>Ga0316204_10003669_pt1 | contig 29910 bp, 35 predicted proteins | sample 6monrhotite_MG_2_FD_205661 | JGI IMG/M metagenome (GOLD analysis project Ga0316204, IMG submission 205661) | Microbial mat bacterial communities from mineral coupon in-situ incubated in ocean water Damariscotta River, Maine, United States -... | ecosystem: Environmental > Aquatic > Marine >...
TTCAACCTTTGGGTATTTGATATACGGAATAATCTTGCTGCTGCTGGTTGTTGTGATTTTTATTGGAGCTGAAACTAAAGGTGCCACATCATGGTTTGCTATAGGAGGCTTTAAAATACAGCCTTCTGAGTTTTCGAAGTTTGCAGCCAATCTTGCCTTAGCAAAATATTTGAGTACACTCAATATAAAACTTAGAGAGCTTAAAACAAAAGTAATAGCGGCTATAATAATTGGACTTCCAGCGGTTTTAATTCTTCTTCAAAATGATACTGGTTCAGCTTTGGTTTACGGTGCTTTTGTGCTGGTATTGTATAGAGAGGGCCTCTCTGGGAGCTTCTTATTGATAGGAGTTGTTACAGCCTTTCTTTTTGTAATGACTTTGATTTTCCAGAACGACTTGTATCAACTCCCTTTTGATCTGACCCTAAGTGGGGGGACTATGCTAGTTGTAGTAATCTTTTTATTGTTGGCTTTGATTTATTATTTCAACCAAAAAAAGAAAAAGATATTGATTTTATTGTCAGCTATCTTTATAGCTTCTGTAGGCTTGATTAAAAGTGTAGATTATGTTTTTTCTAATGTTTTGGAGGCACATCAATCGAAGAGAATTAATGTAATGCTAGGGTTAGAATCTGATCCTAGAGGAGCAGGCTATAATGTAAATCAATCTTTAATAGCGATTGGCTCTGGAGGTTTTGCTGGAAAAGGTTATCTGCAAGGAACACAAACTAAATACGATTTTGTGCCTGAACAGAGTACTGATTTTATTTTTTGTACTATAGGCGAAGAATGGGGCTTTATAGGGAGTTTTTTTGTAATTGCGCTTTTTATGGCACTATTGCTTAGAATTCTATTTCTCTGTGCTCGGCAACGCTCCTCTTTTGCCCGAATTTATGGTTATGGAGTGGCAGCAATACTCTTTTTTCATTTTACCATTAATATCGGTATGACTATTGGGCTGGCCCCTGTAATTGGAATCCCACTACCATTTTTTAGCTATGGAGGGTCATCGCTCTGGGCATTTACCATCTTACTCTTTGTTTTTATTAAGATGGATGCAGATCGATTGGAGGTATTATGATTTCTACTTTTTAGCCACTGGGTTTGCCAAATTCTTATAATCCGTTAATTCCATTCGAATAGATCCAACTAAGACTTTAGCTTTAGCCAGAATAGGAATTTTATTTTCATCTTTAGTAATGTAAACAGTTAAGTCATCATCATCTTCAAAAATTCTCCCTTCCTGAACAACTGGGTGGAAAACCATACAATGGAATTTGCCTTTGTCAATCTTAATGGTTTTGTCACCAACATATTTAATTCTTAGAGGATAAATTTCTTCATCTACGAAAGAATCAAACTGAAAAACATCTCCTTTTTTAGCATTAGAGAAATCAATGGTTCTAGCGTAGTAGAAAGAAGATAACATATCTTGAATGCCATGAGGTACCTTATAAACCTCATTGTCTTCATTTTTTACTTTTCCTTTGTTTTGGAAAAATTTATAGTCTTGAGATTTATTATATCCTCCTTCGCTAATTCTTCTTACGAATAACCAAGGGAATATACCTTCTTTATCAATGTATGTTTCGTAACGATCTCTCACCTTAAAAAATAAATCAAAAGCACTAATGCTTTTTCCTCTGCCCACTATATGCAACACCTCTCTACCTTGAATCTTATTTGGAGCTTTCTTTACTTCTAAAGTCGCAGTTCCAGCGTTGATAATGCCATAAGCTAATTTATATTCTAAAAACTCTCCAACTTGAAAAGCTTTGTTTTCCACTTCTCGGTATTCAAAGTTGTCACCTGGAGTTGAGTTTTTATCTTCATTCTGACCTCTAGCAGAAACACCAATGCTCATTAGCATGGCCATGCTTAATAAAGTTGCTAATCGTTTCATAAGGATATTTTTTATATCCTTATCCAAAGTCCATGCCATGAAAATAATTTTCATATCAGAGTTGCTTCAATTTATTGCTTAAATCCCATAATACTACCCCTACACTAACTGAAATGTTTAAAGAATGTTTTGTTCCTTTTTGGGGAATTTCAATAACATGATCAGATTGATTAATCACAGCTTGGCTAACACCTTTTACTTCATGCCCAAAAATTACCGCCAGCTTTTCATCTTGTTCAGCTTGAAAATTATCTAATAACAAACTATTTTCAGCCTGTTCAATGGAGTATATCTTAAATTGATCCTCTCGTAATGAATTGAGCGCATCTTCTGTTGTTTCGAAATATTTCCAATCAACCGATTCTGTTGCCCCAAGGGCAGTTTTATTAATTTCTCGATGAGGAGGTTGTGCGGTTATTCCACACAAATAAATGGCTTCTATGGCGAATGCATCAGCTGTTCTAAAGACTGAGCCAATGTTGTTCAGGCTTCTAATGTTATCTAAAACAACAATGATGGGAGTCTTTCTCTGTTTTTTAAAGGCATTTAATTCTGGTCTACCTAACTCCTCATTTTTTAACTTTCTATTTTCGGGCATATTCTGTGAAAAACTATTCATAAGTAAGCTTTACAAATGTAGAGCTACCATGATGAACTTACTACTTTTAATCTTCCAAAGTTTAGAATTTGAGTACAGCTAAGAAAACTACTAAGGCAAAGAAGGAAACTCCTTTGATGAAGCAATATCATCAGATTAAATCTAGGTATCCTGATGCATTGCTGTTGTTTCGTGTGGGAGATTTCTATGAAACCTTTGGAGAAGATGCAGTGAAAGCATCTAAGGTACTGGGGATAGTATTAACCAAAAGACATAATGGAGCTGCTAATGCGATAGAATTGGCTGGCTTTCCGCATCACTCAGTAAATACTTATTTACCTAAGTTAGTTCGAGCAGGTTATCGGGTAGCGATTTGTGATCAGTTAGAGGACCCAAAACAAACGAAAACGATTGTAAAGAGAGGAATAACTGAATTAGTTACGCCTGGAGTATCTTATAATGATGAGGTGTTGCAACAGAAGTCAAATAATTTTTTGGCTGCTGTTCATTTTGATAAGAAACAGATTGGCCTTTCTTTTTTAGATATTTCAACTGGAGAATTTTTAGTAGCTGAAGGGAATCAGGAATATGTAGATAAATTGCTACATAGCTTTCAACCTACTGAAGTTTTGTTTCAAAAGCAGCACAAAAAAGCTTTTGAGGCTGCTTTCGGGAATAGCTTTTTTACTTATATGTTGGAAGATTGGGTATTTACCAATGAATTTGGAGAAGAAACCTTATTAAAACATTTTGAAACCAAGTCGTTGAAAGGTTTTGGAGTACAAGAGATGAATGCTGGGATAATAGCAGCTGGTGCTGCTTTGCATTATTTGGCAGATACTCGACATGATAAGCTAAAGCATATTAGCAGCTTAGGAAGAATAGAAGCAGACCGATATGTATGGTTAGATCGGTTTACAATCAGAAATTTGGAACTGATGCATTCGCCACATGAAGGAGCTACAACCTTGTTGGATGTAATTGATGAAACGGTAACCCCCATGGGAGGTAGAATGATGAAGCGTTGGTTGGCACTTCCGTTAAAGGAAATTCAATTGATTCAAGAGCGTTTATCTGCGGTTGAATATTTGTTGAAGCAACAAAGTGATAGTCAAGAAATTCTTAGGTCGTTGAATCAAGTTGGTGATTTAGAACGCTTAATTTCTAAGGTTTCTACAACGAGAATTAACCCTAGAGAAATGGTTCAGTTGAAGCATACATTAGCTGTAATTGAGCCTATTAAATTGTTGTGTAAGAAAGCAAAGAATGAAGCCTTGAATCGCATTGCTGAACAACTGAATCCATGTAAAACTATTGCTGAAAAAATAAATCAACAATTACAAGAAGAACCACCAGTGTTGGTTCACAAAGGGAATGTAATTGCTGAAGGAGTTAACGTTGAATTGGACGAATTAAGAGGGTTACAACATTCTGGGAAACAAATGTTGTTAGAAATGCAACAGAGAGAAACGGAGAAAACGGGAATATCATCTCTGAAGATTGCCTTTAATAATGTGTTTGGATATTATATAGAAGTGCGAAACTCTCATAAAGACAAGGTTCCTGAAAGTTGGATTCGCAAGCAAACCTTGGTTAATGCTGAGCGATATATTACTGAAGAACTAAAGGAATATGAGGCCAAAATCCTTGGAGCAGAAGAAAAAATTAGCGCTTTAGAAAGTTCGATCTACAATAATCTAGTTTTGGAGACGGCAGACTTTATTGAGCCGATTCAGTTGAATGCCAATTTGATTGCTCGTTTAGATTGCTTGTTGTCTTTTGCTACGCTCGCGGAGTTGAGGAATTATGTTAGACCTGAGGTAAATGAAAGTCTAGTTATAGAAATTAAAGCAGGAAGGCATCCGGTAATTGAACAACAACTTCCTTTAGGTGAGGAATATGTATCTAACGATATATTTTTAGACAATAACAGTCAACAAATTATTATGATTACTGGACCGAATATGTCTGGTAAATCAGCCTTATTAAGACAAACGGCCTTAATTACTCTAATGGCTCAAATAGGAAGTTTTGTACCTGCAACTCATGCATCTATAGGAGTGGTAGATAAAATTTTTACTAGAGTAGGGGCATCTGATAACATTTCTTCTGGGGAATCAACTTTTATGGTTGAAATGAATGAAACTGCCAGTATATTGAATAATGTTTCTGAGAGAAGTTTAATCTTATTGGATGAGATCGGTAGAGGGACAAGCACCTATGATGGAATTTCAATAGCTTGGGCAATAGCAGAATATTTACATCAGCATAAAGGAACACAGGCGAAAACATTATTTGCAACTCATTATCATGAATTGAATGAGATGTCGAAGAGTTTTAGTCGCATTAAGAATTTTAATGTATCGGTTAAAGAAATTGGAAAGAAGATTATCTTCATGCGGAAGCTTGTGCCTGGAGGGAGCAACCATAGTTTTGGAATTCATGTAGCTAAAATGGCTGGTATGCCTGCTACATTAATACGTAAGGCCAATCAAATGTTAACGGAATTGGAGAAAAAAACAGCTTCAAGTTCTACATCTCAAAAAGATATTGGAGAAGCAATATCTAAAGTGGGGAATGCAGATGATGATTATCAATTGAGTTTCTTTCAATTGGATGATCCAGTTTTAGAACAAATTAAAGAGGAGTTGACTAAGATTGAGATTGATACCTTAACCCCGGTAGAGGCTTTGATGAAGTTGAATGAAATTAAAAAAATGGTAGGAGGGAGTAATTAATTTACTTTCGAACGATCTTATAAATGCCATTTCCTTCCACAGCAATATAAATAAAACCATCAGCTGCTTGACGAACATTTCTGAGCCTGCCGATTCCGTCAAATAGTTTTTCTCTTCGGATTACTTTTTCTCCTTCTAAAATCAATCGTTCAAGATATCCAAACTTGAGTGAGCCAACCAGTAAGTTTCCATTCCAATCAGGATATTTATCTGAAGTAACGAAAGTCATCCCACAAGGAGCAATAGAAGGAACCCAATAATGGATAGGTTGTTCCATGCCCGAAGCAGAAGTTTGGTCAGTTATGGAAGTTCCACTATAATTTTTCCCATAGGTAATTACGGGCCAGCCGTAATTTTTTCCGTTCTCTATTTTATTGATTTCGTCGCCGCCTTTAGGCCCATGTTCGTGAATCCAAATTTGCCCTGTTTTTGGATGTTTAGCCATTCCTTGAGGGTTTCGATGACCATAGCTATAGATGGCTTTTTTGGCTCCATTTACATTTACAAAAGGGTTATCAGCTGGGATTGAGCCATCATCATTTAAGCGGTAAATTTTCCCACCATCTCTTTTTATATCTTGAGGGTTTACGTCACGATTGTACCGATCTCCAATAGAAAAGTAGAGGTAACCTTCATCATCAAATTCAATTCGTGATCCCCAGTGAGCACCTGAAGTAGTATTGGGAGTAGCTTTATAAAGTAGTTCAACACCTTCCAAAGCATTGTCTATTAACTTAGCTCTGACAATTGCTGTATTGCCTCCTTTGCCTTCTCCTTCTGGAGATGAATAAGAGAGATAGATCCATTTATTTTTTTCATAATTAGGGTGTAGTTCAATATCTAGTAAACCTCCCTGACCAATAACGGCTACTCCTGGAACATTTTGGACTCTATTTTTAATGCCATTTTCAAAATGAATAAGAATACCACTCTTCTCAGTGATAAGCATGCTTCCATTAGGCAAAAAAACCATTCCCCATGGGTTGTTTAAATCTGAAACTACAAGTTCAGTGGAGTAATTAGCAGTTTTGGGTAGCTGTATGTTTTTGTCCTTCTGCCCACAGGATTCAAGGGCAACGATTAATGCTAAAAATAGGAGGAAAGGGCTTATTTTATTATCCATTCTATTTCCTTGTCCCAGTTAGCACGAATGTCAATTTTCTCATTAAAGATAACAACTCGTTCTGGAAGACTTCTTTTTAAATAATTTCCAGCATCCCAAAGTTTATTTCGATGCCAATCCATAATAAACTTTAAACTATAGCTGCCATTCTTAAGGTGATCAAAATTTACAGTTGACAGATTATTCTCATTTGATCTCTCTACTATTTCTTCTTGCACAACATTTCCCTTGCTATCAATAAGTTGTATCAGTTTTTGATCTTTATACTTTGTATTAAGTTTTACTTCTAATGATCCAAAGTCTTTGGCTTTGTTGAAAGAGAAATTATAATTTATTGTATCCGTTGTTTCTTTATAAATATCTATAAATGCTCTTGGAAGGATGTTTAACTTATAGAGGCTGTCCTCTTCAAAAGAAAAGCTTAGCAAGAAGGAATTTTGGCTCTTATTTTGAATTCTTTTTATTTGAAAAGAAATTGAGGTTGAGTCGGCTCTATAAAGTTTTACTTTTTCAAGATTGATTTCTGCTACAGGTCGGGTGAATGAAAGTAAAATTGGAGAGAAGTAATTTTGTTTTCCTCTAATTGGTCGCTTCAATTTTAATTCTTTTGAAAGAGAATCTATTTTAAATTTTATAGTATCTGCAAATAGTGTGTCATCAAAAATAGCTAGTTTCATCTTATATTTAGGCATTTGCTTCCACCAAAAAAAAGCAGAGTCTTTGGATTCGTTTAGATAGCTTTTCAATAATACTGCTGGAGTCGTGTCAATTATTGCATAATTAAAGGATTTGATTTTCTTTTTAAAATCTAAAATTAGAAGAGCTTCATTTTCAGTCTGATTTTCAATGAATTGTTTCTGAGCATCCTCTTGAAAAGAGTATAGCATCACTTTGTTGAGATTCTGTTCTATTTTTAAGGGATTCTTTTTAAAAGCTATGATCTCATCAGGGCGGTCATAAAGAAAATTAGAGTTGGCATCTTTTAGTGCAAACAACCGATAGCTTCCTTCTTTAATATTAGTGATTTTATAAGCTCCTTGCTTATCACTTTTTCCAACGTAGGTTGGCAAAGTTAGTAGAGGTGCAGAATCATTTTGAATATCTTCATATAGCATAACAAGCATATCTTGACTAGCCTTTAAGTTAAATGCATCAACAATATTGCCTTCTATTTCCAATGAGTCAAGTGAACTCCCAGTGGAAAAAACATATTGAAAGTTTGGGATAGGGTTATTTTCCCTGAGATCTACAATAGCATTTCCAAAGTTAAAAACATAGGTAGTATTTTCTTTTAGTGTGTCCTTAATCTCAATTTTAAGGGTTTTACCAATGATTTTGGTCTGTAAATTATATTTCAGCGGAGGAGATACAATTAATTGCTCCTTTAAATTATTTAGCTTGATAAATTCATCAAACTCCAATTCAATTGATTTTGAGTTGAAATTTATACTTTGATTCTCAGGTTTAGATTGGATTACTTTTGGAGCGGTTACGTCTCTTTCACCACCTGTAGGAGCTACTTGTTGAGCACATGCTAAGAAGAAGATTGAACTTAAAAGTCCTATGCTATATTTTGTCAAGATTCGATTCAAAATTTTGAGCTTATGAGATTAATAATGGCTTTGAGACCCTCTTGATCCTGCTGGTCAAAATCATTTAATAAATCACTATCTACATCCAAAACGCCAACAGTTTTTCCTTTAATAATTATTGGAATAACAATTTCAGATTTAGTTTCAGTACTACAGGCAATATGATCTTCAAACAGATTAACATCACTAACAATTATTGTATCGGCTTGTTGAAATGCTTTGCCACAAACTCCTCTGCCAATTTGTATTCTTGTGCAAGCAATAGGTCCTTGAAAGGGGCCTAAAACAAGTTCATGGTCTTTTAGAAGATAAAAGCCGACCCAAAAAAAACCAAAAGAACTTTTTAAAACTGCAGCAACATTTGCAAGGTTAGCAATTAAATCATCCTCAGTTTCGATTAGTGATTTTAGTTGTGGAAGGAGAGCATTGTATTTCTCTTTCTTACTCAATGTATTGTCAATAAAAACAGATTCAGCCATGAGATGGCAAAAGTACCTAAAAGGTACTGGCTATGGTTAATAAACTTAATTTGACACCTTCTAATTTTAACAACTCTAATCCTAGAGCCTCTATTGTAGCTCCAGTAGTTACTACATCGTCAATAATTAAAATATGTTTTTGCTCTAATGCTGTATTGTCAATCACCTTAAATGAGCTTGCAACATTCTCCCATCGCTGGAACCTTCCTTTTTTAGTCTGCGAAGGAGTATTAATTATTTTTTGGACGGCAGTTTTATCTACTTTGATAGCTGAGACCTTACTAACCCCTTCAGCAATTAAGTGACTTTGATTAAATCCACGTTTTTTCATCTTTCGGCGATGGATTGGTACTGGTAGAAGGAGGTCTATATCATTAAAAAAAGATGTTTCTTTTAATTCTAAGGCCGTTAATTCTCCCAAAGAAATGCCAATTTCTTTTATTCCTTTATACTTTAGATAATATAAGAGGTTCTGTACTTTTCCATCTTTTTGATACTGTAAAAAAGAAGTCGCTTTTTCGATTTGTAATCGACCCCAAAATATTTTTTCAATGGGGTTGTCTTCTTGTAATATGAAAGTATCGACTCTAGGAAGATCATGTCTACAATGCAAACAAATATGATTTAATTTGCTTTCTATAGCATTGCCACAGGCATAGCAAATCTTTGGGAAGAATAAGTCAATCAATGAGTTAAGCATCATTTAAATTTACCATATTTTTGTAGTCATGGAAGAAAATGAAGGAAAGAAAGCATTGGAAGTAAGTAATGCTCAGGCAAAGTCAACCAATCGGATTTTAGTAGCAATTATTATTTTGCTTTCGATTGCTTTAGGGATTACACTTTGGCAATTTTTCGACCTTAGAAAAACAGTTGCTCAAAAAGGGAACGAAATAGAATTGATGAGTGATGAGAGAGGGGAATTAGAGAACGAATTGCAAGACATGCTGAACGAATTGGATACTCTTGAGACTAATAATGACTCTATGAAAGTAGAGCTTGCTAATAAACGTACTGAGATTGAAGATTTATTGGCTAAAGTAAAGGATAGGGACTTTGCAGTATACAAACTAAAGAAAGAAACCAAAACCCTTCGAACTATAATGAGAGGGTATGTAGTGACTATAGATTCTATTAATACATTGAATGTTGGGTTGAGGAAAGAGAATACAGAAGTAAGAAATACACTTAGTAAGGAAAGAACTAGAAGTAAAGAGCTACAGAAGACCAATGAGAACCTTTCGAGTAAAGTAGCCTTAGCAAGCCGCCTAGATGTATCTGGAGTGTCAGTATTTGGAGTAAATGTAAAGCGAGACCTAACGGGCAAAGAAACTGACCGAGCAAAGAGAACAGATAAAATTAGAGTATGTTTTACCCTTGATGAAAATCGAGTGGCAAAAGCAGAGAAAAAGAACTTATACATTAGAGTTATAACTCCTAATGGAATTATTTTGACTCCAGGGACTTCTGATGAATTCAAATTTGAATTTAATGGAGGGAAAGGGTATTATACAGATAAGAAAGTGGTAGCATATTCTAATTCAGCGAAAGAATTTTGTATGGATTGGAGTCGTCCAGATGAATCCTACATTGTAGAAGCAGGAACTTATAATGTGTTCCTTTATGCAGAAGATTATGAAATGGCTTCAACTACTTTTGAGTTGAGGTAAAATTGATTCGCTATAAAAAGAAAGGCCCGTTTGAGAATCAAACGGGCCTTTCTTTTTATAGTTAAGTTGCTTAGTTATTCAATGCCTCAGCACCACCAACAATCTCTAAAATCTCATTAGTAATAGATGCTTGACGTGCCTTATTGTATACCAATTTAAGATCTCCAATTAATTCAGAAGCATTATCAGTTGCTTTGTGCATTGCTGTCATTCTAGCTCCATGTTCTGATGCATGAGAATCTAAAATTGCTTTATACAATTGTAACTTCAATGATTTTGGAATTAGTTCGCTAACAATGAATTCTTTTGAAGGTTCAAAGATGTAATCAGAATTAGTATGCACTTCTTCTCCTAATTCTTCTTCAGAAGAAAGAAGAGGTAACATTTGTTCAACATTTACATTTTGAACAGCAGCATTTACAAATTCATTATAGATTAATATAACCTTGTCAAATTGTTTGAATGCAAAAGAATCCATAATCTTCTGTGCAACTTTTGATACCCGGTTAAAGGTTAAGTCATCAAAGATTTTATCTAGCTTTCCAGGAAGTGTAGTTCCTTTAATGTTATAATCGGTTTTCTTGAAAAAGTCATCTGCTTTCTTACCAATCGCCAAAACAGTAATGTCATTATCAGTGTATTCTTCGCTGATTAAACGGTTGGTTTCCTTAATAATATTAGAGTTAAAAGCACCAGCCAACCCTCTATTAGAAGTAATTGGAATTAAAAGCACTCTTTTAACTTCTCTATCATCAGTGTATTTACTTTCAACATTATCGTCAGCACTATCACTTAAATGACCTAACAACTCCTTAAGCTTATTGGCATATGGTCTCATTTGAGTGATCGCATCCTGTGCTCTTCTCAATTTTGCCGCAGATACCATCTTCATGGCAGAAGTAATCTGTCTAGTTGAAGATATCGAAGTTATTCGATTACGTATTTCTTTTAAATTGGCCATACTATCTGATTAGTTTCGGCTTTATTATTTAGAATCTTTATATCTAGCTGTCATGTCTGCAGCAACTTTTTCTAAAACTGAAGTTTCAGCATCAGAATACTTTCCAGCTTTCAAAGCATCTAAAGTATCTCTATGTTTCGCATTCATAAACTCTAAGAATTCAGCTTCAAATTTTCTTACTTCATTAACTGGAACATCTCTCAATAAGCCTTTAGAACCTAGGTAGATAATTGCTACTTGGTCTTCAACAGACATTGGAGAGTTTTGAGCTTGCTTCAAAATTTCAACATTTCTTGCTCCTTTGTCCAATACAGATTTAGTAGCAGCATCAAGGTCAGAACCAAACTTAGAGAATGCTTCTAATTCTCTATATTGTGCTTGGTCTAGCTTAAGCGTACCAGCTACTTTCTTCATGGATTTAATTTGAGCAGAACCCCCTACACGAGATACAGAAATACCTACGTTAATTGCAGGTCTAACTCCCGAAAGAAATAGGTTAGACTCCAAGAAAATCTGACCATCTGTAATCGAAATTACATTGGTTGGGATATAAGCAGAAACATCACCCGCTTGTGTTTCAATAATAGGAAGTGCAGTAATAGAGCCTCCACCTTTTACTTTATCTTTTAAAGATTCTGGTAAATCGTTCATTTGAGCAGCAATGGTGTCATCGTTGATCACTTTTGCAGCTCTTTCCAATAACCTAGAGTGAAGGTAAAATACATCACCAGGATATGCTTCACGTCCCGGAGGTCTTCTTAATAATAAAGAAACCTCTCTATATGCAACAGCTTGTTTTGATAAATCATCAAAAACAATTAAAGCAGGTCTGCCTGTATCTCTAAAGTATTCAGCAATTGCTGCTCCTGTAAATGGAGCGTAAAATTGCATTGGTGCAGGATCAGAAGCAGGTGCAGCTACAATAGTAGTATAGGCCATTGCGCCAGCATCTTCTAATGTTTTTACAATTCCCGCAACAGTTGAACCTTTTTGTCCAATTGCAACATAAACACAATAAACAGGTTCCCCTCTGTCGTAAAATTCTTTTTGATTGATAATGGTGTCAATAGCAACAGTGGTCTTACCTGTCTGACGATCACCAATGATCAACTCACGTTGTCCTCTACCTACAGGAATCATTGAGTCAATAGACTTAATTCCTGTTTGAAGTGGCTCATTTACCGGCTGACGAAAAATTACACCTGGAGCTTTTCTTTCAATAGGCATTTCGAAGGTTTCTCCTTCAATTGCTCCTTTACCATCGATTGGAGCACCAAGCGTATCAACTACTCTTCCAAGCATTCCTTCACCAACATTAACTGATGCAATTCTACCAGTTCTTTTTACGGTATCGCCTTCTCTTACTTTGTTAGAAGAACCAAGCAATACTGCTCCAACATTGTCTTCTTCAAGGTTAAGAACGATTCCCATAAGTCCGTTGTCAAACTCGATCAACTCACCTGATTGAACTTGAGACATACCATAAATACGTGCAATACCATCACCCACATAGAGGACAGTACCCACTTCTTCTAGGTCTGCTTCTGATTTAACTCCTGCTAATTGATCTCTTAGGATTGCAGAAACTTCTGCCGGATTAACTTCAGCCATTTTATTTAATTATTAAGCGTGTACTAATTCTTGTTTAATGTCATTTAATTTGCGGCGAATGCTAGCATCTATTTGCTTATCACCAATTCTTAAAACCATACCTCCAATTAAGTTTTCGTCGATCTTCTCTTCCAATTCAATTTCAGAAAACTGGTATTTGGTTTTTAGGTTTTTCAAAAGCTCTGCTTTTAACTCACTACTTAAAGTAGCAGTGGTAGTAATGCTAACTCTTGCAATATTTTTTAGCTCATTATATTGAGCAATTGTTTCTTCACAAATAGTTTCTAAAAGATTTTCTCTTCTATGCACTGTTATTTGGTCAATAAAGGAAAGGGTTAGTTCATTTAGCTTACCATCAAAGACAGCTTTTAATGCAGCTCTTTTCTTCTCAGCTTTAATTAAAGGAGATTGTAGTAGCATCTTTAATTCTTTACTTCCTTTAATGGCAGCAAGTATTGATTTAACATCAGCAACAACAATATCTAATGAACCTTTCTCTTGAGAAAGTTGTCTAAACGCTTTAGCGTATCTTACAGCAGCTCTAGTTCCTTTCATTGTTCTTAGTTCAATTCAGCATCTTTCATTGCGCTGGCAATCAAGTCATTTTGCTTTCCATCAGCAGAAAGTTCAGCTTTGATTACTTTTTCTGCAATTGAGATAGAAAGCTCAGCTACTTGGCTTTTTAGCTCATTTACTGCAGCTGTTCTTTCAGCTCTGATTACTTCTTTCGCAGATGAGATCATTTTATCAGCTTCTTCTTTTGCTTTGTCTTTTGCATCACTAATCATTTGCTCTTTTGCTTCTCGAGCAGATTTAATGATGTCGTCTTTTTCAGCTCTTGCTTCAGCTAGAAGTGCTTTGTTGTCTTCCTTTAACTGACGCATTTGCTCTTTTGCCTTCTCAGCAGATTCAATGCCTTCTCTTATTGATTCTTCTCTTTTATCTACAGCAGTTAAAATAGGCTTCCAAGCATATTTTCTCAACAAGAATAATAATGCCAAGAAAAGAAGTGTTTGCCAAAAGAATAGACCTACTGAAAACTTTTCTAATAATTGTTCCATTATTTATTTTTTAATTTTTTAAAAGAACTGTAGCCAACCGCTACAGTTCTTTTATGTTTTAACTGATTAAACTGCAAATAAAGCAGCGAAACCAATACCTTCAATTAATGCAGCAGCGATAAGCATTGCAGTTTGAATCTTGTTAGTAGCTTCTGGTTGTCTTGCAATAGCTTCCATTGCTGAACCTCCAATTCTACCAATTCCGATACCCGCACCGATTACAATTAAACCAGCTCCTACGATTTTTGGAATATATTCTACAGTTTCCATAATATATAGATTAAATTAAAAAATACATGTTAATGATGGTCGTCATGTTCTGCTACTGCACCTCCAAAATAAAGAGCTGTCAGCATCGTAAAAATATACGCTTGCAGAAAAGCAACCAATAATTCAATAATTGATAAAAATAATGTTAGTCCTAAAAAAGCGCCTCTAGCAAACCAATTGTCAAACACATAAAGCAAACCAATTAAACTCATCATTACAACGTGACCAGCAGTCATGTTTGCAAATAGACGAATCATCAATGCAAAAGGCTTAATGAATACTCCTAATAATTCAATTGGAGCTAAAATAATTTTCATTGGTACTGGAACACCAGGCATCCAAAAAATATGTCCCCAATAATCTTTCTTAGAAGTAAATTGGGTAATGATAAATGTTAATATGGCTAAAGCAAATGTAACGGCTATGTTATTGGTAACACCAATTCCTAGAGGAGTCATTCCTGCTAAGTTTAGGAACCATATAAAAAAGAATACAGTTAATAAGTAACTCATATACTTTTTGTAGTGCTTTTTACCAATGTTTGGAATAGCTATTTCATCTCTAACAAATATTACCAAAGGTTCTAAAAATTTACCTGCCTTATTTGGGATAGCTCCTTTACTATAAGATTTTGCAAAGTTTTTAAACAAAAAGAAAATCAACAAAGAGAAGATTAGAATGCTGACAACATTTTTTGTAATTGAAAGATCTAGAGGCTTAAGTTGAGTAGGATGATTTGATTCATCTAAAGTAATTGTTCCTTCAGCATCTGTTCTATATATTTTATTGTGGTAAATCACATAAAATTTACCATTAGATTCGGCTACATCTTCTCCATGATGAAATTTTGAAGAAGAAAAAACATGTAGACCTTCATCTATTAAAATAATTGGAAGAGGAAATTCAATTCCCATTGCATGCCAAATGGCAAAGTCATAAGAATCTTCAAGGTGGTGATCAATGTATGCCTTGATTTCTTTTTTGGTGCCTTCTTTTCCTTCTATTTTTTTATCATGATTTTCTTCACTGGCATGCAATGCAAATGGAGCTATAAACATTGAAAATAATAGAACTACAAGTATCTTTTTTCCCGTCATTTTAGCGATTCAAATAGGGTTGTCAAATTCGCTGCAAACGTAATGAATAAAATCATGAAAAAAAACCATTTTTAACAATAAATTAATCTAGTTCTGTAGGCTAATTTATGAGCGATTGAGAAGCCTTACTAAACTCACCGTTTCTATGGCCAAACAGATTGCATAAGGGACAAAAAAAGCAAGAAATTCAAGCGTTTGTACATCATTATCTTCCCTGTAAATTGGATTGAAAAGAATCATGAATATTATTAATTTAAAGAAGAATCCCCCTAAGAAAGTAAATCCAACAGCTTGGTTGTTTTTTTGTTTTACAAAAAGCAATACCCAATAGCTAAGAACAACCATTAAAAAGTTTGCTAAATATGCTTCTAGAATAAGAAAGGAATTGAATGCGATTTTTTGGAAATAGTATACCGTTTCATGAAGAGTAAAAGCAACTGATAAGATCAGTAGTAATTTGAATGAAAAAGCAATAGTGAGTTTAGTTATCTCTTTCATTTATTTTGTTGATTTGTCGGAGCAAGTTGTAAAATGAAATGATAACAGCAACTAATGTTAAAATAATGGTAAACCAATTTTTATCCATTGGGAATTTATCATCTAAGTATTTTCCCAATGCAGCACCTAAGTAAATGGTCAATCCCATTTGGAAAGCAACTCCGGTTAAAGCAATAAATTTTGATGACTTTTTCATGAGAAGGCAAAGGTAGGCAGTTCTACTAGATGAAATATTCGAATTCTATATTAGAGTTTATTAAACTTCTTAAATCAATTACCTTTGCCCACTTAATTTTTTACAATGGAGATTTTAAAGTTTGGAGGTACTTCAGTAGGCTCAGCAGAGCGTATGAAAGGGGTAGGAGAAATAATCAGCGAAGGAGATCGAAAGATTGTTGTCTTGTCTGCTATGTCTGGCACAACAAATAGTTTGGTAGAAATTGCGAATTGTTTATTTCAGAAAAAGAACGAAGTAGCAGCAGATTTAATTGAAGGTTTGAGAAGTAAATACTTTAAGACGGTGGAGGAATTGTACCAAGATCCAACTGTAAAGGAAAAGGCGGGGGAACTGATCAATTCACACTTCGATTACTTACAAGCATTCACACAAGATTCTTTTACGATTCATGAAGAAAAGGCTGTTTTGGCTCAAGGAGAATTGTTGTCAACAGCTATGTTTCAATTGTACTTGGAAGAAATAGGAGTGTCCTCTTGTTTGTTGCCAGCACTTCAATTTATGCGGATTGATAAAGATTTTGAACCTGATCACTTTTACATTAAAGAGAATTTAAATCGTTTGTTGGAAGAAAAGAAAGAGTATAACATTTTCATTACTCAGGGATTTATTTGTCGCAATGTGTATGGTGAAATTGACAACCTCAAAAGAGGAGGAAGCGACTATTCAGCTTCTTTAATAGGGGTAGCTTGCGCTGCGGAGGAAGTCCAGATTTGGACTGATATTGATGGTATGCACAATAATGACCCTAGAGTTGTTGATCAAACTAAACCCATCAAAAGATTGACCTTTGATGAGGCAGCAGAGTTGGCCTATTTTGGAGCTAAAATTTTACATCCATCAAGTGTATTGCCTGCTAAAACAGCTAATATTCCAGTACGCTTAAAGAGTACTTTAGCTCCAGAAGCTGAGGGAACTTTAATTACTGCAGACGCTTCAGGAGCTGGCATTAAGGCGATTGCTGCTAAAGATGGCATTTCAGCCATTAAAATTAATAGTGGAAGAATGTTATTGGCTCATGGCTTTTTGAGGAAGGTGTTCGAGATTTTTGAATTGTATAAGACTTCAATTGATATGATTACAACTTCGGAAGTCGCGGTTTCAGTAACCATAGATGATGAAACCAATTTGAGGCAAATCAAAGAAGAATTACAGAAGTATGGTACGGTTGAGGTAGATAAGGATCAAACGATAATTTGTGTGGTAGGAGACTTCATAAAGAAAGATAAAGGGATAGCAAATTCTGTGTTTACAGCCCTGCAAGATGTTCCTATTCGAATGATCTCTTATGGTGGAAGTAATCACAATATCTCACTTTTGGTGAATACTTCAGAGAAAGAGAAAGCGTTGCAACAACTTAATACCTTATTTTACTAATGAGTCAATTTTCAAAATCGTTGTTGACCCAATTTCAACAGCAGAGCACTCCTTTTTTTTACTATGATTTAGCCATTCTGGATAGAACCTTAGCGGCTATCCAAAAAGCAATTGCTGATTCACCTTTTGTAGTGCATTATGCCATTAAAGCTAATGCTAATTCCAAATTATTACAGCGAATAAAAGCTCATGACTTAGGCATTGATTGTGTAAGTGGAAATGAAATTAAGAAAGCAATAGATGAAGGCTTTTCTCCCGAAGAAATTGCCTTTGCTGGTGTTGGGAAAACGGATGATGAGATTGTCTATGGCTTGCAAAAAGAGATATTCACTTTTAATGTAGAGTCTCTCCCAGAATTGAAAGTAATTGATGAACTGGCTGCTAAAGAAGGGAAGTTAGCTAATATCGCTATTCGGTTGAATCCTAATGTAAATGCAAAAACACACCATTACATTACCACTGGATTAGAAGAGAATAAATTTGGGATCAACTATTGGGAATTGGATGAACTTTTTGAATTGTTGCATCAATTAAAGCACATTAAAATGCGAGGTATTCACTTCCACATCGGTTCGCAGATAACAGATTTATCAGTTTTTAAAAATTTGTGTAATAGAGTAAATGAATTACAGAGAGAGTTTAGAGATAGAGGAATTGTTTTGGAGCATATTAATGTAGGTGGAGGTTTAGGAGTAAATTATAGTAATCCTGACGAAGAGACAATCCCAGACTTTGAAAGCTTCTTTTCAATTTTTAAGCAATTTGTTGAGTTAAGGCCAAACCAAGAATTACATTTTGAGTTAGGAAGATCATTAGTGGCTCAATGCGGGTCTTTAATTTCTAAGGTGTTGTTTGTGAAGGAAGGCATCAAAACCAATTTTGCCATTTTAGATGCTGGAATGACTGAATTAATACGTCCAGCTTTGTATCAATCTTCTCATAAAATTGAAAACCTTACCAAAATGGATCAGTCATCTATGAAGAAATATGATGTGGTAGGTCCAATTTGTGAATCATCTGATTGTTTTGGAAAAGCGATTCAGTTACCAGAAACAGAAAGAGGGGATATAATAGTTATTCGAACTGCTGGTGCATATGGGGAGGTAATGAGTTCTTCTTATAATTTAAGAGATAAAGCTAAAGCAGTTTATAGTGATGAGCTATAGAATTAGTTCACAATAAATTTAGAGGTACTGTTATTCCCGTTATTGTCGATTACCTTTAGAAAGTAAAACCCTTTTGATGATGCATCAAAAGTTATGCTTTGTTTTTTATTTGGTTTGAGTTTGTTCTTTAGCAACAGTTTTCCCGTTATATCAAATACTTCAACTTTACCAGAAACTACTTCATTTAAATCAAAATAGATAGTTCCAGAAGAAAAATAAACTTTTGAAGGTTTGAGGTCTACTTTTTTAACGCTTACAAGGAATTGCGAGCATTCACCTGGAAATTTACTTGTGTTTTGAGGGTAAAATAAAGTGCCTTTAATTTCTGCACAAACAGAAAAAGTTCCCTCTCCTTCTATACGGTAGTTTTTCACCAAAGTATATTGGTCAGCTGCCCCAACTTGAATTCGTCTGTTTACAGAAAGTGTAGTGTCAAAATCAAAAGCAGTATCTGTTCTCGAAACGGAATAGGCAATTCTTAAACTGTCGTAGGTTTCAATAGGACTTGGACCTACATTCCGAATTCTAATAATTATATCAGCAGAATCTGGAGAATTGTAGTTGGTGTTTTTGATAGGAGAAGGTACTTGAATAACTTCAATTTCATTGCTCTGCGCATTTATCTCAATGCTTAATCCTAATACCAACAGTAAAGTAAATAATCTCCTCATCTTTAAATCAAATTAATTTCAACCTCATGCACTTTTATTTGATCTCCTTTTCTCAATTTCAATCTTTTTCGAGTGTCAATAACTCCATTATAATAAACTTCTTCGTTCCCAACAATCTGTTTGGCCATCCCACCAGTATCAGCAATTCCTACAATCTTAAGGAGTTTTATTAGTTCTATGTAGTCTGTTTGTAGTTCAAAGTCCATGAGTTACAAATCTAAGTATTCATACGTTTCTAGAGAGGAATTGTTTCGTCTAAATGTGTTACTTTGGATGATGTCAATTAAAAGGATGAAAAACTACTTGGCGGCTTATTTCTTTTTGCAACTAGCTGTTAGTTATTCGGTTGCTCAAAATTGTAGTATTAAAAACACCGCTTTCGATTTTGGAGAAAGAATTGATTATACCATTTATTATCATTTGGCGGGTATATGGGTTGGTGCAGGAGAAGTATATTTTAAGGTAGATTCAACGACTATCGGGAATAAACCCTATTACCATTTCAATAGTTATGGGACTACTTTCAAAAAGTACGATTGGGTATATAAGGTAAGAGACAGCTATCAGACATATAATAACCCCCAAAACTTTAAACCGCTGAGATTTAAGCGAGAGGTGAATGAAGGGAGTACACATATCAGAGAAGATTATTTATTCAACCATAGAAAGAAGGAAATATATACCTTAAGACAAATGGAGGAAGATAAGCCTTTTACGAAGGATACTATCCCATATGAAGGTTGTAGTTACGATGTGTTGAGTATGATATATTACGCAAGAAATATAGACTTCTCGGATAAGAAGAAAGATGATAAGATTCCCATAAAAATTTTTATAGACAATGCGTCTTATGATAGCTATATTCGATATTTAGGAAAGAAAGAGTTGAAAATAAAAGATGTAGGAACTTTTAACTGTTTAGTTTTTTCTCCATTACTAATAGAAGGAACAATTTTTAATGCAGGAGAAGACATGACAGTCTGGGTAACTGATGATCAGAACAGAGTTCCTTTACTCATTGAAACTCCAATTTTGGTAGGTTCTATTAAGGCTAGGGTGCACAAAATGCAGGGCCTACGTTATCCACTTACTTCAAAAATAGAAGAAGACTAGAGAGCCATAAGGCCCTCAATCTTACTAGCTTTTTCATAACGTTCAATCACCCTATCTGCACTCAGCATTAATTCTTTTGCACTAACGCTCACATAATTTCCTTTGGTGGATTGTTTGATGCTAACTTGTGCTTCAGCACCAAATAGAGCTTCAACCTTGGCTAATTTTTCATTTGAAGAAGGAACGATGAATTTGAAAAAGTACACCCTTGGCCAATCACCAATTTCATCTAATTTCTTTTTCAATTCAGAATAATCTTGTTTCGCCATTTTATTCTCCTTCAATAGGTAAGTTTCTAACTACATCCCCTAAACTAATCAAAAGGGTCTTTTTGTCTTCATTTTCTTCTTCTTCAACTGCCTCGTTGATGTCCGCTTCAAATTCTGTTAATTCAGATTGGCTATAGGCGCTGTCAAAATTCTCCACTACTGTTAAAGCTTCTAAGGTTGTCATGTATTCGCCCTTAATGGCAGCCCGCACAAATACCTCTAAATAAGCTGAACCATCAATAGCTGCTTGCCAGAATGAGCTTACTAAGAAATTATGGTAATAGCTCATCTCATTATCTTGGATAGCCTCAATTAACACAGCTACGCTTTCTTCATCTTTGAGGTCGAATAAGAATTCAATTACAGCGGCTTCAACTGATGGCTCATCAGTGTCTTTTAAGGTGTTGAGAATAGCTCTTAAAGTTTCTGCATTTCCATCTTTCCTGCTTTTCTTAATTGCATTTAACACAATTTGAGCATCCTCCGCTCCTAAGTCCTTAATGATTTCCTTAACTACTGCCGACTGTTTCGTCATTTGATAAAATTTCGGGCAAAGTTAGTAAGAAGAATGAAGTGGTTAAACCAAGATTAACCGATTGTTTTGCTTTAAGGCTGAATTAAGTGTTAATTGCTACGTATACTTCAACTTCCGCATCTGTAGGATTCATAGCTTTTGTTCCATAACGCTCAAAATCTACGGTGTAACTTCTGTTCCAGTCTTTCTTCCATATTTCTAACCAAGTGGTATATAGCAAACCTTTGGTAAGGTCTCCCTTCACAGTTAGCTTATTGTAGGTGCCAACCGCAAATGTTTGGCCAATCATTCCGTCTGGAATTTCTTTTAATGAAGAAACTTTACAGCCTATAATGGTATCATAGGGTTGGGTATGGTCGCCTTCATAATTGGTATATAGGGCATAAATATCATTATCCAATTTGTTTGGGATTTGTTCAAGAATCTTTTCTGTTAAAAATTTTTCCCAAAGGCCACCTATGTCTTTTATCGTTTGTTCTGTGTGATTTATTGTTCTAACACTTATCCCAATAATATGGAATGACTTAATCTCTTCAGTTTGCATTTTCTTGTTTTTAGATTCTCAGCAAATTTCATTTCTACTAGTGTCATTATGTGTCAAGGGTAAATTTATTCCAATGCTTTGATTATGGTTTGAATTTTCTCTTTTTGTTTAATGCGATTAAATGAAATGCTGTTAGACCTATTATCAACTATTTCTATAATATGAAGAGCAGTGTTGAGAAGAGTATAGTTATCAGAAGAAGGGTCAGAGGTTATCTCGATGAGGTATTCAGTAATGGTCTCTAGAAATTCATTGCTTAATCTTTTTTTGGTTAAATATTTTTTTAACTCTTTATTAGAAAGGGAAACTAGGATGTCAATATCAATATCTAACTCACTTTTAAATTGTTGGTTGGAAATCTCAATGGCCTGAGAAACTTTGCCTTGAGATTTAAGGCCTAAAAAATCAGCGAGAATTTTTCCCAACACCCTAGCCATTTGTTCGATTTGCTCTTTTAGTAAGTCTCTTTGTTCCATCCTATACCTCAATCATTTGTTTTGCCCTTTTCATCCCTTTAATAGTGTTTTTTACCAATGCTCGTTTGATTATGGGGACTAAAAGAATCCAATATTTTTTCACAATTAAAGTATTTGTTTGAGTCCATAAGGTTCCAGAGTCATCTGCTTCATACCTCCATGAACCACCACCACCTTGAATAATGAATGATTTCACATTAATCATTGCTAAACTACTTTTGTTTGGACGATCCTCTAATTTATACTTCAGTTCAGTAAATAAACCACCTTTAGCACGGATCTTAACCAATTTAAATGGTTTGTGTTGAATTACTTTAGCTTCAAGTATGGAATGATCCCAATTGGTTCTTTTTTTATAATCTTGGGTGAAATCCCACACAACGGAAGGACTTGCTGTTATAAATATTGAATGTGTTATGGTTATACTAAGGTGCATGGAGTAAATTTACTCTTGTATAAACTAGTGTCTATCAATATTAATTAAAGAGATTGTCATTGTAATAATAATGTCTTCCAGCTAGCTGTCATATAACTGTCAGCTTGGTGTCGCATTGCTGCTGCCTTAAGAGAAGTCAAATACATTCATCTTTGCAGCGCAATTAATTTAAGCAAACAAAAAATGGAAAAAGAACCAATTAGTTTACGTGATATCAAAAAGTTAAGAATAGATAGGCATTGGTCTCAAGAGCAGTTGTCAGAAATGAGTGGCTTGAGCATTAGAACAATTCAACGAATAGAAAATGGGGAGAACGCACAATTAGAATCTTTAAAAGCTCTGGCAGCAGTTTTTGAAATAGAACTAATAGATTCAGATAAAAACCAAGAAATAGAACAAATGAGAAAAGAGGAAGCTTATATACAAGATGTAAAGGGATTATATAAGTTAAGTGTTCTTGCAGCTTTTAGTTTATTGATACCCTTAATTAATGCCATTTATAGTCCTAAAGACTGGTTTATCTTTTGGTTATTTCTACTCTCTTGGGCTGTAATAATTGGGATTTACTCTTTAAATACGCATGATTTTTTTGGAGAAAATTGGAAACAAAAGATGATTGACAAGAAGTTTAAAAATAAGAAGTAACGGCCTTCAATATGGATGAGTTTAATTGATATTCTATACAAAGCTCATCCATTTTTTTGTTAAAGGCATTCTGATAATAGACTGGCATCTGATTTTTTTGAGAAAAGAATTTGAGGTACTTACTTTCTAGTTCAGGATAGTGTTTTTTAATGGCAGTTAAAACCAATGTTTTACTATCTGCTTTTTCATTGCCAAATAAGGTAATGGTAGCAGGCAATATGTAATCAACGCCTAGTTTCTTGAAAGTTGAGAAACTAAGGTTTAATTGTTCAGTTGTGTCTGAGATATATGGAAGAAGGGGCATTAAGCTAATGCCAGTTAGCAAGCCTTTTTCTAAACTTTGTTGAACCGCTTTAAGTCGTTGAGATGGTGGAGTAGCCCCGGGTTCAAAGATATTTCCTAGCTGATCTTGCAAGCTAGAAAAAGAGAAAGAAACAATCACACCTCTTTTTAAATGTTGTAAATCTTCAGGCAAAATTGCCGACTCATCTATTTGTTTTAGCAGATCAAGGTCTCTCGAAATTAAGTCAGATTTAGTGATAATATGTACCGGAAATCGATGCTTGAGAATTACTTGAAGTGCTTTTCTTGTGAGTTGATACTCTTTCTCAATTTGAAGGTAAGGGTCTGTAGCTGAAGAGAGGACAATAATGCCATATTGCTTTTTTTTTGCTCTACTGGCCAGTTGTTTATCCAGGAGCTCGATTGCATTTGTTTTAACACTAAGGCTGGTAGCTAGGTTGCTACCATATTTGCTACCTCTTATATAGCAGTATAAACAATTAAATGAGCAGCTGCTATATAAGTTTAACGTATAATCATCTAAAAACCAGGAATCTCTTTTCTTGGATTTGTTCAGTACAGATTTAACGCTTATTTCTTTTGGCATATAAATTCCTATTCAGGCCTATTTTAATTTTTCCACGAAACCATTGTCCTACCTTTTCAGTGTTTTCGATCTCTTCTTTAAAATTCGCGATAATTTCAGGATGAAATTTTGCTGTTGTTTTAGCCGCCCAGCCAACACCTTGTTTGATTTCTTTGTTTTTAGAATTGCCAAGAGAAAGTAGTAGTTTGAATAATTCTTCAACTTCTTCTTTGGGAAGTCCTTTTTTGATAGCATAATGTACTCCTGCTCCTAGGGAACGAACTACCCATTGGCTTTCATGCTGAGACAATCTTTTGATTATTGGAATAGTTTTTTGGGAGTATTGTAATAAGGAAACGCCAAATACTCTTTCTCCAATTATATCACATATATACCAAGCATCTGCTTTAGAGATGTATTCAGAAGTTTTATCAACTGACTCTTGAAAATTTATAGTGAGTCTTTTTTGGAGAATGATACCCAATAATACATTTCCACCCATGGTTTTAAAGGTTTCAATTTGATCACAAAAAAGAAGCTGATCTTTTTCAGTCAATTTTTCGAAGAGCAGTTGAGCTGAATATTCTAATAATGGAAATTTTATTTTACAGTTCAAGAGCTTATGATGAATAGCATGACTTAAAGCAGCGGTGCCTTTCTGCTGATAAACTAGAAGGCAATCATCTATAATTTCTTTTACAAGTGGTTTTCTGCTAATGCTTAGCATACTCTGTTCTTCATAATAGCTGATTAATCATACTAACTTAAGGATAATGTGTTATATAATTGACCTTGCAAAATACTGTAGAAATATTTCAGATTGTCTCAGGCATTCATGCTTTAAAGTAGTGGTTTAGTTTTATCAATTTTTAGATTAAAAAAGGTGAAATAGAATTGATTGTAAGAACTTCTTTTTACTTAAAATTGCCGGCTAAATTTTTAATGATGAAAAAAGGGATAGATAAATTATTGATTAGCAGCGTATTGCTTGGGGTTAGTGTGGGGGGCTTGCAAGCCCAAACAAAAATTGAACTTGAAGCAGTGGAAGTTTCCACAGCCAGAAGTAGAGTAAATTTTGAGCAAACGGCGAGAAGTGTAACAATTATTTCGGCAGAAGAGATAGCAGCATCACCAGCGAAAAATTTAAATGAGCTTTTAGAGTACGTTGGGAATGTTGATATAAGACAAAGAGGTCAGAATGGTATACAAGCTGATGTTAGTTTAAGAGGCTCAAGTTTTGAGCAAGTTTTGATTTTACTTAATGGAGTTAAGATGACAGACCCTCAGACAGGACACCACAATCTAAACTTGCCCATTGCTTTATTAGATATTGAAAGGATAGAAATTTTGCATGGAGGAGCAGCTAGAGTTTATGGCCCAGGAGCTTTTGCAGGGGCAATTAATATTATTACAAAGAACCCTGAAGACAATCAGGTAAAAGTTCAATTGCTTGGGGGACAAAACGGCCTACAACAGTATGGTGTTTCTGCAGGAATAGTTGGAAAAAACCAAAGCCATACAATAAGTTGGCAGCAGCAGAAATCTGATGGATTTATTCGCAATACAGATCATGAGATGCAAACAATATTTTGGCAATCTGAAATTAAAACAGAAAAGAGCAGATGGTTGTTGAATTTAGGGCAAAATGAAAAAGCTTTTGGAGCTCAAAATTTTTATACCTCTCGCTTTCCAGATCAATTTGAGGAAACAAGGTCTCAGTTTGCATCTTTAGCTGGAGATGTTGAATTGAGTGAAAAATTAAAGTTGACAGCCAAGGGATATTATAGAAAACACAACGATCGTTTTGAATTATTTCGAGAAGCTCCAGGGTATTTTAGAAGACTAGCACAAGGTGGTTTTGCAAATGATTTAGGAGATACAATTTCTTGGTACAATGGACACAACTATCATCAAACCAATGTTTACGGTACAGAAATTAACTTTAGTTTCAAAAGCAAATTGGGGCAATCTAGTATTGGATATGATTATAGAAGAGAAGAGATTCTAAGTAACGTTTTGGGAAGCAATAAGGAAAGAATTGCAGTAGTTAATGAGCATCCATCAGCATTCTATTTAAGAAGCGAAGAAAGAGAAAATCAAAGTGTTTTTATTGAGCATAACTATACAAATGACAAGCTCTTTATTTCCGTTGGAGCATTATTAAATATGAACTCAGCATTTGACGATGAGATTTATCCGGGTGCAGATATAGCTTATCAGTTAACAGAAGAAATAAGACCTTATGCTTCTTTTAATCGTTCCTTTCGCTTTCCAACTTATACTGACCTTTATTTCAATTTAGGAGGGATAGTAGGAAGCAAAGAGTTGAAGCCTGAGGAATCTGATAATTATGAATTGGGAGTAAAATATAGAGATGCTGCTACTTATGGACACCTTGCTGTTTTTCGTAGAGAAGGAAATAACTTAATCGATTGGATTCGCTATACAGGCAGTAGTACTACTCAAGCTGCAAACCTAACTCACATTGTTATCGATGGAATAGAAGTAGATTATGTGATTAGCAAGAATAGTTTTTTAAAGGATTATGCCTTTTTTAATCAATTGAGATTCAATTATGCTTACTTAACATCAGAAGACAATAGTAGTGGGTTTGAGTCCAATTATGTGTTGGATTTCTTACAACATAAAGCAGATGCAATTGTACAATTTAAGCTGTCTGAGCTAGTCTTTTTAGATTGGAACCTAAGCTATCAAAACCGCAAAGGTGAATATGTAGATGTTAATGGAGCAGAACAGGAATACGATGCAGTATTTATATCTGATGTTAAACTTTCAACTAAGCAGAATAACTTAAACCTTTTCCTTCAGCTATCAAATGTATTTGACCAAAAATATATTGATATAGGCAATGTTGAGAACCCAGGGAGGTGGATTAGTTTGGGGGTGAATTATCAATTCAACCCTATGTCTAAAAAATAAGACATAGTGATAAGCTGTAAAGTTTGGAGCAGAGAAGAGCTAGGCCTTTAGCCACTTTTGTTTTTCTTCGCTCCAGATTTTTGATTTGAGGAATTTTCCTTTTTTGTTGTAACGGTCTATTTTGGAGGGCTTCCCATCTGGATTGTAAGTGTACCACTTCAATACTTTTGTGCCATTAACCATAATTCCACTTTTACTAAGGGAACCATTGTTGTGGAATTCTTTGTAAGTGCCATCCGCTGATCTTCCTTTGTTTTTTAGATCTTCAATATGGATTGTTCCATTTTCGTGGTACTGTTTATGCCAACCTTCTTGAACCCCATTTTTATAGGCAACTTCAGAGGCTAGTTTTCCATTTTTATAAAAAGTTTGGACAATTGAATCTGCAGCAAGTGTATCAATTAGAATTTTTTTGTTTTGGGCGTATGAAGTAAACAGTATACCCATAGCAAGGACAGTAATTAAGGTTTTCATCGGTTTAGTATTGAGCTTAGAAGTTTGGTTATTAATGGGGAATCAAAACATGATTTGCAAGTTCTTAATCAATTAAAGCACTAACGTATAGAAGAAACCAGAGATCAACAAAGTTATTGTCATCACAATCTGTTTTACTTCTTTCTTGGGCCATGTCTACTAAAGAGAGCAGAACTATTTTATTAAGCGTATTGCATATGTGATCTGTGTTTGCGGCTTCTAAATTGTATTTCCACTTTTCTATGTTCCAAAATAGATCAATAGTATACAAGGTATCGTTCTGTTCATCTAAATACATCCAACCATCTTCAGTTTCTAATTGGGCAATGGTAGAACCCTCAATAATTATTTCATCTTCTTTGGTTAAAAGGGTTGCCAGGGTATCTTTATTGGAGCTGATTAAGTATTTTTTGTTTCGTTGTCGAATTCCTTTGGTGTCTTTCTCTCCGCCTTTGCCACGGCTAAACTCGTAGTAGAGCTGAGGATCATTTAAAGTTTGGTCTTTTGTTCGAATGCTGTATTCAGTATTTGAATCATTAACCTTAATGAGGGAATGGTTGAATCTTGAAATTTCTACTGTAGTGTTGGTTTTTTGTGCGGTAACTATAAGAACAGCTCCCAATAAGAAAATACAGAGTAAGATGTGCTTCATAATGGCTTGTGTTTTACGAAAAAGCACAATTTTGATGCCAAGAGAGAAACGAAAAGAAATTGGACTTAAGCTAAGAGTAGGAATTACTTGCTGAATGATATAGAATTAATAACCTTTTCCAGATCCATTTTTTGCTTATCGTCCGCAAAGGATATAATTGCGCTCACGCAAAACCCATCTTTAATTGTGGAATAATAGGCTTGATTAATGGATAGGCCAAGATAGTCTATAGAGGCATTCATTAAATAGAATTCCTGGCCGTTGATCATTTCTTTTTTAAACTCTTCATCAATAGAACTGTATTGTACTTGAGCTTGTTTAAGCAATTTTCGAGTTTGAAATAAATAATCACTTCCAGTTTTAATTCCTGGAGCATTCTTTAAATTCTCTGCAACCAACATAAAATTTGGATTGTAATCAACTGCAGCGCCAACTTCATATTTAAAAACAGCTAATAAATTAGCAGAATTTATTTCAGAGGCCTTTATTGCTGCCTTCATGTTTTTGTTGTCCCCTGCAACGAGCTCCTTGCCTACCTCTGCAAGGTTTTCTAATTGTTCTCTAGTTTGAACAACCCAATCTGTAGGCAGGTCTATTTTAAAGTCAAAAAAAGAATTTTGATATGTATTGTTCTCAACTGTGCCATAGTCAAAATCTTTAGGTTGGCTATCATTACTACAACTTACAGCTAATAAGGTAAAAAGAGCAATTGCGATTAAATTTATTCTAGTTTTCATTTGTTTTAGGTTCAGTTGATGGTGTTAACTTTTTTAGATCGTGCTAAAATCGCTATAATTTTACAGAGTCTCTGAGAATAATTATTTCAGGCTTTATTTATCTAATGGGAAATACCTCTCTTTTATTATGTTGAAATGATGAATTTGATGGGCAGTAATGGTGAGCCCAATTGCAAAAAGAGGCATTTCGTATTCAAAAAATTTACAGTTTGTTTCAAGAATTTTTTTACTGAAAGATTCAAACATCATAATTGTTGATTGGCGTACAATTTGAAGTTCATTTATTAACTGTTCGATTGACAGTTCATCTGCATTTGAATTTGTTCCCATTATTTCTTGATCATGTGCAATCGGAATGCTTCCTTCTTCACGAGCAAAAATTATAGCTCTAAAACACCAAATTCTTTCCCAATCAATGAGATGTTGTAATATTTTGTGAATTGACCATTTATGTTTTTCATAAGTTTTCAGACCTATTCTATTTAATTGGGCGATATCAATATCATTGATTTCCTTCAAACCTAGTTTAAGAGCCTCTGGGAGTTCAATGCCTTCATTTAGCTCATATACATATTCTAAAAACGTTGGATTCTTTTTAACTTCTTGATTTTTCATGAATAATTATATTTTATACTTAATTGATGTAAGATTCGTATGTGGTAGAGGTCAAATTCTGCTAATTTTAAGCTAGTTACCCCTAGAGTTAAAACATATGAATCTTTAAACAGAAAAGCCTCAACAGTCTTTATCAGTGCTGATAAAATAACACACGAAAAGTTGATTAATTGAAAATGGGTTCGGAAGAACATCCGAACAAAGGATTATTAGCAGCAATAAATTTTACCTGCTAATAATTAAGCTACTATAAATTTCAGAATCACTCTCAAAATATAAATCATTTATATAACATAAATATATACAATTTAGCTTTTGTTATAAGCTGTTTTATTTATTCGTAATTGTTGATTCAACATGGATCCCAAAATTGAATTCGTTTAATGTGTCCGTTTTCAATATGTAACCATATTTCGCTGTCGCAATTTTCACAAGACAAAAGCCTGAGTATTCCATATTCATCTGTCAACCAATTTTTATGAGAATTTGGAAAGTGCTTTTTTAATTCATCTGTTGATGTTGTGAAATTAATTGTTAAGCGTTGAGTTTTGAGTCC
>Ga0316204_10003670_pt1 | contig 29905 bp, 30 predicted proteins | sample 6monrhotite_MG_2_FD_205661 | JGI IMG/M metagenome (GOLD analysis project Ga0316204, IMG submission 205661) | Microbial mat bacterial communities from mineral coupon in-situ incubated in ocean water Damariscotta River, Maine, United States -... | ecosystem: Environmental > Aquatic > Marine >...
GCGTGGATCTGGCCGTGGCCTACCTGATCGAGGCGGGGGCGGAGGACGAAGCGCAGCGGCTGATCCGGGCCGTCCACCTGCGCGTCGCCGATCCGCGCTCCAGCCTGCACGCGCGCCTGTCGGAGTCTCGCTGGCCCCGGGAGCCGCTCGGGCTCTCGCGGGACCTGCGGCGGGTCGAGCGCGAGCTCCCCGAGTCCCTGCGCTGAGCGTCCAGAGCGGAACTCCGGCGCTGGTCCGAGGTTCACGGCGAATGAGCTTGGGGCTTGGTCCGGCCTGGGCCGAAGAGCACGATGGGCGACGCCCACCCCCGACCTCGAGCCGATGATGAGCGAGCCCCAACTGCAGCCGGACCCCGCCGACGAGGGTCTCGCGCCCGCCTCCCCCGACGCCGACCTCGGCGAGATCACGGCGGAGGAGATCCGCATGGTCTCGGATCCCCGAGGCAAGGTCGCGGAGCAGTTCCGCAGCCTGCGCAACTCGATCATCGCGATGAACCCCGATGGGGCCTCGCGGACGCTCGTCCTGACGAGCGCGGTCTCCGGTGAGGGCAAGACGGTGGCCGCCGTGAACCTGGCGATCGCGATGGGGGAGCTGCCCGGGAATCAGATCCTGCTGCTCGACGCGAACCTGCACGAGCCGGCCGTCGAGCGCTACCTCGGAATGGAGCGGGCGCAGGGGCTGGCCGATGTCCTGCGTGGCCGTTGCCCGCTCGATGCCGCGGTACGCCACACGAGCGTCGAGAACCTGGCGGTGATGGGGGCCGGCTCGCTGCCGGACAACCCGTCGAAGCTGCTCGGTTCGGAGCGCACGCGAGTCGTGCTGAATCAGCTGAAGCGGCGCTTCTCCTACGTCCTGATCGACACGCCGGAGGCGCTCTCGATCAGCGATGCCTCGCTCCTGGGCGCGATGGCCGATGGGGTCCTGCTCGTGGTGCGCTTGGCGGAGACGCAGAAGACGCTGGTCGAGCAGGCGCACAACCAGCTCGAATCGATGGGCGGCAACGTGCTCGGGACCTGCCTGACCGGCGGCCACGAGTAGCGAGCGGTCGAGCGGCACGGGCGCCGGCCGGACTGGACACGGCTGAGTCTGGCGCGGGGCGGGCGGCTCCGTGCTCCTCGTTGCGACGGGAGTCGGCACTCGTCCAGTCCCCGATCGGCTCCGACCACGGCAAGCCCACAGGCACCCGGCCTCCGCGCTGGACCCGCCATCGCCACACGTCCCCGGGGTGAGGCCCGGGCACGTTTCGCGCCTTCCGACCCCTGCGGACCCGGGAACAGCTCACCTCGATCCGGTAGTCTGCGCCGGTGAGCGACCTCCCTCTTCAGATCGAGCGCGACGAGGCCGGTGATCGGCCCGTGCTGCGGCTCGCCGGCACCTGCCGGCTCGCGGAGGGGGATCAGCTCTGGGACGCCGTTCAGAAGGAGCTGGGCGGTGGCCGAGCCTTCGAACTGGACCTCGCCGGGCTGACGGAGATCGACGGCGCCAGCGCCGCGCTGCTGCAGTCGCTGCGGCTGGACGGGCTGCGCCGGGGCGTCGAGTTCGAGTTCGTCGAAGCCAGCCCGGAGGCGACGAAGATGCTGGAGCTCTACGACTGCGCCCCCGATGCGCAGTGCGGAACCAGCGCGTCCCGTCAACCCGGGCTCCTCGACCAGATCGGTCGGGAGACGATGGAGATCGGCTCGACGCTGCGCGATGTGTTCGCGTTCGTGGGGGACCTCGTCGAGTCGCTGCGGCGCTCGATCCGCTCGTCCCGCTCGGTGAACTGGAGCAGCGTCCCGAAGCTGATGGAGCGCGCCGGCGCCGACGGCGTGCCCATCGTGCTGCTGATCAACTTCCTGGTCGGGTTGATCCTCGGCCTCCAGGCCGCGTTCCAGCTCGAGCGCTTCGGCGCGAACATCTTCATCGCCGACCTCGTCGGGCTCGCCATGGTGCGCGAGATGGCGCCGCTCATGACGGCGATCGTCGTCGCGGGGCGCTCGGGCGCGGCCTACGCCGCGGAGCTCGGCACCATGCGCGTGAACCAGGAGGTCGACGCGCTGTGGACCCTCGGCTTCGATCCGCAGCGCTACCTCGTCCTGCCGCGCATCATCGCGCTGGTCGGCGTCGTGCCGCTGCTCACCATGCTCTCGATGATCGTGGGCATCTTCGGCGGTCTGATCGTCGGGGTGCAGCGGCTCGGGCTGACGACGCTCGCGTACTGGGTCGAGCTGCAGAACGCGATCTCGCTCTCCGACCTCCTCGGCGGGCTGTTCAAGAGCGTGGTCTTCGCGATCACGATCGCGCTCATCGCCTGTCAGCGGGGCCTCGCGACGCGCGGCGGCGCAGAGGGCGTCGGCAACTCGACCACGTCCGCGGTCGTCGCGATCCTGTTCTTCCTCGTCGTGCTCGACGCTCTGTTCACCTTCGTTTTCAACCTGTTCGGCATCTGATGGCGAGCACGAAGACTCTGGCGCCTGCGATCCGCGTGCGTGATCTGACCGTCGGCTATGGCGGGACCGCGGTGCAGACGGGCCTCGACTTCGAGGTCGCGAGCGGCTCGATCTTCGGGATCCTCGGCGGCAGCGGCTGCGGGAAGACGACGGTGCTGATGAACCTCATCGGCCTGTTCGAGCCGATGGGCGGGGTCGTCGAGATCTTCGGCGAGGAGCGCGGCGGGCTCGACTCCGGCCTGCCGCCGTTCGGCGTCTCGTTCCAGGGGGGCGCGCTCTTCGGGTCGATGACGCTCCTCGAGAACGTCGCTCTCCCGCTGCGGCGCTGGACGAGCCTCTCCTCCGACGCTGTCGTCGCGGTCGCGTCCGCCCGGCTGCGGCTCGTGGGCCTGGCCGGCTTCGAGCACCACCTGCCCTCGGAGATCTCCGGCGGCATGCAGAAGCGGGCGGGCATCGCGCGCGCGCTCGCGATGGAACCGCGCATGCTGTTCCTCGATGAGCCCAGCGCAGGCCTCGATCCGGTCACCTCCGTCGAACTCGACGACCTGCTGCTCTCGCTCACGCGGGACCTCGGCGTGACCATCGTGCTGGTGACGCACGAACTGGCCAGCATCTTTCGCATCGTGACCGACTGCATCATGCTCGCCCGCGGAGGCGAGGGCGTGATCGCGAAGGGGTCACCGAATTCCCTGCGCGACGGGAGCTCCGACCCCCGCGTGCGTTCCTTCTTCAACCGCAGCGCCGAGGGCTGACCTCGACGCCAGTGCCGGACCCCGAGCCCACCACGAACCCATGACCGTCTCACAGACCAACCGCTGGAAGCTGGGGCTGTTCGTGACGATCGGCGTCTTCCTGACGATCGCGACGCTGATGTGGCTCGGGATCAGCCAGCTGCAGCGCCGTACGACGCCCGCCTACTTCTACTTCGCGGAGAGCGTCAACGGCCTCGAGATCGGGTCCCCCGTGAAGTTCCGCGGCGTGGAGATCGGTCGCGTGGAGGAGGTCGTGCCCGCGCCTGATCGCCGGCACATCGAGGTGCGCTCCGGTATCTACGTCGACACGCTCGAGGCCTGGGGCATCCAGCCGACCGACTTCGAGCAGCGCCCGCAGGGCCGCACGTTCGTCCCCGCCGACATCCGAGGGCAGCTGGTCAGCTCGGCCCTGACTTCGATCTCGTTCATCCAGATCGACGTCTTCCCGGAGGCGAACAATCCGATCCCCACGTACTCCTTCCCGATCCCGTGGGAGACGGTCCACACGGTGCCCTCGACCTTCAAGAGCCTCGAGACTGGCATCATGGAGGCGCTCGAGCGCTGGCCCGAGATCTCGGGGCGCGTCTCCAGCGTGCTCGCACGGATCGACGACGGCCTCGAGCAGGTCGACTTCGCCGCGCTCAACGAGGAGTCCGTGACCGCGCTGCGCAGCGCAGACGAGTTGATGACGTCGCTCCGCAGCTCGCCGCTCGTCGACCGCGAGTCGGCGACGTTCCAGGAGCTCGACGGGACGCTGGTCGAGCTGCGCGCGTTGCTGCAGCAGCTGCGCGGCGACGGCGGGGACGTCGACCGTTTCGTCGGCAGCATCAGCGGCGCGGCCGACGCGTTCCGCGAGGACTTCCAGGGCTCCGACATCCCTGCGGCGGTCGAGGCGATGGCGGCGGCCGGCAGGGGCTTCGAGGAGACCAGCCTCGAGCTGACTCAGCTCGTCCGCGATCTCCAGCGCAGCCTCAAGTCGCTCGACGCTGCTCTCGGCTCGGTCGAGAACATGACGGACATCCTCTCGCGTGACCCCGCCGCGCTGATCTACGGCCGTTCGGCCCGCAAGCCCTTCTCCCCGCGATGACCACCCGCAACGCCCTCGTCCTCTTCGCGGCTGCGCCGCTCCTCTTCGCGTCGTGCCTCTCCAAGTCGCCCGCGATCCCGCTGCACACCTACGTGCCGCCGCTGGATCCGATCGACCTGCGCGCAGCGCCCGGCGTCCGGCCGCTCCGCTTCCAAGGAGTCGAGCCGCGCATCGAGCTGCGCCGCGGAATGATCTGGCGCATCTCGGGCACGGAGCTCGTGGCCGACGAAGAGCACCGCTGGGCGCGTGATCCGTCCGAGCTCCTCGCGGAGCGGCTCGGCGATCTGTTCTACGAAGGCGGCGGCTTCCGCGCCTCGCTGCGTCCCGGCGACCCGTCCCTGGACGTGGCGCTGGTCGCCTGCGAAGGGGATGTCCGCGAGGGGCGCTCGGCGGCCGTGCTCGAGCTGATCCTCACGCTCGAGTCCGGGGACACGCAGCACCGTCGTCGACTGCGCCTCGAGGAGCCGCTCCTCACGCGCGACGCCGAGGGGTTCGCCGCGGCGATGGGCAAGGCCGTCAGTCAGGCCGCGGACCGAACGGAAGCCTGGACTCGATCGAAACTGTGAGCGCGGACAGTCGCCCGAGCGGCTTGCCGGCGCGCGCCGAGCGCAGGAGCCGGCCGAGGTACTGGCGCTCCCACACGAGCGCCCGCGCGTAGTCGGGGTAGGCCCGCTCGCGTTCGCGGAAGCGCCGGCCGTGGTGACTCGTGCGACCCGTCGCGGGGTCGGTCTCCGAGGGCAGCACCGCGTGAAGGTGCTCGTGGAACAGCACGTAGCGCACCAGCCAGGCCGGGACAGCTCGCTGGTCGAGCACCGGGTGAATGCGAATCACGTTGTCCGCGGGCTGGTAGCTGCCGAGCTGCAGCCGTCCGCGCGCGCGGCTCTTGCCGCGCCGGCCCCAGGTGAGGTCGGGGGCGGCGGGTTCTCCGTCGAACTCACCCGCGAACTCCGTCTCGAGGAGCTCCTGGGTGAGCTGCGTGAGGTCGTGGGTCTCGCCCGCGGGGAGGAGGGTGACGCGGCGTCGCGGCCGCGGGGGCTCCTCGGCGAGGGCGCGCTCGGTCCAGGCGCCGAGCTCGCGGGAGGCGCGCCGCGCGCGGCGGCCGACTCGGATCCAGCTCGCCAGGTCGTCGCGCACCTCCGCGGGTGCATCGGCGAACACGCGGTGCAGGCGGACCACCCAGCCCTTGCGGAGCTCGGGTCGCTCGCGCAGCTCGGCGGGCTTCGGGTGGCGCAGCTGGATCGGGTAGCTGCGCGAGCGGGTCAGCTGGACCCGCACCGGATAGCCGAGGGAGGCGGAGAGCTCCGCCTCCCACTGGGTCGCGTTCAAGGACACGGTCGCTCGAAGCGCCCGGGGCCTACTGGGCGATCTTCAGCTCGAAGTGCTGCGTGCCGCCGTCCTGCACCGAGACCTGCTGGATGCTGTTCTGGTCGGTCGCGAAGGCATCGAAGATGTCGCCACCTCCGCCGCCGCCGCGCGTGGCGGAGAGCTTGTACTTCCCGGGCCAGACGTTGCGGAGGACGTACTTGCCGTCCGCACCGGCCTGAGCCGTGTAGCTGCGGGGGAGCTCGTCCCCACGTCGTCCGTCCGGGTTCAGGCTGACGGTGGCTCCGACGACCGGCTGCCCGGCGAGGTCGATGACCGTACCGGTGATCTCACCGCCACGGATCAGCTGGACCTGGCCGACGTTGGTGTCCTTGCCTTCGGTCACGAACACGTCCTTCATCGTGGCCTCACAGAAGCCGGGTGCGCGCACGCGGATCTGGTAGGTCTCGGCGGTGAGGTTCTCGAGCTCGAAGCGCCCGGCACCGTTGCCGGTCGTGGCCTTCTGCGTGACGTTGGTCGGGAACTGGTCGCCGAGGGCGCGGTCGAACAGGCTGTTTGTCCAGTCGTTGGCGTGGGTCGTGATGCGCGGACGCGGGACGGGCTTGCCGTCGGGGTCCACGATGTTGCCGGTGATGGAGCCGCCGTTCGTCAGGCGCACGATGACGTTGTTCATCGGCTGTCCCTGCGTGAAGCGGAACTCGTCGGAGAAGGTCGGCGCGAAGCCGGTCGCGCGACCCTCGATCATGAACGTCCCCGACTGCGTGCACTCGATCGAGAACGAGCCGTCGGTGTTGGTCAGGGTGACGGGCTTGCCGATGCGCGAGGTGATCTTCTGGCCCGGGTGCGTCTGGCGCAGCTGGACGGTGTAGGGGCCGATCGGAGCCTCACCGTTCGCGAGGACGCGTCCGCTGACCAGGCCCTGCTCGACGAGCTCGATGACGAGCCCGGCGCCGCCCGGCTTGACGCGGTTCTCGTGGCCGGCGCGGAAGCCCTGGGCCGTGACCGCGATCGTGTACTGTCCCGGAGCCACGCGGCTCAGGCAGAACTCGCCGTTCTCGTCCGTGAGCGTGTCGTCACGGCAGTTCTTGCTGGCGTTCGAGAAGCTCATCCCGAGCACCTTCGCGCCGGCGACGGGGGTTCCCGCCTTGCTGATGACCTTGCCGCAGATCATCTCGGCGACCTCGAGCGTGAGCGTCAGCGTCAGCGGCTCCTCGCCACGGAACACCAGGCCACCCTTGGTCAGGTTCGCGTAGCCCTCGGCGCCGATGCTGAGGGTGCGGTTGCCAGCGGGGACGTTGCCGAAGAGGTAGGTCCCGTCGCTGTTGGTCGTGGTCTCGATGGCGTCGGGGGAGGCGTCGCCGCCGGTCGCCATGAACATGCTGTCGAGGCGCATCGTCGCGTCGGGGACGGGGTTGCCCGCCGTGTCGAGCACGACGCCCGAGAGCGACGCTCCGACTCCGAGGACGATGGGCGGCAGGTTGACGTCGCCGATCGCGTCGACCACGACGCCGGGCATCTCGCTGCGGGCGTAGCCCTCCGCGTTGGCCTCGACCGAGTACTGATCGTACGGCTCGACGTTCGCGAAGATGTACTTGCCCTGGTCGTTCGTGAGCGCGTGGATGTCCTGGGAGCGATCCAGCGACTCGTTGACGAAGATCTGGCCCGTGAGCCCGGCGCGCGTGAGGGTGACCATCGCGTTCGCGACGGGGCGCTGGTCGGCGCCGAGGATCAGGCCGCTGACCGTGTTCTCGTACTGCTCGCCGCCGGTCGGGTTGGCCTCCTCGCGGTCCATGACCGGAGTCGTGCCCTCGACGGCTTCGCGCGTGCCGCGGTCCGGATCGGTGAGCGCGGTGGAGGTGCCGCCGGCCGGGTCGGGCTCTTCACCGGAGTCCACGACGAGGCCCGGAACGGTGCCCTCTCCTTCGCCGGAGTCGCCACCAAGCTGGTTGATGGCGAAGAACAGGCCGACGACGGCCACGATGACGAGAAGGAGGACTCCGAGGGGTTTCATGGCAGCATCGGGGGCCCGTGTCGGAGGGCCCGGGGTTCCGGGTGTGTCGAGGGGGGGGGTGACCGGGCAATTCCGGTCAAGGGACGGACGAGCCGGGGCTCGGTTCCTTCCCCGTCGGTCCAAATCGGCGGGAGCGGCGTACGGTGGGACGCTCAGGCGGTGAGCGGGCAGGCGGCGAACGGGCGATCGGGGCCGTTTCGGCCCCGTCGGCGGTCAGGAGGCGACGGGCACGGTGGAGCTCGTGCTCTGCTCCGCGGGGCCCGGCCAGATGGATTCGGCCAGGAGCTGCACGCCCAAGAAGTAGGCGAAGAGCACCTGCTCGAAGTCCATTCGGCGATGGATCGTGATCTCGCAACCCTTCGTAAAGGGACGGGCCTGGAATCGAGCCATCTCGCCGGACTTCGGCGCCATCAGGCGCCAGCCCCGGCGGAAGCCGGAGAGCGGCAGCAGGCGCAGAGGCTTGCTCCCCGTCGAGATGTTGATCGTGCGGGCGAAGAAGCTCCAGCGCAGCGCTGCCCCGAGCCACTCGCGACTGTCGGTCCAGAGCGAGAACTGACTGCGCAGGATGCCGGGGTCGCGGCGGAACAGGAGGGTCTCGCCCTTCACCGGCTTGTACTCGCCGGAGACGGGCATTCCATAGCCGTTGCGGCGGATGGAGAGGGTGCCCAGCAGCTCGCCGTCCTCGTAGATCTGGTGGCTCGAGTTCCAGAGTCCCGAGGCCCGGGTCGTGAGGGTTCTGATCTTGCTCTTGCTGTCGTCAGCCATGGGTCGCCGGCGCGGTGGGGTAGGTGGTGGCTGGGAAGCCTCCGGCGCGAGAAGAATACCCCATTGGGTACGTCCAGGGGGCGCCAGGAGCCCTTTCGGCCGATTCCTGGGCCGGACTCTACCCCTGCTGTGGGGCTCCGCCCGGATCGGGAATGTCGACGGTGCCGGAGATCGGGCGCAGGTCCCGTCATTGCGGGCGATCCGGCGCACGAGGCCCGGGGCCGGGCGGGGGAGACGCAGCCCTGTTGGGGCACTAGGGCGCCTCCGCGACGCCTAGAACAGGGCGCTGAGCAGGTCGGGCAGCGTGTCCTGGCTCGCGCGGCACGGCTCGCAGAAGTTGTTCTCCAGCGAGGGGTGGTGCTGGCAGCCGGCGCACTCGGCCAGCTTGTTCGTGGCTACCGCCACGCGAGACCGCTGGCCCTCGAGCTCCGCGATGCGCAGCTGGAGCAGTCGGTCCTGCTCGTCCAGGGCCACGCGGACCCGGTCGAGGAGCTGGGCGTGGCTCTCGCTCGCGTCCCGTTGGCCGAGGAGCTTGGCGATCTGCTCGAGCTGGAGGCCCAGCTGCTGCAGGTCCCAGATCAACCGGACACGGTTGACGTCGGTGGGCCGGTAGTAGCGGAAGCCGCCCTCGCTGCGGGCTGCGGGGACGAGGAGTCCGAGCTCCTCGTAGTAGCGCAGCGTGCGCAGGTTGGTGTCCGCCACCCGGGCGAACTCGCCGATCTTCAGTAGGTCTTCCGGGACGCTCATGGGGATCTCCGGCGCCCGATCCGAGGATCGTGGCCGAGGACCCAAGCTTAACCCTTCCGCTAGCGGGAGGTTGCCGAATTCGTCGCCGGCCTGTTCGGATCCTGCATGGGCCCCCGGCACGCCCTGAAAAGGGTGATCCTCGGCCGGCCGCGGCCCCCCGCGCTCGCGACCCCGATCCGCGAGGCCGGGTGGGGGAGAGCGAGTCCTCCTACAGGTAGCCCCCGGGCGGGCGTCCGGCTGCGCCGGTGGCTACACTGCCGCCCCGCGCGCCGACCGACGAGCCTCACCGACCCCCCCCGATGGACCACCTGCGACTCGACTACACCAACGTCCTGGCCGACGTGATCGGCCCTGAGCACGGCATCACCGAGGAGGAGCTCGCGGACCTGGCGGTCCCGGCTGCCCGCGGGCTCGAGGCCGTCCTGGCCCGCCGTGGCAGCGACCTGCGTTGGCTCGATCTGCCCTACGCGCAGGCGGAGCTCGAGGGTCTGCTCGAATACGCGGCCTCGGTGCAGGGGCGCTTCGAGAACGTGGTGGTGCTCGGTATCGGCGGCTCCGCCCTGGGGAACATCGCGTTGTTCACTGCGCTCTGCAGCCCGTACCACAACGACCAACCCCCCGGTGATCTGCCGCGACTGTTCGTCCTCGACAACGTCGATCCGGATCTGGTCGGTGAGTGGATCGAGCACTTCGATCCGTCGAAGACACTGTTCAACGTGATCTCCAAGTCCGGCGGCACGGCCGAGACGATGAGCCAGTTCCTCGTCTTCCGGCAGCTGCTCATCGATCAGCTGGGCGAGGCGGAGCACCGCGAGCACATCGTCGTCACGACCGACGCCGAGAAGGGGATTCTGCGCGAGATCGTGATGCGCGAGGGGTACGCGTCGTTCGTCGTGCCCGACGGTGTCGGCGGGCGCTTCAGCGTGCTCTCGCCCGTCGGCCTGCTGTCGTCCGCACTGGTCGGCATCGACGTCGTCGCTCTCCTCAAGGGTGCCAAGGACATGGACGAGCGCTGCCGGACGGCGGAACTCACCCAGAACCCGGCGCTGACCTACGCGGCGCTGCAGTACCTCTTGCAGACGAAGAAGGGCATGCCGGTCGCGGTCACCTTCTCGTACAGCAACCGCCTGAAGCACCTCGGCGACTGGTACGCGCAGCTGCTCGCAGAGTCGATCGGGAAGCGCAAGGGCCGCTCGGGGGCAGATGTCTTCGCCGGACCGACTCCGGTCCGCGCGGTGGGCGTGACCGACCAGCACTCGCAGGTCCAGCTCTACGTCGAGGGTCCGTTCGACAAGTGGTTCACGCTGCTCGCGGTCGAGCAGGCCGATCACACGGTCGCGATCCCGCACGCCTACCCGGACCTCGAGGGAGCCGCCTACCTCGGCGGTCGCCGCCTCGGGGAGCTCTTCCTCGCCGAGCGCGACGGCACGCGCATCGCGCTCACCGAAGCGGGCCGCCCCAACTGCACCGTCGTCTTCCCGAAGATCGACGCCCACGCCGCGGGCCAGTACCTCTATCTCATGGAGCTCGCCGTCGCCGTGATGGGCGAACTCTACGACGTCGACGCGTTCGACCAGCCGGGCGTCGAAGCCGGCAAGGTGGCTGCGTATGCTCTGATGGGCCGCGCCGGCTACGAGTCGCGCCGCGCGGAGATCGAGTCCAAGGCCTCCACCACCCCCAAGATCAGCGGCTGACCTCACGGTCGCCTGGAACAGGAACCCCTCAAGCTCGGAATGCGCGAATTCAAGAACATCGTCGTCGGCCTCGCCCTCAACTCGGACGGGAACGCCGTGACCTTGGGTAGCCAGAAGGCCTCCCAGCAGGCGATCTGGGTGGCCAAGGCCAACGGTGGCCACATCCGCTACGTGCACTCGACCTTCGCCAACGACTACTCGACGCCCGTCGCCGGCGCGGTCGAGGGCCTCGTGCACGAAGGGGTCCCCGCGGCGGGTCGCGCCGCGCTCGAGGGCATCGTCGCCGAGACCAAGAACTCGGGTGTCGAGTCGGAGCTGATCTACACGAACGATCGCCCGTGGATGGACATCACGAAGATGGCGCTCCGAGACAGCGTCGACGTCGTGATCGTCGGCAAGCGTAACGAGAAGTCCGAGGACGGACGCCGCCTGGGCAGCGAGTCGATCAACCTGCTGCGCAAGTGTCCGACGCCGGTGTGGGTGGTCCGCCCCGAGCACGACCTCGTTCACCGGCTGGTCCTCTCCGCGACCGATCTGACCGATGTCGGTGACCGCGCCGTGGCCTACGGTCAGGACGTCGCAGAGCGACACGACTGCGAGCTGCACGTCGTGCACGCCTGGCAGGTGCCGTTCGAGCTGCAGATGGAGACCGCGCGGATGTCCGAGGAGGACGCCGCGGCCGAGACCGAGAAGGTCAAGCAGAAGGCGATCGAGGCGATCCAGAAGACCCTCGAGGGCGGCCGCGCCGGCGAGATTCACGTCGGCAAGGGCACGCCCTCGCAGGTCATTCGCGAAGCCGTGACGCACCTCGGCCCGGATCTGCTCGTCATGGGCACGATCTCGCGCACAGGGATCGCCGGGCTGCTGCTCGGTTCGACGGCGGAGCGCATGCTCGGGCTCGTCGACTGTTCGATCCTGACCGTGAAGCCCGAGGGCTTCGAAACGACCGTCCAGCTCTGAGCCGAGGATCCAATGGACTCCAACGGCTCGCAGCCCGAGCGGCCTGAGGAGGCGGGGCAGGAGGGCGTCCCGCGGGGCGTCGAGCCGCCCGTGCCTGTCGCACCCGACGAGCTGGGCTCGTCGAAGGCGCGGCAGTCTCCGGTGGATTCGGAGGTCGCCGGCCCGTCGACGCCGGCCGACTCGGAGGCGGAGCCTGCAGGTGACGAGGCTTCGGCTCCGGCCGAGGTGAGCGACCCCGTGGAGTCGGCGCGCAGCCGCGACGACCTCACGGAGAGCGACGAGGGCGAGGGCCCTGGCGCAGCCGCCGCGCTCGGTCGAAGCGCAGCGGAGGAGCTGGCGGCCGCGGCGTTCACCGCTCCCGAGGGCGATCCCGCCGCAGAGGACGCCGACATCGCTGCCGGGGCGGACGCCGCCGACGTGCTGGAGGGCGAAGGCGTCGGACCACGCGGCCGCAAGCGCGGGCTCGCCGGGCGCTTCAAGGAGGGCCTCGTCGATCTGGCCACCGCGACCTACGACAAGCGCGCGGACGACATGCAAGGGCGCGCACTGTCCGCCCTGCGCGAGGCGATCGCGCAGGAGGGCGAGCGCCTCGCCGGTCTCGTCACCTCGGGCTACGACGCGCGCGCCGACGACCTCGAGCAGCGCGCGATCCGCGCGATCCGCAAGATCGTGGACGAGGAGGCCGACCGCATGCTCGAGATGGCCAAGGAGACCTACGACGCGCGCGCCGACGACCTCGAGGAGCGCGCCGCGCGCGCGCTGCGCGCCGCTCTGATTCACGAATCGCGCCGGCTGCAGGCGGTGATCGAGCACTCGGTCGTCGTCAAGCGCAAGGAAGTGCGCCTGTCGCTCCTCGTGCTCGTCGTGGCGAACCTGATCTACCTGGCCGTCTACTGGATCACGGGCTGATGCTGGCCGAGATCGACGCCGGGGCGCTGAACCCCTTCTACATCACGCGCGGCCTCACCCTGGCGCTGTTCGGCTTCTGGACGGTGCGCGGGTTCTGGCGCCTGTTCGTGCAGCTGCGCTACTGGACGGGCGTCGGCGAGCGATTCGGGATCCCCGCGCGCTACGTGCGCGTGCAGGTGCTGCGCTTCGCCTTGCGCGTGACCCTGTTCGATCCGGTGTACGTGCTGCTGCTCGTCATCGCTCTGACGATCTGGTTCCCGCTCATGGAGCGGGCCGCCGGCGACCTCTTCTGAGACTCGAGCCATGGACGTGAACGACGAACGCCTCCCTGTCGCCGTGCTGGGGGCCACCGGGGCCGTCGGCCAGCGCTTCGTCGCGCTGCTCGCCGATCACCCGTGGTTCGAGGTGCGCGAGGTCATCGCGTCCGCGCGCTCGGCGGGGAAGCGCTACCGGGATGCTTGCGAGTGGCTCGCGCCTGGCGCGCTGCCCGCGCGAGTGGGCGAGCTGACGGTGCGGGCTCTCGGAGATCCGGTCGAGTCACGCCTGGTTTTCTCCGCGCTCGACGCGTCGGTCGCGCGGGACGCGGAGGAGGCGCTGGCGCGCGCGGGCAAGGTCGTCTGCTCGAACGCGAGCTCCTGGCGCATGGACCCGCGCGTCCCGCTCCTCGTTCCCGAGGTCAACCCGTCGCACCTGGCGCTGCTCGAGGCGCAGACCGACTGGCCGGGCGCGCTGCTGACGAATCCGAACTGCTCGACGATCGGGCTGACGCTCGCGCTGAAGCCGCTGCAGGACGCCTTCGGGCTGGAGTCCGTCTCCGTGGTCAGCCTGCAGGCCATGTCGGGCGCCGGCACGCCGACCCTGCGCACCCTCGACATGCTGGCCAACGTCGTGCCGCTGATCCCCGGCGAGGAGGAGAAGCTCGAGGCCGAGACCCTCAAGATCCTCGGGGAGTTCGACGAGGACGCGCTGCAGCCCGCCGACCTGCGCTTGTGGGCGCAGTGCAACCGCGTGCCGGTCGTCGACGGTCACACGCTGTGCGTGACGGTCCAGCTCGAGGACGAGGCGACCGAGGAGGACCTCCTGGACGTCTGGCGCTCCTTCTCCTCGGCGCCGCAGGAACTCGAGCTGCCGACGGCGCCCGATCCGGTCGTCGTCGTGCACGCCGAAGGCCCGGCACCGCAACCGCGCCTGCACCTCGACGCGGGCGGCGGCATGGCGGTCCACGTCGGACGCGTGAAGTCGCGCGATCCGCGCACCTGGCAGTTCACGACGCTCTCGCACAACACGCTGCGCGGCGCGGCGGGGGGCTCGATCCTCGTCGCAGAGCTCGCGCTGGCCCTGGGGCGTCTGCCGGGCTTGCGGCTCTCCGTGGAGTGAGCGGTTGCGGCGCTTCGGTTGTTTGAAGCACAGAGAACACAGAGGACGCAGAGGCCGGACCGCGGAGCGGCTCCGCGCCATGTCGCGCTCGTGGGGCTGAGGTCAACGGCGGAGTCGATCAGTGAGAAGAACATCAGCCGCCTCGATCCGCCGTTGACCCCAGCCCCCCGAAGCGAACGAATCGCGGAGCCGATCCGCGGTCCGGCCTCTGTGTCCTCTGTGACCTCTGTGGTTCAAATCAACGAACCGCCGCAACGCCTCCCGACCGCCGTGAGGAAGCAATCGCCGGAACCGATCGGACCGATGGCTACTCCTTCGCCTTTCCGTACGCCCACGCCGGCTGGGCCTCGAGGTGGGCGCGGGCGGCGACCTCGGCCGCGGCGCGCTCCATCTTCTGCATGCCCATGAAGAAGCCGCGGATCGTGCCCTCGAGGACGTCCTCGAACGGGCGCAGGCGGCCGCTCTCGTCCGTGCAGTGGTCGCAGTACATCTCGCCTTCCTTCGGCTCCGTGAGCGGCATGGCGCAGGACTGGCACTGCTGCAGTACGAGCGGGGAGTAGACGGCGAGGCGGTAGCCCTGCGGGTCCGCGATCATGAAGTTGCGCAAGCCGTAGAACTCGTTCTTCGGATCGCAGGCGGGCTGGCCGCCGTTGGCCTTGGCGTGGGCGTGCACGGCGTCGACGTCGTCGACGCGCAGGTAGACGACGACCCCGCCGCCCGCGACCTTGCGGAAGTCCGCGATGGAGTCGTTGTAGAACTGCATCTCGGGCCCGCCGGGGCAGTCGGCCGCCTGGCCGAGCATGATCGTCTGGCCGGCGAGGTGCAGGCTGGCCCACTGGGGCGCCTCGGGGCTCGGCCACGTGCCGCCCAACTCGAAGCCGAGCACGTCCCGGTACCAGCGGATCGAGTCCAGGACGTCCGTCGTGTACAGGTGCACCGACATCGGGTGCTGCTCCGACTGTTGCTGGCTCATCGGACTCCTCCTCGGAGCGCGGGACGACGTCGGGAAAGCCGAACGGGGGCGGGGGCCGATCGGGTGTCTAGCGGCCCGGGAACCCGCAGCGGTTCTCGAGCGTGTTCAGGTTGGAGAGCCCGAGCTGCTCGCGCGTCGCGAGCAGCTTGCGCACGGCCTCGTCGGGCAGCGGCTTGAGGCCTCCGCGCACGGTGTGCGCGAGCCACAGGATGCGCGCGGTGTGCTCGAGCATGTCGAGCTTCTTGAAGGCGTCGAGCAGGTTCGGGCCGATCGTCACCGAGCCGTGGTTGCGCATGACGACGGTGTCGGAGCACCCCACGATCTGACGAATCGACTCGCCGAGCTCCGACGTGCCCGGCGTCGCGAAGTCCGCCGTCGGGATGCCGCCGATGGTCACGACCATCTCGGGGATGATCGGCATCTGCATGTCGATCTCCGCGACCGAGAGCGAGACCGCGTGCGGCGGGTGGCAGTGCAGGACGGCCTTCACGTCGGGGCGCTCCTCGTAGCAGACGAGGTGGATCCCGATCTCGGTCGACTGCTTCACGGGGCGGCCGATGACGTTGCCGTCGCGGTCGACGCGGGCGAGCTGCTCCATCTGCAGGAAGCCCTTCATCCCGCCGGCCGGCGTGATGACGATCGAGTCGTCGGAGAGGCGCACGGAGATGTTCCCGTCGACGGCCGAGATCAGGTTGCGGTCGTAGCAGAGCTTGCCGATCTCGCAGATGCTGCGCCGGGCGCGGGCCTCCTCGTCCGACCAGCCGTGCTGGGATGCGATCTGTTCGAAGTTCACGTTGTCGCTTCCTGTGGGCCGCGCGGGGTCAGCGCGGCGACTTGGGGTCCGGGAGGGGCTGCGGGTCGGGAGAGGTGCGGTGGTCGTAGACGGTGTCGCCCTCGCGCTCGACGTAGTCGACGACGCCGACGACGATCGTCTTCACGGGCGCGCTGGCGTCGCCGAGGATCTGGCGGCCGCCGTTGCCCTCGTCGAGGACGAGCACGCGGTCGCCTTCGCCCGCCTGGGCGCGATCGACGGCGATGCGCGTCTTGCCGGTCGGCGTCCCGTCGGGGAGCACGGGGCGCAGGAGCAGCAGCGTCTCGCCGTCGAGGGCCGGGGTCTGAACGGGGGACACGACGGTCCCGATGACGTCCGCGAGGAACATCAGGCGCCACCCGGGGGCTGGGCGTCGACGTACCGGTCCTTGTCGATCGGCACGCCGAACGCGGTGGCCTCCTCGACGAACCCGATGATCGCCGCGTCGACCGGGACGAAGGTCTCGCGCAAGGCGAGCGCACCTTCGCGTCCGTCCACGTAGTGCACGAGGTCCCCGGGGCCGCTGGAGATCGCCGCGCAGGCCACGAGCGCGTCGCCCATGTCCTCGCCGCGCTCGTCGAGCGGCTGGATCCACTGCAGGTTCACGTCGTCGAGGCCCGTGTAGACCGTGGTGGCGACGACGCGGCCGATCACGCGTGCGAGGTACACGTCGCTACGCCCACTTCTCGTAGACGTTTTCGCCGCCGAGGTCCCAGGAGTCGACGACGGCCATGACGACGGCGTCGCACGGGCGCCCGTCGGTCAGCTCGGTCTGCCGCGCGCTGGAGCCGGTGGCGTACATCACGATGTCGCCCGTTCCGGCGCCGACCGAATCGATGGCCACGACGTACTGCTCCTTCGGCTGGTTCTGCAGATCGTGCACCTGCACGAGCAGGAACTTGCGGTTCGTGAGCTTCTCGTCCTTCTGCGTGGCGACCACGCTGCCGACGACCTGTCCGATCAGCATCTCTCGTTGCGCTGTGTGGGGGGAGGGGAGAGGAGGCCGTTGCCTACTCGTAGGTGAGGACCTCGGCGGGCTCGATCGCCTCGTCCACGAAGCGCTTGCGCAGGGTCTTGTGCACGTAGACGATCATCTCGTCCCAGGCGGGCTTGGGGCGCCGCTGGCCGATCCAGAGTAGCAGAACGCCCCGGTCGGTGCGGACAGGGCCCGCCAGGCGATCGGTCGAATCGCTCGGCAAGGTCGGCTTGTAGCGGCCCGAGTCCAGGGCGGCGAAGAGGGCCTCGCGCGCGGGGCTCGGCCCGCTGTTGCCCGTCCGGGTGACCCACCCGAGGTAGCCCTTGCGCTCGCGGGAGGCGCGGTCCTGCGACTCGAGCTCCACGGTCTGCTGGAACTGCGCGAAGCTGGTGATCCCGGCCGCGAGCCGATTGAGCTCCTCCTCGGCCGCCGCGAAGCTGAGCGGGATGAACTCGTTCGGCGGATCGGAGGCGTTCTTGAACAGGACGTAGGCCTCGAGCGCTTCACCGAACTGCGCGTCGAAGTAGGGGCGCTCGTTCTCGTAGACCTCGCGCAGCCCTTCGGCCGTGTACTTGCGCCGCACCCACAGCTGGCTCAGCGCCGCCATCACGATGTTCGGGTCGCGCGGCCAGCTCTCGATCAAGATGCCTTGAGATTGCAGGAGCTGGTCGTAGTCGAGCCCCTTGTAGCGAGGGTCCTGCTGGACCTCGACCTTGCGCTTCTGGATCTCCTCCTGGACGGCGGCGTCGAGCGCGGAGGGGTCGAGGTCCGGCATGCGCGCCTTCATGCGCTTGACGCGCAGGAGGTCGAACAGGAGCAGCTTGCGCTCGCCGGGTTCGAGGCGATCACGCAGGTAGGGGATGAACTCGTCCCGCGTGAGGACGACGTCACCGTTGCGCAGTACGACGCCGTCGCTCCAGGGCGCCGGCGGCTCCTCGAGCCCGCGCTCCTGGATCTGCGCCGCGAGCCACATCTCCTGCTGCTCGGCGGACAGGGGCTGGCCCTCGGGGATGCCGAGGCCGATGTGGGCCAGCTTGTTCTGCAAGACGGCGACGCGCAGGCTCTCGAGGAACTCGGCCTTCGACACCCCCTGCTGGACCAGGTACTCGTCGATGTTCCGTGCGGCGCCCTCTTGCTGCACGCCCTTCTCGATGTCCTTCAGCATCTTCTGGATCTCCTCCGGCGAGGGCTGGACGCCGAGGTCGCGGCCGATGGCCTCGATCACGCGCAGCTTCAGCTGGAAGAGGCGCGTCTCGCGACCGAGCTTCGACTCGGCGAAGCGCATCAGGACGAGCTCGTCGAGCTCCTCGAAGGTGACGAAGGCGTCCTTGTAGCGCGCGGCCAGCTCGATCGCCTCGGCGGCGGCAGGCGCCTGCGTCTGGCCCTGGCGGGGCGCGACGGCGGCGGAGGCCGAGCGGGGCGCGAGCGGGAGGACGGCGACGAGGCTGAAGAGGAAGGTGCGCAGCATGCTTCGAAGAGGGGCTGGAGGGGCCTCCCGCGGGGGCGGGGCCAGAGGATACGCGGCCCCGGCGCGGTGGGGCAAATCGCGCGGTCGGTGGGGCTCTGCCCTACCTGGCTCCGCCGCCGAGTTGCGCGGAGATCCGCCGGGGTCGGGCAGCGGGGGGACTCGCACGCCGCTCTCGCTGCCCGGGTGCGCTGCAGGGCCCGTATGTGGCGGTGGGAAGCGCTCTACGCTCGCTCGATCCGGCGCCCGACCATCTCGATCAGCGCGCGCGCTCCGAAGGGCTTGGCCAGGAAGCGATAGCCCCGGCGCGCCCATTCGGCGTCCTGGACGGGGGTCGACAGGTAGCCTGAGGTCACGATGACGTCGATCCCGGGGAGCAGGCGGCGCAGTCCCCGGGCGACCTCGATGCCGGAGAGGTCCTCGAGGGTCAGATCGGTGAGGACCAGGTCCGGCTGGAAGCGGCCGCAACGGACGAGCTCCAGGGCCTCGGCCCCACTGGCCGCCGACTCGACGTGGTGGCCCACGTGCACGAGCGCCTGCTCGACCATGCTGGCCACCAGGCCGTCGTCCTCGACGACGAGCACGCGGCGGGGCGTGGCCCCCGCGCTGGGCGGGCCCGACGAGTGGGGCCCCTCGGCATCGGGCAGGGGTGACATCACGGGGAGTCTACGCGGGGCTGCCTGGCCCGACGATTGGGGTAGGTACCCCAGGTTCAGCGTCCACCCCGGTGCCTCGGGCGATTCCCCAAGCCGGGGCAAGTCCTTCTTCTGAAAAGGGTTAGGCTTCTGAGCCGCTCGCAGGGCGCGATTCTCCGCCGACCAGGCGAGGGAGATTCGGGCCTCGCGCCACCAAGCGCGTGGACCCCTACATGGTGAACGCAAGCCAAGACTGGAGTGAGGACGTCGCGCTCCGCGACACGATCCTCGACGGCGACGGCCAGGCGGCCGAGCAGCTCTTCCGTCGCGAGCTCGATCCGCTCTACGAGTTCGTGCACTACCGCGTGGGGCGTCGCCGCGAGCTGGCCGAGGAGGTCGTGCAGGACACCTTCCTGACGGCCTACCAGCGGCTCGGGGCCTACGACGGCCGCGCCAGCCTGCACACCTGGCTCTGCGGGATCGCGCGGAACAAGATCCGAGAGAGCCGGCGCAAGCGCGAACCGCGCGCGATCGAGGACGTGCTCGCGGACTCCGACGCGGACATCGATGCGATCCTCTCGAGCGTCGAGCGCGAACCGCTGCCGGAGTGGGTGCTCGAGCGCGAGGAGACCGCGGAGCTCGTCGGCGCGACGCTCTCGTCCCTGCCGCCCGACTACCGCGACGCGCTCGTGTCGAAGTACGTCGACGGCCTCAGCGTCGCGCAGATCGGCAGCAACGCCGGGAAGAGCGAGAAGGCCGCGGAGTCGACGCTGCACCGCGCTCGCCTCGCGTTCAGCCGCGTCTTCCAGCTGCTCGCGAAGAACCGCGGGGAGGAGCCGGCATGAAGCACGAGCCCTCCAGCCAGATCCTCGACCAGAACCTGGCGCGCCTCCTCACGCGCGCCTACGTGCCCGTTCGCCCGCGCGCCGAGTTCGTGCGCGAGCTCGAGCGTTCGCTCGGGCCGTGGCTCGCGCCCGCAGAGCCTGGACGCGTGATCGCGGGACCGGGCTCGCACGGCCAGAACTGGCGCATCGTGACCGCCGTCGTCGCCGCAGCCGCCGCGCTGCTCCTCGCCTTCTTCGTGCTGAGCACGGGCGGCCGGGATGCCGGCGGTGGGGCACCCGCGCGGCTGGACGCCGGGGCCCTCGTCGCGGCGGGGGAGGTGGCCGTGCGCTTCACCGACGAGGGCGCTGCGCCGGGCGACTGGCGGGCCGCGACGGCCGAAGAGCGTCGCGGCCTCGCGATGCCCGCCAGCGGGCAGGTGGAGCTCCTCACGCCGGGCAGCGTCGGCGCCCGCCTCGTCGGCGAGGGCTGGGCCGTCGCGCTCGTGCCCGGGACGTCGCTCGAGGCCGAGGCGCTGGGGGACCGCATCGGCTTCCGCTGCCGCGCGGGTTCCGTGCAGGCTGCCGCCCGTGACGCCCTCCGCACCTTCACGGCGGCGAGTGGCGGCCCGTACCACTTCTACTACATGACGTCGCTCGGGCGCTTCATCGGCGTCGACGACGCGGCGACACCGCTCGCGGGCACCTCGGACCCCGGCCGGCGCGAGGCGCTCGCGGAGGCCGACGAGCGGCAGACGCCCGAGGTCGCCGAGCTCCCCGAGACGAGCGGATCGGCGCGCCTCGAGGCGACGCTGAGCGCGCCCGCGGACGGCCCCGCGATCGACGGCGGCGAGGTCTACCTCCTGCGTCGCCTCGAGCTGCCGCAGGTCGCGTTCCCCAAGCGCCTCGAGTTCGAGGGCGCGACGTTCGCCTGGGACGGCATCGAACCGGGCGAGTACTCGGTCTTCGTCGACCTGCCGGGTTACGCGATCTGGAAGAGCGGCCGGCTGACGCTCGAGGCGGACGCGACGACGACCATCGAGGTCGAGCCGGCGCTCGGTGTGCGGGTGCGCGGCTTCGTGATCGACCCGGCGACCGGAGACGCGGTGCAAGGGGCGCTCGTGGTCAGCGAGAGCGCGATGCCCCTGCAGGCGGTCGGCCTCGATCCGGTGCAGTTCGGAGACGTGCGCGGCGGCTGGACGCTCTCGGGTCAGGACGGTTCGTTCGAGCTCACCGAGCTCGCGAGAGGCGCTCACCTCCTGCGCGCGAGCAGCGCCGACTTCGCGCCGACCTGGCTGGAGCTCGATGCGGCTGCCGACCCGACCGGCGGTGTCGTTCTCGAGCTGAGCGCAGGGGGCACGGTCGAAGGGCGCTGCGAGCACCCGGATGGTCGCCCGTTCGAGCGCGCTCAGATCATCGTCAGTCGCTTCTCCGCGGGACGCACCGACGAGACGATGACCTTCGAGATGGACAGGACCGACGCCGAGGGGCGCTACCGGGTCGAGCACCTCGCGCCCGGCTTCTACGTCGTCCTCTACTTCACGAAGAACGCCGAGGAAGGGGAGTTCCAGCCCCAGTATCGACCGGTCATGATCCGCGAGGGGGAGACCGAGCGCGTTGATTTCCTCGGCGAGGAGCGAGGTGGCTCGATCTTCGGGGTCGTCCGCGACGGCGAAGGTCGGCCGATTCCGTTCGCGAACCTCCACGTCTGGACGCCGCGCCTCGATGGGGCGAGCTGGATCGGTGACACCGCGGACGAGGACGGGAGCTTCGAGGTGAGTGGGCTGGAGCCCGGCGACTACCAGCTCTACGCCGGCGCAGCCAACAACACCGTCAAGATCGCCGAAGTGACCCTGGAGTCCGGCCAGCGCTTCGAGCAGGACGTCACCCTCGAGGGGCGCACGCTCATCGTGCAGATCGAGGACCTGACCAGCGGAGATCCGCTGAATCACATCGACCTCTCTCTCGTCGAGGCGGGTGGGCCCTCGGTCGACGTGCGGGGCTACTCGCGCATGTCCGCGCGGGTCTTCAGCTCGACGGAGGGGCGCGCGAACCTGCGCCACCTGCCGGACGGCGACTTCGACCTCTACGTGGTGCCGGAGACCCCGGAGTACGCCATGACCATCGTCACGGGCGTGCGAGTGGGAGCGGAGAGCGAAGGCGACGTCGTACACGTGAAGCTGCGGCGGGCCGGCGGGTTCGCGCTCGTCGCTCGCACGCCCGACGGCGCGCCGGTGGCCGGTGCGACGGTCGAGCTCACGGGACCGAGCGGCGACCGCTGGCCCTACCCCTGGACCCCGCTCACGGGCGCGGACGGGAGCGCGAGCCTGGAACGCCTCGCCGAGGGCAGCTGGCGCCTGCGCGTCGAAGCGGAGGGCTTCGCACCCACCGTGGTGGAAGCGAGCGTCATCGCCGGCGAGGCGCCGACGCTCGACGTCACGCTGCGGCGCCCGTAGCGCCCGGTCGAAAGTTCAGGGATTCCGCGCGGGATCGGCGGGGCCGGGCTCACTCAGTCCACGCAGTCAGGAAACGTCCCGTTCCACACCGACACCGGATTCGACCCATGAACGCCGCACCCATGCTCCTCCTCTGCGCCGGCCTCGCCGCCGGCGCCAGCGTCGTCACCACGCTCGCCCTGCGGCCCGACACTCCTCCCATGCAGGCGGCCGGGGCCGACTCGAGTGAGCTCGCCAGCCTTCGCCAGGAGATCGCCGCGCTTCACGGCCAGCTCGAGGCGCTGCAAAGCGCGGAGTCCTCCGCCGACGCGCTCCCCGCCGCGAGGGCCAGCGAGCGCATCGCGATGAGCGACATCGACGGCGCCGTCGCTCGCTACTTCGAGGAGCGCGCCGAGGCGGGCAGCGCCACGCTCGGCGAAGCCGCTGAGGAAGAGGGCGCCGCCGCGGCGGTCGTGGTCGACTACGAGGCGCTCCTCGACGAGATCTTCGACGGTGACCTCGACGAGGAGGGGCGCCAGGCGCGCTGGGAGCAGATCCGCGCCGCGGGCAAGCTCGACGAAGCGATCGCCTACCTCGAGCAGCGAGCGGAAGAAGCCGCGAACGACCCGGACGCCCAGGTCGAGGTGGCCTCTGCCTACATCCAGAAGATCTTCGAGGTCGGTGACGGTCCGCAGGCGGGTCTCTGGGCGGGCAAGGCCGACGGGGCCTACGACCGCGCGCTCGCGCTCGATCCGCAGCACTGGGACGCGCGCTTCAACAAGGCGATCTCGCTCTCGTTCTGGCCGCCGATCTTCGGGAAGCAGGGCGAGGCCATCTCGCACTTCGAGACCCTGATCCAGCAGCAGAACGCCGGACCGGTCGAGAGCCACCACGCGCAGACCTACGTCCTGCTCGGCAACCTCTACACGCAGACCGGCAACAACGAGAAGGCGCAGGCGATCTGGAACCAGGGTCTCGCGCTCTTCCCCGACGATCCGTCGCTCGCGGGCAAGCTCGCCGGCGGTCAGTGAGGCGCGGGGGCCTGGCTGCGCGGACCGTAGCGCAGCACCCAGGCCGTGAGAGCGAAGGCGACGCCGCCGAGCCCGAGGCAGAGGCCCCACCACACTCCCTCCAGGCCGAGCCCCCGGCGGAACGCCAGCTCGTAGGCGAGGGGCAGTCCGAGCAGGTAGAAGGCGACGAGGTGCACGGCGGCGAGGATCTTCGTGCGTCCCATGCCGCGTAGAACGCCGCCGGCGACGACCTGCAGCCCGTCGAACAGCTGGAACGCGGCTGCGATGGGCAGGATCGCCGCCGCGGCTGCGATGACGGCGGGCTCGGCGCCGTAGAGCGCGGGCAGCGTCTCGCGGAGCACGACGAACGCGAGCGCGAAGATCGTCATCACCTGCACGCCGAGGATCATCGCCGCGCGCCCGGCGAGCTCGGCTTGCTCCCAGCGGCCGGCTCCGATCAAGTTCCCGACGCGGGTCGACGTGCCGATCGAGATGCCGAGCGGCACCATGAAGGAGATCGAGGCGAGGTTGAGCACGATCGAGTGGCCGGCGACCGGGACCGTGCCGAGGTGTTCGGCCATCAACGTCGCGCCCTGGAAGGCCCAGACCTCGAGGCCGAACTGCACGCCGAGGGGGACTCCGATGCGGAGCACCTGGCGGACCTCGTGGAGCGCGTCCCGGGACCACGCGATCCACGCCTCCTTGTGCAGGTGGAAGGCGTACATGAAGCCGGCCAGCGCGAGGCACACGAAGACCTGGGTGAAGCCCGTCGCGTAGCCCGCGCCTGCGACGCCGTGGGAGTCGAAGCCGAGGTGGCCGAAGATCAGGGCCCAGTTCGCGACCGCATTGACGACGTTCGCGATGAGCACGATCCAGAGCGCCGGCCGCATCAGCCCCCTGCCCTGGAGCCAGCTGCGCTGGACCTGGAACAGGAGGTAGAAGGGGATGCCGTAGATCTGCGGCGTCGCGTACTCACCGGCGAGGCGCGCGAGCTCCGCATCCACACCGAAGGCGCTCAGCACGTCCCCCGTGAACAGGGTCGCGACGGCGAGGGGAATCGAGAGCAGCAGCGCGAGGACGATGCCCCCCTGCACCGCGAGACCGATCTGGCGCGGGTCACGCGCGCCATGGCCCTGGCTGATCCGCGGGTCCATGCCGACCAGGATTCCCTGCGCGACCACGAGGATGCCGAAGACCCACACGCGCCCGAGGGCGGAGCTGGCCAGCGCTTCCGTGCTGTAGTGGCCGAGCATCACGTTGTCCACGACGCCGAGCGTCATCGACAGGAGCTGCGTGGCCACGACGGGCGCGGCGAGCTGGCGGATCGTTCGGGATTCGTCTCGAAGGGACATGCGAGCGCGGCGATGGCGCGCGAAGGTGGGCTTCGCGTGCTCGTGGCGCAAGCGGGACGACGAATCCCTGCGTCTGCGGCGGAAGAGCCGGTGTTCGAGCGGCTGGGGAGCGCCCTTGGCGCCGCGCGGAGGTCCGCGCGGGCGCGTCAGGCGCCAGCCCAAGCGGCCAACGTCAAGGCGGCTTGGATCGCGGCGAAGGCGACGAGGAACTCGATCGAGCGGCAGACGAAGTGAGCGACGATGCGGGTCATGAGCAACCTCCGTTGTGCTTGGAGCGTCACGAGATCGTGACGTTCGGTCGGTGTTGCGCATCGACTCCGAACCCATCGGGGGTCGCGAGGGGCGAACTTCGGTGATTCCGCGGTGCAGCGCTTCCCGAATTTGGGCGCGCCACGTGTGCAGCGCGCAACGAGTGCGTGCGCATCGTGTCGAGCGACGCGCACGCGTGCGCGGGACGCGTTGCACTCGCCGCGCTCACCTGCGTCGAGTGCGTTGTGACCGCGCTTCGCGTGGGCGCGAAGCGCGTTCACAGCGTGTGCAGTGCGTCGCGCGACGACGTGCACGAGACATGCGAGCGACGCGCGCGAGCTTCGTGCAACGTGCTCGCCACACCTGCATCACGTTGCGTTGCGCGCGAACAGCGCGGAGGAAAACCAAGAACACTCCGCAAAAAAGTGTTCGGTGATGGCGTGCGTCTTCCGACAGAAGGCTATAACACTCGCGTCCCTGGTACTCACGCTACGACATCACCGAGTTCGTGGCGGACCGTTTCCGCCACACCAGGGATCACGAAGATCACAGCCTTGTCCGGGTCCCGCCCGACAGGGCTGTGCTTCTATGCTCGGCGGTGCCTCGGGGGGGGCCCTTTTCCTTTTGCGTCGGCTACGCCGACCGGGCTGTGCACGGCTACGGCATGCGTTGGCTACGCCAAGTGGGGAGGGGTTCGGCTGCCGCATGCGTCGGCTACGCCGACCGGGCTGTGCTCGGCTACGGCATGCGTTGGCTACGCCAAGTGGGGAGGGGTTCGGCTGCCGCATGCGTCGGCTACGCCGACCGGGCTGTGCTCGGCTGCGGCATGCGTTGGCTACGCCAAGTGGGATGGGGTCGGCTGCGGCATGCGTCGGCTACGCCGACCGGGCTGTGCTCGGCTGCGGCATGCGTTGGCTGCGCCGAGTGGGCTGTGCTCGGCTACGGCATGCGTTGGCTACGCCAAGTGGGATGGGGTCGGCTGCGGCATGCGTTGGCTGCGGCGACTGGGCTGGGGGCGGCTGCGGCTGCGGCTGCGGCATGCGTTGGCTTGGGCAGGGGCCGGAAGTCGCGGAGGGGAGAGGGGGATTGACAGGGGCGTGGGGGCGCTCGGTGCTCGGTGATGGGCGGTGAGTCGCACGCTTGCGGCTCAGGTAGCACGGAGCACGGAGGGCGTAGCACGCAGAACGCGCACGGCGGGCAGCGGGGGCTCGTCGTGCGCGTTCTCTTGGGGGGCAAGCTGCGGGGGGGCTTGCGGGGCTTGGGCTCAGTCTTCGACTTCGAGCTCGAGTTCGCCTTGGCGGACGCGGACGCGGATCAGGTGGTCGTCCGGGAGCTCGGTGTGCAGCAGCAGGGAGGCGAGGCTGGGCTCGATCTCGCGCTGGATGACGCCGCGCAGCTCGCGGGCGCCGTACTGCTGGGAGAAGCCGCGGTCGACGACCCAGCGGGCGACCGCGGGAGTGAAGGCGACGCGCGCGCCACGGCGGCGGGCGCGGACGGCCAGACTCGTGAGCTGGTCCTGAGCGATCTCACGGGCGGCGGAGCCGTCGAGCTCGGAGAACAAGAGGACGGCGTCGAGGCGACCGAGGAACTCGGGGCTGAACGAGCGCTCGAGCGCGTTCTTGGTGATGCTCTGCAGCGTGCTCTTGCCGAGCTGCTCGGGCGGGTGGAAGCCGAGGGAGCGCGACGCTCCCTGGATCTCCTCCGCGCCGGCGTTCGAGGTGAGGATGACGAAGGTCTCCTCGAGGCTCACACGCTGACCGCGGCCATCGGTGAGGCAGCCCTCCTCGAGGATCTGCAGCAGCAGGTTGTGCATCCGCGGGTGCGCCTTCTCGACCTCGTCGAACAGGACGACGGCACGCGGGTTCTCGACGAGCTTGCGCGTCAGCTGACCGCCGTCTTCGTGGCCGATGTAGCCGGGAGGCGAGCCGATCAACTTGCTGTACTCGTGCGCCAGGGCGTACTCGGTGCAGTCGATGCGGATCAGGCTGTCGTTCGGGTCCAGGTCGGCGGCGGCGAGCTCGCGGGCCAGGCACCGGGAGAGCTCGGTCTTGCCCGTTCCCGTCCGGCCGACGAACAGGAAGCTGCCGAGCGGCCGGTTCGGGGCGGCGAGCCCGGCGGCCGACTTCTCGACGACGCGGCAGAGGTGCTCGATCGCCTCGGACTGTCCGTGGACGCGGCGACGGAGCTTGCGATCGAGGTCACGCGCCACGCGGCGCAGGTGATCGAACGTGTCGAGCGGCTTCCGACCGCGACGGGGCTCGGTGCGCGTCTGCGTGAGCGGCGTGTCTTCCTTGCGGGGGCGCAGGCTGACCGTGTTGATCTCGAGGGCGGGGTTCACCTCGATGCAGAGTCCGTACAGCAAGTCCTCGGCGACCTTTGGGTCGTCCGGGAACAGCGACTGGAGCTGCGCCTCGAGCTCGGCGTCGAACTCGGGCATGCAGGTCTGCACGACGAAGCGCTTGTAGCCCGCGCGGTCGAGGCCGCGCGGCGCGTCGTGCAGGGGGGCGTCCTTCTCGAACTGTCGGACTTCCACGAAGGAGTCCGCCAGCGGAAAGTAGCGATGGACGCTGGAGCTCTTGGGTTGAGACACAGGGCGGCCGTGACCTGGGGAGAGGTGGGGAATAGAGCGTCCCCGGCCCGATAGAGGGGAGATAGTGGGCCGGGGAACGCCCGCGTGGCTCAGCTTTCGGACCCCCGACCGACCGGACTTGACTCGAGCCGCCGATCCTTGGCAAAAAGGTCGGCCGACAATTCGCCCCAATGCCCTCCCTCGGGCTGTTTCCCCGCCCGACCGATGAGCCCCAAGGCTGACCTGCAATTCCTCGCGCTGCTCGTGCACCGCGGCCACCTCGAGCGTTCCGACGCCGAGACGCTCGTACCCCGCCTCCAGGGCGGTGAAGAGCTCGATGACCTCCTGATCGACGTGCTCGGCCGTGAGGAGACCTGGGTCGCGAAGATGCGCAGGACCCAGGCGGGGGAGATCCCCGAGATCCCCGGCTACGAGGTGCTCGGCCGCGCAGGCCGCGGAGGGACAGCCGACGTCTTCCGCGCCCGCGACAAGAAGACGGGCAAGATCCTCGCTCTCAAGGTGCTGAACCCGGAGGCGACGCGGACGCCGGCGACCCGCAAGGCGTTCATCCAGGAGTCCAAGCTGCTCGAACAGCTCGATCACACCGGCCTCGTCGGTGGGTTCGGCGTCGCGCGCAGCGGCCAGACCTACTTCACGCGGATGGAGTTCGTCGACGGCTCGACGCTGCTCGAGATCCTCGACCAGGGCACGGCGCTCGAGGAGGCGCCCGCGCTGCGCATCATTCTCGAGGCCTCGGAGGTCCTGCGCTACTTGCACAGCCAGGGCGTCATCCACCGCGACGTCAAGCCGGGCAACATCATGCTGTCGGCGAACGGGCGGGTGAAGCTGATCGACCTCGGCTTCGCCGCCGAAGAGGAAGCGGCGCCCGCGAACCCCACGGACAGCGCCGTCGGGACCGTCGCCTACCTCTCGCCGGAGCAGGCCCAAGGGGGCGCGAGCGCCGACCTGCGCAGCGACATCTACAGCCTCGGCGTGACCCTGTTCCAGCTCGTCGTCGGGCGCCTCCCGTTCGAAGGCTCGGACGACCGCGACACGCTGCGCAAGCAGATCATGGAGTCGCTCTCCTCCCCGGAGTTGAAGGGCCGCAAGCTCTCCCCGCACCTGCATTACTTCGTCGAGAAGATGATGGCCAAGGACAAGGACGTCCGCTATCAGTCCTGGGAGGAGCTGATCGCGGACATCCAGGGGCAGCTGAAGGGGCGCGAGGACCTCGACTACCGGCAGGGCGCGAGCTCGCGTCACGTTCGCCGCCGCGGGCCGTCGTCGGGCCGCCGCCGATAGGACCGGGCCGTGTCCGGCTCTGCCGCGGCGCGTCCGAGGTGGCCGTAGACGCGGGTCTCTCCGTCGAGCGGGGAGGAATGGTCTAAGATTCCGCCATGAGCGCTCAGCCCGGCCTCGATGGCGTCGTGCCCTTCCGCTTCCGCTGCCAGCGCTCCGGGCGTTGCTGCACGGGAGGTGGAGGCTACGTCTGGGTGGAGCCCGACGAGATCGACGCCCTCGCCGCGGCGGTCGGACGCTCGCCCGAGGCGTTCTCGCGCGACGCACTACGGGAGGTCCCCGATCCCCGCAGCGGCGTGCTGCGCCTCTCCCTTCGCGAGCGCCCGCAGGCCGCGGGCGGCGAGAGCGGGGCCTGCGCGCTGCTCGAGGGCCGTAACGAGTGCTCCGTCTACGAGGCGCGGCCCCGCCACTGCCGGCAGTTCCCGTTCTGGACCTCCGTCCTCGAGGACGCGGACGGCTTCGAAGCCGCGCGCGCGACGTGCCCGGGCATCTCACCGCTGCCGGATCCGGTGGCGCAGGCGCGCGCTTTCACGGCGCTCGAGGAGCTCTACGCGGAGCTCGACGCCGAGGTCACGGCGCACTCGCCGCGCTGCGAGCTGAGCGGTCGCTGCTGCCGCTTCGAGGAGGCGGGACACCTGCTCTACGCCACGGCGCTCGAGACCGACTACGCGGTGGCGAAGCATCCCGAGGCGCATCCCCCCGAGGCCGAGGGGCGCTGCCCGTACCACGTGCGTGGGCTGTGCACGGCGCGCGAGGGGCGGCCGCTCGGCTGCCGCACGTACTTCTGCGATCCGCTCACCGAAGAGGTCTTGCTCGACGTCCACGAGCGCTACCTGACGCGGGTACGCGCGATCGAGCGCGAGCATGGCTACCCCGCGGCCTACGCGCCGTTCCCCGGGCAGCTCGCGGACCGTGAACTCCCGCTTCCCGGGACCGCACAGGAGAGCGACGCATGAGCGGTGGAGTGAAAGGAGTGGCCGCGCTCGTCGCGATCGTGGGGCTCGCCCTCCTCGCGCGGACGTTCGGAGGGGCGCGCGCGTTCTGGGACCGCGAGCCCTCGGCCGAGCCCGAGGCGCCGGTGCTGCAGCCCGTGGCGCCAGGCGATGAGCAGGCGCCCGAGGTCGAGGAGCGAACGTCCGTGGACACGCACGCCCCACAGGCGCCGGCCGATGTCGGCGTGGTCTGGTCGGAGCTCAACGAGGAGGCGATCGCGGCGCTGGAGGCCGGGAATCTGGAGCTGGCAGTGCAGCTGTTCG
>Ga0316204_10003671_pt1 | contig 29891 bp, 29 predicted proteins | sample 6monrhotite_MG_2_FD_205661 | JGI IMG/M metagenome (GOLD analysis project Ga0316204, IMG submission 205661) | Microbial mat bacterial communities from mineral coupon in-situ incubated in ocean water Damariscotta River, Maine, United States -... | ecosystem: Environmental > Aquatic > Marine >...
TATTCCTTGATAGTTGTTCATCAATTATTTCAATAATAACGGACTTATCGGGTGGCTAACACAACACCCATTTTTAATTTATATGAATTTAGGAAAAACATTAAAACAATGCCGAAAATTGCGCGGCTATACGCAGTCAGAATTAGCTAATCAAGCTGGTTTATCTACATCTCATCTATCATTAATTGAACAGAATAAACGTGAACCAAGTTTAACACTTATTAAGTCCTTATCTAAAAATCTAGATATCCCTCTTAGCATCCTAATTTTCCTATCTACTCAAGAAGAGGAAATTCCAGAATTAAATTCTAATCAGATAGATCGTTTAAGAAATGATTTATTAAAGCTAGTCAAGCATGTCACAGATTGAATTTTTGAAATCGAATCTATCTCCGATAGTAAAAAAAACTTCACTTGCGAGTTTGCTGGGTTTGTCAGTCGAACAGCTCGATGAAATATCAGCTAATGTTGAGGATTACTGGAAACAAGGAAAGGTTCTTGTCAAAAAAGATGGGGAGCCTAGAGTAACTAACGATGCCAAACCAATATTGAAACGCATTCACTCTAAGATCAATACTAGAATTCTCAAAAAAGTGACTTTTCCAGATTATGTAAATGGTGGTATTCCTAAAAGAAGTATTACAAACAATGCAGAAATACATTGTCAATCAACCACTGTTATTACTGAAGATATTGCAAATTTCTTCCCGAGTATAAACACTAAGATTGTTTTTGGTATATGGAAGTTTTTTTTTAACTTTTCACCTGAAGTTGCCGAACTTTTAACTAAGTTAACAACTTATCAAGATAGTGTTCCACAGGGATGGCAAACAAGTAGTTATATTGCTAATCTTGTCTTTTGGAATGCAGAGCCAAAGCTTGTGAAGCAGTTACAAGCTAAAGGAATCTCTTACAGCCGATTTATGGATGACATATGCGTATCAAGTAAGGTAAAGCTAGATTCTGACGATAAAACTTTTATTATTTCGAAAATATACACAATGCTTTTTTCTAAAGGGTTTAAACCGAAGCGAAGTAAGCATGAAATCATGCCAGAAAACTCCTCTAAAATGATTACTAGTTTAAACATAAATAATAAAAAACCCACCGTATCTAGAACAGAACGACGGAATGTAAAAGCAGCTATAAATAATTTAAAATTGCGATTTTTTTTGGAGGCGAATACCCTTGATTACTGTATAGAATGGAGAAGTCTTTCTGGCAAAGTATCTAGAATTAGTCAGTACCATGCTACTTTAGGTGGAAAGCTAAGAATTGTTCTTGATGAAATCAAACCTCCTAAATCGTGCCTCCATTCTAAGAAAAAGAAGAAAGTGGGATGCACTGTCACTACCCTTTAATTTCAATTGAAACTTAAGGCAAAACGCCTAAAATCCCTTTGAAAGAGGTCGTGTAATTCCCTTAATGAAATGAACGGTTAAAAATTCGAGTTGTTTGAGCGAAGCGAGTTCTCGAATTTCAGTGAATGAATTTAGGGAATACCGATTGATTGAACAGGGCTGCTTTTTTCTCGTCTCTCAGCTTCGCTCCAGCCGAGTTCTTCGTTTGGTTACCGATTTTAACTTTAGTACGCGCAGTGGAAAAAAGTCACGTGAGGCCGAATAATAAAAAAACAGAATAAGTACGAGGATCAAAAAGGCCTCCCAACATTTATCAGAAAAAAATCCATAAAACATTTCCAAAAACGGCGGTGCCGATTATAAAGTTCCCCCGCATTTATAAAGTAATTTAACCAATAAATCTGCTCCGTCTAACCCTGGTTTTCTAAAACGAGCATTCACAGTACTTTCTGATAGATCATTTCAAACTCTAAGCCATCGCAAGCAGCTTATAAACATCTACACTCTACTGTCTATAACCAATGAATACTCTTCATTAAATAGGGGGCTTGACAGGGGGTGTATACTGGTTGTAGTTTTTTGATTTTTGCTAAAAATTCAATGCGTTATATTCAGTCAGCCTTTTGAGTTTGAATAGCGTGAACCTCAATCATTTTAGGAGTTTTTCATGTCAGATATTCCAGTCACCAAGCGCTCGGTTATTGTACTGTTTTCGGATTCTAAGAGCCCTAGCTCTCATCGCGTACGTCTCGTGGCTAAAGAGAAAGATATTCCAATCGAAGTGATTGAAGTTGATGTTGATAATATGCCAGAAGATTTACTTGAGTTAAATCCTTACGCGACATTACCAACATTAGTGGACAGAGAGTTAGTGTTATATGATCCTCAAGTTATTATTGAATATTTAGATGAGCGTTTTCCACATCCTCCATTAATGTCAGTTGATCCTATTTCAAAAGCGCGCTCTCGTCAGATGCTTCGTCAAATTGAAACAGAGTGGTATCCACTTGTAGAGACGATTGCAAACAGCGATGATGAAGCACAAGTGAAATTGGCGCGTAGAGACCTTCTAGAGCGTTTGATTCAACTGATTCCTGTGTTTGATCACAAGACTTTCTTTATGAGTGATGATTACTCATTAGTGGATATTAGTATGGCTGTCTTGCTGTGGCGTTTACCATCTTTGGGGATTGAACTGCCTAAGTCAGCTAAGCCGATTACAGACTATGCTAATAAAGTATTAACGCGAGAAATGTTTGTTGAAAGTTTGTCTGATGATGAAATTGATATGAGAGATATTATTTAACGTGTGTTTTATTCAGTTGACTGAATAGGCAACGCATTCTGAGGATTTCTTATGATTTCAAATAAACCTTATATTATTCGCGCCATGTACGATTGGATTGTCGATAACGATTGGACACCGCATCTTCAAGTGGACGCTAATTATCCTGGGGTTAATGTTCCTTCTGAATACGTTCAGGAGGGTGTGATTGTGTTAAATATGGCTCCGACAGCGATAGTGGGTTTATCGATGGATAATCAGTGGTTTAGCTTTAATGCGCGTTTTAATGGTATTGAGACGAGTTTGGGTTTTCCACCAGAAGCGGTGTTGGCGGTTTTTGCTCGTGAAAATGGTCAAGGTATGCCGTTTCCTCCTGAACCTTATCCTGGGGAGTTGTTAAATGGTCGGGAAGAGGCTTTAGATGAAGGGCGTAAATTGTCTGCGGTAGGGACTAAGGCATCTGATAAGAAGTCAGCCAAAACCAACGAGAACAATGGCGATCATTCTGAAAAGTCAAAATCGGCTTCTAAAAAAACGACTAAAAAGAAACCCACATTGACGGTTGTAAAATAATGAATGGTTAGTTAACTTTAAAAGGTTGAATAATCGTCATATCTGGAAAAGCCTGCTTGATTGCGGGCTTTTCTGTTTCTGGAAACAGGAGTTTTAAGTTAGGACCGGCATCCATTGTAAAGTAGACGGCCACACCTTGGTTTCTAAGTTGCCAAACGGTATGCATGGCTGCCAGTGATTCAGGTTGCCAATAAACAATAGGAGGCCAAGTCGCCATCATGGTCGCATGCATACTTAAGGCGTTATGTTCAGCCGTTTGGCCCAGTAATTCAAAGTCTTGATGTTCAATCGCCACTAAGATTTGTTGCATGTTTTTTTCAGCTTGCTGAGGCCATGCTTGATAGAGGTCACAGGTTTCTACGGTATTTTGCATGCCCGTGGTCGAGCTGACCGCTTTTTGGCCGACATTCACTTTAACCAGTCCCACGCAGAGGTCAGGCCAGCAAGTATCAATGGCCTCGGCGTAACTGTCTAACCCGTCTTCTTGTTGACCTTTATGCCAAATGGCAAAACCTGGAAATAAAGAACGGCTGGCGCTCCCGCTGCCTAATCGAGCCAGTAAAGAGAGTTTTTGCTGGTTAAGCTCCCAACCAAATAAGTCATTTAAGGCGAGTACCAGTGCGGCATACCCTGATGCAGAGGATGCTAAGCCCGCGGCGGTAGGAACCGTGTTAATGGTTTCTACACTAAAGAAGATATCAAGGCTTCTAAAGTAGTCCAAAAATGCACTTAAACGTTTGGCGAATGGGTTTTCTGTTGTTAGCTTTTCACCATTTAGGTAAATGGTATCGTGAGTGATTGAGTCGGTAACCCCTTCGTGAGCTTGAATGGTCGTTTCAGTACCTAAGCCTGGTAAGCTAATGGAGACACTGCCATTCATGGGTAGGTTGAGAGTGACATCACGCTTGCCCCAGTATTTGCTTAAGGCGATATTGACGGGGGCTAAACCGTGGCCTTGCGCTTTAGCAGGTTTGAGTTGATTGTTGTTTGGAAGTTGGTGCCCTATCACTTGATCGACAAAATTCTGTTGCTGTTTGCTTTCGGCTGTTTTCATTTTGATCTCATTTAAATTCAGTTGATTCAGGGGCGTTGTGCTTATCATTTTGCGTATGGGTTTCGGCGCCTAAGGGGGTGATATTCACTTGGAGCTGTTGATAGGCACTAAGTAAGCGAGTTTGAGACGCGTCACACGCTTTTAGGTTACCTAAGCCTAAGACACAATCGCCTAACCCAGAGCCTGAAATTTTAGCGGCATGTATGCTAGGGCACTGTTGAAGGCTGTTAATGAGTATGCTCAGGGTGCTGTCATTTACTCCGAGTTGATCCATGAGCTGTTGATACGTTTGTAAACTTTGATAAAACGCACTCAGTGTTTTAGGAGTTTCAAAGGTTTCTGTTGAAGAGTTTAGGCTCTTAAAAGCTTGTTGGGTGGTGTTCCCCATGGCTTGATAGAGTGCGGCCAGTTGCTTTGGTTGATCTTGCCACTGCTGAGCGACCAACGCTAATACATCCGCAGTGGGGGTTTTATAGCCCGCGTAAATCAAGCACAAAGGGAAAACGTGCGGTAGCTTGGTAATCTTGGTCTTGGATTGATTTGGTGACTTGGGTTCAAAGTAGATTACGCCCCCCGTTAAACTGGCGGCCAAGTCGGTACCCGATCCTCGGCCTTGAATTTCCATGATAATGGCGTGACCCATTTCAAAAAGGCTTAGGGTGGAATATTTTTGCTGGGTAATGACGTTTAAACCATGCAGTGTGGCGGCTAAAACTGCGGCTGAGCTGCCTAAGCCAATGGTAGAAGAAAACTCACTTTTAATGTCGATATTCAAACCAAAAGACAGGTGGGGTTTAAAGGCCTGTAAGGCAAGTCCAACAAAACGCAATTTTGGGTGTGTGTTTAAGTGTTGAATGTCCGTTTGAAAATGGGCTAATTCTGAGGAAATATGAATTTCTGAATCTTGACGCGCTTGCCAGTCGATGGTGATAAATTGATCTAGAGCGCAGGCAATGGCGGGATGTCCATAGACCACACTGTGTTCACCTAAAATCATGGTGTTGGCAGGTGCGCGACTTAGCCACTTTTGCTGGGTTTTATTTTGCGAAAGAAGGGGGGCGTTAGTCACAAGTAAGCCCCTTTCTTTGCACTGAGACCGTCTGGTAAGAGTAATCATATTCATGACAGAGGGCATCTGGTCTGTTTTCACTGAGACATAATACAATGCCCGCATTGTCGCCTGTTAAGCTGCCTGCGCCGCATATTTTGGCCGCCGCATCGTATCGTGTTTCGAGCTCGGCAATGAAGGTTTGAATGTGTTCTGGTACCACACCTAGCTGAGTTAACAGTAAATGGTTCTGGCGAATACCTTGTTTGAATTTTAGGTTTTCATTGCCTTTCCAAGCATTGGCGATCTGTTTCGTGGTATTAGAAAATCGCTCCCAAAGAGCCAAGTCATTCGCATGCTTTAATTGAACTTGCGCCACGCATTGTCCTGTTGAGCTTGAGGGCGCTCCCGTATCAATGATCCATGCCTTAAGAGGCGAGGGAAGAAGGGTCGTGTCAATAGGTTGAATGGTTTGATTGGCTTGATACTGCAATAGGCCTGCGTAAATCAGGGTTGCGGGGTCAATGCCACTTGATTGTCCATGCTGACGGCACTCGATGGCTTGTGCTAAAGTCAGTAAATCAGGATCGGATAGCGTTAATTGATGCTGTTTAATCAAAGTGCTAAGTAGGCTAAGAATCACCGCGGCTGAACTGCCTAAGCCTCTGCCAATAGGGGCATTAGATTGAATCTTGAAATACCATTTTCCTTGTTTCAGGGGGCAGAGAGATTCAAAATGATAGAGCGTATTTAATATGAGATCAAAAGGTTGTGTCAGTACGGTTTGAATGGCCGCTGATTTTTGCTCAAACTGACGGTAGCGATCTTCAATATTGCTGGCTTGTTGATGCCACTCTTCAAAAGAAAAGTGTTGCTGTTGTTGAAAGTTAACCAGTTCAATCGTGACTGAAGAAGGTTGGCCTGCTTGGTATTCACTCCAGCAATGGGTTTGTAGATCAATCGCCATACTCAGCGCAGGGCATTGATAGACAACGGCGTGTTCGCCTGAAAGTATCAATTTGGCCGGCACGGAGCAGTGCGTTTTCATAGAATAAACTCGAGAAAAGTTTTAGAAAAATTAGGTTTTCTGATAATGGCGTTTGTGGTCTTCAATCCCTGCTAAACGATATGGACCTTTGTTATTCACTTCATAGGCAATATTTTCAACCATTTGTTCAGCTTGGTAGTAAAACTCTAAATACTGCGCATAGCTTAAAGGGTTTCTTTGTTCAATTTGCTGTTGGTGACTTTTTGTCATAAGACAAGATTGATAACCCGGTTGCATCACGCCGGTAAAAAATTCAGCGACACAGCCTGAACCGTAGCTGAAGAAACTCACGCGTTTATTGTCGATGTTCTCTTTCAGGTTATCCAGTAAAGAGACAAAACTGACAAATAAAGAGGCGCTGTAACTGTTACCTACAATACGATTGTAGAGTTGTCCAGGCAATGTTTGTGCCTTAAATTCATCCGGTGTCAGTTTGGCACCCACTTTTCTCACTAAAGTCTGATGTGCTTTCTCGGCCATTTTAGTGAAGGGAATGTGATAGCAGAAGTAATCAATGTCTTCAAAACGTTTACCTGTTTGCTCGGTAAAGTGATCCCATGTTTGTTTCAGGCTATTTAAATACACTTTGGTGGAATATTTACCATCCACTAATGCGGTTGTACGCTGGTTAGGGCGCCAAAAGTCCATTACGTCGTCGGTAAAATAACCTGAACCAGGTTCAATCATGATAATTCGAGGGGATTCAGTGACCAGCATCGCTACCGCACCACAGCCTTGAGTGGCTTCGCCAGAGGTGTCAATGTCATACTTCGCAATATCAGCGGCAATGACTAAAATTTTCTCTTTAGGGTTGGCTCGCACCATAGCCGAAGCCATTTGCAGAGCGGCTGCCCCAGCATAACAGGCGTGTTTAAGCTCTACCACACGACAACGTTTCGATAAATTCAGTAAGCCATGTAAGAATACGCCAGCGGATTTAGATTGATCGACACTGGTTTCAGTGGCAAATAAGACCGCAGAGATTTCGTTAGCATCTATTTGCTCTAAAATGGGCGCAGCCGCTTTGGCAGCAAGACTGACGATGTCTTCATCTGGCGGAGCAATGGACATTTTTTCCTGCCCAATGCCAATATAGAATTTGTCTACATCCATATTTTTTTCGGCCGCAAAAACATCTAAACCTAGATAGTAGTCTGCAGTCGCAAAGTGGATTAAATCGATACCTACTTTCATAGTTAGAGCGGATTCTTTTTCTTAATGTTTTCTAAATTACGTTTGGCAGCCTAAGTTGAAGGCATAATCAAATCGTTGTTCATATGCAGGTCATCCACATTTTGGATGCCTAGCAAAAATTGTGCAGTGGCAAATTCTTGCCTAAATTGTTCAATGGTTTCGACCACTTTATCAGTGGAATCCAATGCGGGAGCCAGTAACGGGGCTGCGATACCGCATAAACGACCGCCCATTATAACAGCTTTTACCATATCTATACCGTTTCGTATGCCACCACTGGCAATAAAAAATCCTTCAGATTGATAGGCTTGACTGAGTTTTAACGCTTCCAGCGTCGTGAGACCCCAGTCTTGAAAGGTAAAACCGAGAGTACTCTCTGCACGATGAGCTTCAATTCGGCTCCAAGACGTGCCACCACGGCCTGCCACATCAAAGTGTTTAATACCTGCCTGCAAGCCCAACTCAATGTCTTTAGAAGAGAGGCCAGCACCGACTTCTTTGAGAATGATGGGCACCTCAATTTGCTGGGATAGTTGGTGAATCTTGTCGGCTAAGCCTGCAAAGTTAGTATCGCCTTCTGGTTGAATGATTTCCTGTAGTGGGTTGAGGTGCAGATATAACGCATCGGCCTCTAAGGTTTCTACTGCTCGTTTGGCCTCATCCAAGCCAAAGCCATAATTTAACTGCACAGCGCCCAAATTAGCGATTAAAGGCACTGAAGGAGCATACTGGCGTAAAGCAAATGTTTGCTGAGCAGCCTTGTCTAAAATCATCGCTCTTTGTGAACCAACGGCCATAGGGACTTGGCAAATTTCGGCTGCTTCTGCTAAGTGGCGATTAATGACCCCTAAATTCTCAGCGGCACCACCTGTCATAGAAGCAATTAAAAAAGGAAACGAGATGGTTCGATTAAGAAACTCACTTGAGCAGTTTATTTGCTTAAAATCACACTCTGGTAAGCCGCGATGCATTAATCGCAGTGATGCAAAATCACTTTGATTTCGTTCTATCTCTGGATCTTGCAAAATGGCGTCAATATGGTCTTGTTTTCGCTGTGTGACCTGTTTAGACGCGGCTGTGGTTTTACCTTGGTTCATGACTGACTACTTTATGGGCTGTGGTTCACTAATCGTTATTTAAGGAAGCCCTTAACTGCGTTCCAGTTTAATATGCGCTTCCATTAACTCGCCCGGATTGGTTTGCGCGGCCAATAGCGAGAGCTCACCACAAAAAGCCGTTGCACCAGCAATGCAGGCAAGACGTCTTGAATTAACACCAGGTTCAACGTTTTTTTCAGTACAGCCCAGTTGCTCTAAATTATCTAAAACAAAGTCAAGCCCCTTACCATTGCCTACTGTTCCAACAATTAAATTAGGCAGGGTCGTTGAAAAATATAAATCGCCATTTTCAGTGACTTCGGCATGGTTAATGGCTTGAGAACCTTCCACAATATTCGCGGCATCTTGTCCCGTGGCTAAATAAAAACCCAGTAGCATATTGGCTACATGGGCATTGGCACTTCTTAAACCACCCGAGATAATGCTGCCAATTAGGTTCTTTTTGATGTGTAAGTCTACAAAGGCTTCAGGCGTTGTTTTTAGAAAACGTTTACAGTACTTTCTAGGGATGGTTGTTTCGCACACCACGTATTTTCCACGGCCCAAAATACCATTTACGGCGGATACTTTTTTATCGGTACAGTAGTTGGCAGAAATGGAAACGTATTTTAAATCGCTGTAGGTCTCTAATAACCAAGGAATGAGGCGGTCCGCGGCATTGGTTGCCATATTGTGACCCGAAGCATCGCCGGTATTGAATTCCAAGCGAAGGTAAATAAGGTTGCCGACTATCTGAAAGTGCGTGTCGAGCAATTTCGCAAAACGGCTGGTTTCAGATACCACTTTTTGTAAATCATCATAGCGAGACTGAATGTCTTTTAGGCGTAAGACGGCAATACCTGCATTAGGGGCTTCTAATAACACTGAGCGGGTCATTCGTTCATCGACAATGGTGACTCGAATACCACCAGAATGCGTGGCTACTCTTGCGCCACGAGCAACTGAAGGCCACAAAGGCGATTCATAGGTGGCCATTGGCACCATTAGGCTGTCCGTTTCTACATCGCCAATCAGTTTGAAAGGGCCTACCGATTGCATTGGAATGGAGGCGTGGGTATCGTATTGTGTGCTTGCATTTATCATGGCGCTTATTATAAGGGATGAATGCGTAATTAAACAGGGTTTAAAATCAATGAAAAATAATAAAAGGTTTCACAAAATGATGGCTAAGGCTTGAATATTTGACTCTTGCCCTTATAGTTCTCTACGGAAAGATTAATATTGAAACGGAATGATCAAGCATCAAAGGAAGCTCACATGACTGTAGCAACAGCACGCCATATCTTAGTAGACAGCGAAGAAAAATGTAATGAACTAAAAGATCAAATTAACAATGGTGCAGATTTTGCCGAAGTAGCCAAAGAAAACTCAAATTGTCCGTCTGGAAAAAGTGGCGGGGACTTAGGTGAGTTTGGTCCAGGGATGATGGTTCCAGAGTTTGATAAAGTGGTGTTTAGTGCGGATATCGGTTCTGTGGAAGGGCCTGTTAAAACTCAATTTGGTTACCACTTACTGGAAGTGACGAGCCGTACTTAATTTAAAACGATTTAACCGACTCTAGTTTATTCAATAGAGTGATTAAAAAACCACTGCGCTCCAGATGGAGGCAGTGGTTTTTTTTGTTTCTAGTTAAATATAGCCTTTGCGTTGCGCAAGAAAACCAATGATATAAAAGCTGAAGACTACGATTAAAGGGAGCCAAATATCGTCTATTTCGAGCAAGGCGCCGATAATTAAAGGCGTTAAAAAGGCCGTTAAAAAAGCAAAGCCAAAGGCACAAAAAACAATAAATAAGGTAATACGTAGAAAGGGCTGAACACTGCCGATCTGTTTTTTGATAAGGGCTAAAATTTGGTTGCCATAAATCACGAGTAGGGTAGATACCATGGCTAGCCCAATTTCATGTAAATATTCTTTTAACCACTGGCCAACGGTGATCATAAAATCGGTTAAAAAATTTAAATCCATTTTGATCTCTTTTTATTAAGTGCTGTTTGAACAGCGTGGTCTATTTCATATATTAAATTTTATGCAATAAAAAAGGCCTAATTGGCCTTTTATAAATTGATTGTCTGTGCGAGTTGCGAAGACGGTTTAACCAGGATAAAAATTAAATTTTTGACCACTTAAGACGGCTTCATACATTAAACCACCTTTAGCAATACTGAATACGGCCATACCTTTATAGTACTGTCCTTCTGTTTTTACGTGCGTATTACCTGCATTGGCGGTGGCTGAGGTTCCCTTGGTTGAAGCTTCAGCGGCTACACCCGCGGTAATAACAACAGCGGAAGCGCCTGCACCAAATTCAAAATTGCCACTGGTAAACTCATCATAAGCACGTTGATCTTGAAAAAAGATGATTTGACTAAAGGCTTGTGCGCCAAGCTGCCAACCGAAAGAGGCTTGGAACATATCTGTACGACCTGTATAACGGCCTTTTTCGTATACACGACCTTCACCGTAAGCCCCACCAATAATAAAACCAGCTTTTCCTATGGTTGGAAAGACGGCAAATCCATAAGCATGATCAAAAAACTGACCAGATTTTGAGTTACGAAAAGCGGCAATGGCTAACTTATATTCTGCATCATCCACATTTTGACTCATTTGCGAGTCATGTTGGTTGTAGTTATATTCGTCGTCATACGAATCAGGTTGATTAAAGTCGTATTCAGCATAAGAGGCCGAAGTCAACGACGTTAGAGCCACTAGAAAAAAGGCTGCTAGTGAGGTTTTATTAAACATATGTTTTTCCTTATTAAAGCGTGTTTTAGAGAGCTTATTGAGTTTGCATGGTGGATTATTTTAATCTAAATAGGCTCCGAAGCGAATGTAAAATATTTAAAAGCTAAAATGATGTTTGCTATCATGCCAAAATTGTATGATATATCAAACAATTATCTCAATATTAATGTCTGAAAACACAATTTTTAGTGATTGATCTTGTTAAATAAAGAGAGTGAACATGATTTTAAAACCCGTTGTATTGCTTCTATGCATTTTTAGTTATTTTTTCAGTTCTACCGTACTTTCCGCAGATGCGCCAAAAGCGGCCTTTGCCATGCCTGATGAATACAGTGCTAAAGTGACAAAGCAGGTACTTGTTTCAGGAGGAAATGCCGTGGATGCGGCCGTGGCGGCGGCTTTTGTGCTAGCGGTCACTTACCCTGAAGCGGGGAATATAGGGGGCGGTGGTTTTATGACACTGTTTAATGCGTCGGTCGAAAATGATGCCGAAAAAATATTGTTTTTAGATTACCGCGAAAAAGCTCCTAAATCGGCTTTTAGAGACCTGTATTTAGATAAAAATAAAGACGTGATTCCATATCGTTCTTTAGTCGGCTATCAGGCTTCAGGGGTTCCTGGCACTGTAATGGGGTTATGGCTTGCGCATCAGCGTTTTGGCTCTTTACCTTGGGCTGAATTATTAAAGCCAGCCATTGGCTACGCTCAGCAGGGCTTTGTGGTGTCAGAACAACTTGCTCAAACCGCCAGTTGGTACCAGAACTGGATTGCCGATAAATCCAACGTTCCGCTCAATTTTAAAGACTATTTTGTTGGTTTAAAAACAGGTCAGGTTTTTAAACAGCCTGAGTTAGCGAAAACGCTACAGCGCATTTCTGCTAATGGAGCTGAAGAATTTTATCAAGGTGAAACCGCTAAATTGTTGGTTAAAGCGTTACAAAAAAATAATGGCCTCATTACCTTGTCTGATTTAAAGGATTACCGTGCTGTCTGGCGAAAACCTGTGGTAGGAGAGTGGTTAGGCAGAGAAATTATTTCAGCCCCTCCGCCTAGTTCAGGCGGGGTGGCGATTGTGCAACTTTTAAAAATGAAAGCACTTTTACAAAAGCAATTAGATCAAGCCTTGCTTGAAGCCAAACAAAACAATATATCTGAGCAAGTGGTGAAAACACACTTTTATGCAGAGCTTGAAAAACGAGCCTATGCCGACAGAGCTTTTTATTTAGGTGATCCTGATTTTATAAAGGTGCCTGTCACCGAATTAATTTCGGACACTTATTTGTCTAAGCGAGCACAGACCGTTTTATTGGACGAGATTTCAGAGTCTGAAAACATTCAATACGGCAAGTTAGAGTCGCCAGAAACGACGCATTTTTCGATTATGGACAGCCAAGGTAACGCGGTTTCTAATACCTATACTTTAAATATGCCGTTTGGCAGTGGCGTCGTTATAAGTGGGGCGGGTTTTCTAATGAATAATGAAATGGATGATTTTAGTACCAAACCGGGTGTCGCGAATGTATTTGGTGTTGTGGGCGGAAAAGCCAATGAGATTGCGCCAGAAAAACGCATGTTATCGTCAATGTCGCCAACCATTGTTTTAAAAGATAACCAAGTGGAAATGGTCGTGGGTACCCCAGGAGGATCGACCATTATTACTTCAGTGTTTCAAACCATTGTTAATGTCATTGAAGAAGGGCATACGGCTCAACAAGCCGTAGATGCTCCAAGAGTTCATCATCAACTATGGCCAAAAGATCAAATTTCCTACAACCCAAAATTGCCTCCTGAAACCAAAGAAGAACTGAAAATGATGGGTTATCAGCTAAAACAAAATAATTACATGGGGGATGTTCAGTTAATTGTTCAGCAGCAGGGGAAGCTTTCATCGGCTTCGGACAAACGGGGTCGAGGTGTTTCAGAAGTATTTGAACTTTCCCGCTAAATGAAGCCAGTAAAGCACTGGATATTCGATTAGGGTGAAAGGGGCTATGGAAGTAAAATCCGATTTTATATGTGTGTAGTTTCAAAGTTGGTTTATGTATTGCTTATGTTTAATGATGAAAAATAAGACCATTTGTTTAAGAAATATAAATCTAGTAAAAGGACTTTTGAACCATGCTTTCATTTGATTTTAGTCGGCCTAGTATTCTGAGAAATATGTTTTTGGCCTTTATGGCATTTGGTTTTGCAATGGGTATCGTCTTTCCAGTTTTTGCGAACCTTTTTGTTGAATGGAAAGACGGCATGCTGGTGTGGTTTATTATTTCTTGCATTGTTGCAGGTATTAGTATCGGCTTAGTGAATTTCTGGCTGCTGAATAAAATGTTGTTACAACGCTTAAAGCGTATTGGAGAAGTGGCGAATGCCATTAGTAATAATGATGTTTCCCATGAGTGTAGCCTAAAGAGTGATGATTTTATTGGCGATATGGCCGAAAGCTTTAACTTAATGTCGCACAATCTTCGAAGTATGATTCAACGAATTAATGATGTTTCTTTAGCATTAAATAATGCCTCTTCTGAAATGGCTTCTGAAATTCAAGGCACTAAAGAGGGCGTTGAACAACAAAAAAAGGCGACTGAAAATGTCGCTGTTGCCATGAATACCATGCATCAATCCGTGTTAGCTATGGCAAATCATGCCCAGGCGGCATTGCAATCGGTAAATGATGCCAATACGGCAACGGATAAAGGAGCAAAAGTGGTTACAAACACCGTTGCTTCTATTAGCCTATTAGCGCAACAGGTTGAGGACTCTACCTCGGTGATCAAACGGTTAGCAAAAGACAGCGCTACGATTGGCAGTGTTTTAAGTGTGATTAAAGACATTGCAGAGCAAATTAACTTATTGGCATTAAACGCAGCCATTGAAGCGGCTCGTGCAGGAGAGCATGGTCGAGGTTTTGCGGTGGTAGCAGATGAAGTACGAATTCTAGCCAGTCGTACACAAGAATCTACTAAACAGATTGAAGTGACCATTGAGGATTTGCAGTTAGCCACAAAAGAAGCGGTGAAAGTGATGAAAAGCGGTCGAGAAAAAGCGCATGAAAGTGTTGGGCAAGCTAATGAAGCTGGAGCTTCTCTAAAAGCCATTGAATCCTCTGTGAGCACGATCTTTCAAATGAATACCGATATTGCCAGTGCCTCTGAGCAGCAACGTCAGCAAGCCACATTGGTTAACAGTAACGTTGAAGACATTAGTCAAGTGGCGCAAAAAGTGGCTTTTGGTGCTGATAAAACGTCTGAAACAAGTTCTCAGTTAAGAAGTATTGCCAGTCAATTAAGTCAATTGATTGGTCAGTTTAAAACCTAAGCATTGATAGGAATCTATAAAAAACCTATAAGCAGCAATTTATAAACTAGGTAATGGACTGGAATAAGGAGTTCAATTTACGGGATGGTTTTGTTGAATGCGCAAAACCTTGGAGAGGGAGTCTGATTCGTCTATTTCCGTTAAGTTTACAGAAAGAACCATGAATATCTATTCACAAACGTCTCATCATAAAATTCTTTAGACTCGATAGCATTTCGAGTCCAAGAATTTAATTAAATAAACTAAATCGCTGTTTACAAAATGAGACAGGTAAACTTTAATTTAGAACGATGTTTAAATTAATGCTAAACCAACAATAACCACAACAGCAACGACAGCAACTAAGATCAAGACTTGGTTATTCGTTGATTTTTGTTTTTTAGATCGGTTGTCTTTAATCCGTTCAACGCCTTCAATGCTTGCGTTAATGGCTCTGTTTTTTCCATCATCTTGTATTTTGACTTGATAATGGATGGTGTCTCCAACGAGTGGACGGCGACTCATTCCTTTTAGATCCGAAATATGGATGAAAATATCACGCTCACCTTTATCGGTACTAATAAAACCAAAACCTTTAGCTTCATTCCAGCGTTTTAGTTGACCTGTTAAAATCGTATTATCTTTCGAAGCCATGTTATAAATTATCCTAACTATTGTTTTACGTAGAGGGCGACGCAACCCAGGTGAAAAAAACGCCACAAATAAAGGTGTATTTTACCTAATAGATGCGACCAGCGTGAAATTAATATTGATTTCTGTGAATATTTTCAATTCGAGTGCCTTTTGATAGCGGGGTTTGAATGGCTTAACGCAATCATAAATTGGGCTAAAAATGATAAATTTTATTGATATTTTCTGAGTTTACAAAATAAATCATTGTATAGATGTACTGCTCCTAGGGTGTCTGTTACGTACAGTCTCTTTAGCTGATTTCTGCTGATCTTTAAAAAAAATCGTATGTAAAGTACTTTACCTTGTCCAGAGAAATCTTGGTTTAAAAGAATTATTTTTTCAGTTTGTTGCAATCAAAACAATCTCTGTGTCGTCTTAGTTGGTGTGAGAACAATAAGGTTCCATATTTTTATACATTAACTGGTCTTTGTATGACTTAATGCTTCAAAGTTCTACAGGGTTTATGCCTAAGGTAATTTGGGGGATAAGTTGTTTAAAGACCTCGTAAATTAGATGAGATAACGATTATGCAAAACAGTAAAACGATACATTCGGCGGTAGCAGGTATTTTGGCTTTAGGTGTGAGCGTTGCATCAACATCGGCGATGGCTGTACCTGATCAACCTAAAAACTGGGAGAAATGTGCCGGTATTGCAAAGGTTGGCATGAATGACTGTGGTTCTTTAGATGGAAAGCATGCTTGTGCAGGGCAAGCCACGATAAGCAATGATGATAATGAGTGGGTGTATGTACCTGAAGGTACTTGTACGAAAATAACGGGTGGCTTTGTTGCTAAGATTAAACCTGCGAAAACCTAATGGCCAGTTTGTCTAAAGACACAAGATCAATATCAGGTGTTGGTATTGGTCTTCGTTCTCAGCATATTAATGAGATTTTAGCGACCTTACCCAATATACCTTGGTTTGAACTTTTGGCAGATAACCATCTTGCAGAAGGTGGGTTGATCGTAGAGCAATTGGAGGCGATTGCCGAACATTACCCTATTACGTTGCATTGTGTTGGCATGTCTTTGGCATCGGTAGAACCATTGGATTTAAGCTATTGTCAGCGTATAAAAGCATTATCAAATCGAGTGAATGCGGCTTGGGTATCTGAGCATTTGTGTTTTTCTTCTGCGTTGGGTGTTCACAGTCATGACCTGTTACCTATTCCTTATAATCAAAACTCATTAGATCATTGTGTTAATCGAGTATTACAGATACAGGACTTTTTAGGCGAACGAATATTGGTTGAAAATGTATCTAGTTATATGACGTTTGAAAACAGTGATGTGAGCGAAATCGATTTTTTAGTCGCTTTGGCTGAAAAAGCGGATTGTCATTTATTGGTTGATGTAAACAATATTTATGTGAACCAAGTGAATCATGGTTTGGACGGCGAGGGTTATATTGATCAATTGCCGATAGATCGAATTAAAGAAATTCATTTGGCGGGTTATCAACAGCAAGGTAATTATCTGCTTGATGCGCACAATAATCCTGTATCGGAACCTGTTTGGAAGCTATATCAACGGCTGATTGATCGTAAGGCTAACATTCCAACCTTGATAGAGTGGGATAATGATATTCCTCCGTTGCAGACTTTGCTTAATGAAGCTGAAAAAGCCAATACAATTATGCAACAAGGTTTAGCGTAATGAAGCTTCAGTTGATGCAAGAGAGCTTCATTAATCAATTAAAGTACTTTGAGGCTGATGATACTTTTTTGGCTCAGTTAAAACCGACTGGAAGCCTTCTGCCAGAGCAGCAGCTAGCAATTTATCAAAACAATGTGAGAGGTGCGTTACAAAGCTGTTTGGCTCAAGTGTATCCCGTGTGCCAGAAAATTTTAGGTGAACCTTACTTTAAGCAATTAGCGAGAGGCTATATTAAAACTACTCCATCAAATCATGCCGATTTAAATTGTTATGGAGGCAGTTTTTCAGATTATATTTTGTCACAATGTCAACAAAAAAAAGAGTTATACGACTTTCCTTATTTAAGTGATTTAGCTCAGCTTGAATGGTTATATCACCGTGTTTATTTTGCTGCAAACGCTCCTGAATTTGATTTCAGTGCGTTTGCAGAACTTACGCCCCTACAACAAACGTACTGTATTTTTGAAAAAGCACCTTGTTTAGAGTTCATGCCCTCCGATTATCCTATTTTATCCATCTGGAAGTTGAATCAGACAGCTTCAAGTAGCCAAGAAATATTGCCCAAACAAACAGAAAGTTGCTGTGTTTTTAGAAGAAATAATAAAATTGAACTGTTTCTTGTTGAATCTCAAATTTGGAATTTGTTATCACTCATTGAAGCAGACGCGACTTTAGATCAAATTGTTCAAGCCAATCTTGATCACTTGCTTCCTGAGTTAATAAAACAAGGATGGATAGGCGGTTTTAAGGTGATGGATGTTTAATCAGGACGACTTAAATCAGCTATATCGGTTTTGTTATAGCTTAACGATTAATGAAGAAAATGCATACGATCTGTTGCAGAATTCTTTAGAGAAATTTCTAAAAAGTGAAGCCGAAAAAGACAGTGAACTGGCCTACATGTATAAGATTATTAGACATCAATTTATAGACGATTATCGAAAGCAGATTAAGTATCAAAGCATTGAGCTTGATGAGCAGGGCTATATCGATTTCGATATTAAGACATTGGAAAGTATTAGTATTGATGCCAATTTAGTTGAAAAAGTTTTAGAATTTCTTGATCCATTAGAGCGGGAGATTATTTTTTATTGGGCGATTGAAGGTTATACCGTTCAACAAATTGCTGATATGTTAACAATGCCAAAAGGGACTGTATTGTCTAAAATTTTTCGAATGAGGCAGCGTATAAAAGAGCAATTTAATGAAGAAGTCATTCCACAACCCACGTTAAAAAATGGGGAACCGAAAAAATGACACAGACTTTTAAGCGTAAAGTGCAGCAACAGTTGAATGAAAAAAGCTTAACGGATCAGCAACTAAAGAAGCTGCAAGCATTGCAGGAAAATACTTTAGCACAACAGAATAAGCGCACGGTAGACACACAGCAAATTTGGTATAAAACTTGGTATAAAACAAGTGCGATTGCATCGGTTTTAATGGTGGCTGTATTAAGTATTTATTTAATGAATGTCACTCATGAATCAACAGCCTCAATTGAGCAAAGAATTGCAGAAGAAGTGGCCAGTTATCATCTTAAATTAAAACCCTTAGAAGTGACGGCAAACAATATGGCAGACATCACGGCTTATTTTAAGCAGCTCACATTTGCCCCCGTTACGCCAGCGTCCGTTCCTTTGTCAGAACAAAGCTTACTGGGAGGGCGCTACTGCTCCATACAGGGGGTAACGGCGTTGCAGTTAAGGGTTCATAATGAAAAAACCAATAAAGTACAGTCTCTTTATGAAGCAGAATACGATAAAAAAGTCTTTAAAGATTTTCCCAAATTAGCCGAAGGCAGCCAGCCTATAACCATTTATGTAAAAGGGCTGAAAGTGGATATGTGGACAGAAAAAGACATTTTATTTGCACTCATTGAGTAGTGATGTACAGAGCTCATTTTTCGGTAGTATTCATCGGTAAACCTCCCTCCAATAAAAATCAAATGACAAAGTGCGCGAGTAGTCTTTCTTAAGGGCTGCTTATCTTTGAGTCTAATTTGAAAAGCTGTGATACCTCAGTGCTATTTTATCCAGTCAGCTCTCTCCCATGAATTCGTAAACTAAAGTAACTTGATGAATGATGAAATTGTAATAAGTTAAGCTTATGTGGTGTTATAAGATATTGATAGTTAAGCTTATTTTTGGGGGTGGATAAGATTTTTTATTTTAAATACTCATAGGGTTAGCAGGGCTATTTGATATTATCAACTGAATATAATTTCTTGGATTATTATGTTGAATTTAGGGTTCATTTAATATCATTCGGTTACGGTGATAGGCAACGGTGTCTATAACTAAGTAGGTTGATGTAAAAATAAGGATAGTGGTATGCGCGATAATGGGGTTGTCACTCAAAAAGAGTATTTTTTAGAACCGGGTATTACAATTGTTTCTAGAACCGATACTCACGGTAACATATTGGAAGCCAATGAGGCTTTTATTGAAGCCAGTGGGTATGAATGGAATGAGTTAGTTGGTCAACCGCATAATATGCTTAGGCACCCTGATGTACCCGCGGCCGTATTTAAAGACTTTTGGCGAACTTTAAAAGAGGGTAAGCCGTGGACGCAAATTGTTAAAAATCGTCGTAAGAATGGTGACCACTACTGGGTGGTTGCTAATGCCACGCCTATTTTTGAAGAGGGCGTTGTCACGGGTTATATGTCAGTCAGAACCCCCGCTTCGGGCACTCAAAAAGGGGCCGCAGAACAAGCCTATCGAGATATTGAAGCAGGTAGGGCGGCTTTATCAAATGGCTATGTTAGTAAAATTAAAGATAAGCTAAACCCAATTTTGCAGTTAGATAACTCTAAGATGGTGATTGTTTTATCGATCTTACTGATGATTGAAGTTTTCATACCGATTGCCTTTCCAAGTGCTCTTGAATTTATTCCCATTACGGTTATTTATGTTCTTGAAATTGTTTGTGTACTACTCATTGTGATTCTTTCTTTGATAGGTGACAGGCAGTTAAAGCTACTTAATCGCTATATTACTAATATCTCTTCGGGGCAATTTGCAAATGATATTGATTCAAGAGGGCATAGCTTACAGTCAACAATTTTGGGCCGTTTAAAGTCTTTGCAAATTAAATTAGGTGCAGATTTTGAATCGGTTAAGGCGGCATTGGTTAATGCTCAACGAATTGAAAGTGCATTAAACGCTACGTCTACTAATATTATGGTTGCCGATAAGTTCCGCAGTATTATCTTTATGAATGATTCAGTTGTTAATATGTTGAAATCGGTAGAAGATGACTTAAAAAAAGAGTTGCCTAATTTTGATAGCCGCAATTTACTCAGGCAGAGTATTGATGTATTTCATCAACACCCTGAGCATCAACAAAAAATATTAGAAAATTTAACCGAAACCTATACTGCCAGAATTAAAGTAGGCCGTGTTACGCTGGACTTAGTGGTTAATCCGATCTTTGATGATCAGGGGACTCGCCTTGGAACGGTGGTTGAATGGAAGGACATGACCAATCAGTTATTGATTGAAGACAATATTGTTAGCATTGTGGACGAAGCCTCTAAAGGGCTTTTAAGCGGACGAGTGAATACAAATGAATTAACGGGGTTTGAAAAAAAATTAGCGGTATTAGTCAATGATCTGTTAGCGAGTTTTACAGAAATCTCTCAAACATTGAATGATATTTTATCCAGCATGAGTGATGGCGACATGACTCATCGTATCGAATCAGACTTTATTGGTGAATTACTGGCCATGAAATACGCTGTAAATAATGCGTTAACCAATATAGAAATTACCCTTGGGCAAGTTAAGCAGGGGGCCGAATCACTTGGAAAAATGTCTGATGAGGTGGCTACAGCCAGTTTAGATTTGGCAGATAGAACGCAGCAACAAGCGGCTGCGGTAGAACAAACGGCTGCGAGCCTTGAGGAGTTAACCTCAACGGTAGCGCAGTCTACAGAGCATACTGAAAGTGCGAATGTGCTTGTCCATAGCGCGGCTAAAGAGGCTGAGACAGGCATTGCCGTCATGAACAGTACACTAGATGCGATGAAAGGCATTACGGACTTGAGTCGTCAAATTGGTGAGATTACCAGTGTGATTGATAGTATTGCTTTCCAAACGAACTTACTGGCCTTAAATGCCGCCGTTGAGGCCGCGAGAGCAGGTGAACATGGTAGAGGTTTTGCGGTGGTCGCGGGAGAAGTCAGAAATCTAGCCCAAAAATCGGCGGGAGCAGCCAAAGATATTTCGGTGTTAATAGGTTCTACCACTCAGCAAATTGAAAGTGGCACGCAATTGGTTGAAAAGACCAATGTGGTTTTTGAAGAGATGGTGGTCAAAATCAAAGAAGTTGAAGGGTTGGTTGCGACCGTGGCTTCGACTTCGAATGAGCAAAATAAAGGCTTAGAGCAAATTAATATTGCAATGAGTCATTTGGATCAAACAACGCAAGAGAATGCGGCTTTAGTGGAGGAATTGTCTTCTACAGCAGGTAATATGCATGCTGAAGCCAGTAATCAAGTTGAATTTATTGGTCGATTCAAAATTCATCAGACGTCATCTCGTACTGTTCAAATAGGGGGTGGAGTTACTAAAATGGATTTTGCAGATGCAAAAATGAAACACAATAGTTGGATTACTAAATTAGAGCAGTTGTTAGCCGGTCAGGAAACAGATATTGATCCTCACTCAGCGAGAAAGTCAGATGTATGCCCTCTTGGAAAATGGTTGTATGGTGATGGCCAACAGTATGCGCATTTAGAAAATATGCAAAACCTAATTAAACTGCATGCTGAATTTCACACCACTGTAGGGCGAGTGATTGATGCCCATGAAATTCAAGATAAGCAATTAGCTGAAAAAGAACACAGTCGTGTGATTGCACTTTCAAAAGAAGTGATCGCTTTAATTGATTTAGTTGAATCGGAAGCTTGATTCTTTAAATTACCTTTTAATTTGTACAGTGCTAAAGCCGATGAAACAGCCGTGTTTCATCGGATTTTTTGTATTTAAAATAGGCAAGTTTAGAGTCATGATAAGTTCTATTTGATAAAAATAGCTACTGTTATTACGGATTACGTTTTTCAGCAATAACAGCGAGTTTTTTTCGATAGACCGTAATGGAATGATCGGACAGTATATGTGTCCAACGTAATTGATTATAGATCAATCCTTTTAGCCGATAGAGCAAGGATACAGAATAGAGCAGCTCAACTTTATCGTATTGTCCAGCGGGCACATGTTCCAGATAACGCATATTGCCGCCATGTAAATAGCCACCAAACCGGGATAGCAAAGTTTGCCTTAAAGAAATTCCCACCCCTGGAATAAACTGTAACGCTCTGCTGATTAAGTCAACAGAAACGCCTCCTGGCGGTAGCATCGTCACGGCATCTGCGGCATTGACGATACGGTAAACAGGTGTTTTTAAACCGCATATCCATTCTTTATTGCCCACTCTAGGTGAGCCAAAAGTATAACAAGCAGCAATGCCTGCTTGATGTTTTAGTCTTTTAGCGGCAATGGTCGCGAGAGCCCCGCCTAAACTATGGCCCGTAATAAAGAGTGGCTTATTGGCATACTCTGCTTCATTTAGCTTTTGTTGAATCTCCAAAGCGACCAGTTCATAAGCTTCTTTAAAGCCAGTATGAACCATGCCTCCTGATTCACACTTCGTTAAGTTGCCTTTGGCATCAGCACGTATATCTTTTATGCTTTTTGGTTCGGTGCCTCTAAAGGACAAAATAACATAATCACTATAAGAGAGCAGAATCGCTTGAGTGCTTTGGTTGTCATAAGTCTCAATGAGTTGTATGCGAAGTGTAGTGAGCTCCCTGATTAATTTTTCCAGTTCTTCATAAGGATCATATGAAAATAAATCAATGAGCTTGATTAAGGAGGATTTTTTATCGTCATCAATGAGCTTTGAAATGTGTTCCAGAAAATAGTCTTTTTGATCTTCTTTGGCAAAAAGGGGATTAAAGCGAATGTAAGCTAGTTCAGAGCAACAAGCCATTAGCCATGCCGTGCGATCACTAAAGGCTTTTCGATAAGAAGGTAAATTCTTGTCTAATAGGTGATTAATTTTTTCGAGTTCAATTTCAGAACTCGCCATTAAATTCGCCATAATACTTTCCTTACTGTCTACGATAAGTTTTGATACTTATCTTAGTCTTTGTGGGAGTCATCGTAAATAGGGTGGTAAGGCTATTTTGATTTAGGGTATTTTTTGAGGTGGGGTCTGCTTCAGAATTAGGATTGTGCTGTTTATTAAAAGGGATAAAGCTTCCTTAAAGGCTTAAAGTCGCGAAAACTTAAAATAATTACAGTGAAACAAAGAGTTCTATAAAATACCGACTATTGATTTTAAAATACCAACGTTTTAGAGGTGTTAATGTATGAGCCTTTTTTCTTTATTCAGCCGATTTACCGTCATATTTGTGGCCTCCTATGTGGTCGTTACGATTTTGATGATTTTTATTATCGCTTTTTTAAAGTTGCCACAAGTTATTGAAAGTTACATTCCGTACGTACTTGTTTGGGTGGTGTCTTTTTATGTATTAAATCAGTATCACGATAAAAATAGGCGATTACTTTCTAAAAAACAACGCTGGAAAATGATTATTGCGATGACTTTGAATGCCATTATTATTGGCATGCTTTTCAGTGCACCTGTTAACTCCGAGAACCTTCAAAGTGATTTAATGAGTTTGTTGATGGGCGCACTCATTGCCTTGCCTGCTTATACGGTTTTAATTTGGTCGGCGGAATATCGAGCCACCAAGCGCTTGTTGTCAGATCATCCTGAATTAAAGTCCGCGAAATAAAAAATACACCTATACTGTTTTATGCTGGCTGTTAGTCTCTTTGCTTTTCTAGGCCAGAAAATATCTTAATCGCCTATAATATTTCGTTAGAAAATTGAAATTCACTCGTTAAAGTTCACATTAAAGTTCTCAAGGATCGTCACTATGTTAATGCTTGTTTCTCCCGCTAAGTCACTCGATGAAAGTACGCCTGTTCAAACAGACTTACACACCGAGGGCGTTTTGATGACGCAAGCTTCGGAATTAATGGGTGAATTGCAAGCCATAGGGCCAGAAGAGATTGGGCAACTCATGCATATCAGTGAAAAACTGTCAGAACTGAATTATCAGCGCTTTCAAGATTGGCAATACCCCTTTCTAAAAGAGCAGGCGAAACAAGCCGCTTGGTTATTTAAAGGCGATGTGTATCAAGGCTTGGATGCTTATAGCTTGTCCGAAGCGGGGGTGAATTATGTTCAGAGGCATTTGCGTATTTTGTCAGGGCTCTATGGTTTATTAAAACCGTGTGACGATATGCTGCCATACCGTTTAGAGATGGGAACGAAGTTCGTTAATCAAAAAGGTAAGGATTTATACACTTTTTGGGGAGTCCAAATAACTGATGTACTGAATGCCGAATTGGCCGAAATGAACAGTAAAACGGTTGTAAACTTAGCCTCCAACGAATACTTTAAAGCCGTAAAACCCAAATTGCTTAATGCCCGCATTATCACGCCTATTTTTAAAGATTGGAAAGGCGGTAAGTATAAAATTATCAGTTTTTACGCCAAAAAAGCCCGTGGTTTAATGGCGCGCTATGCGGCGGATCATTTACTGGAAAATGCTGAAGACTTAAAGTATTTTGATGTGGATGGTTATCGCTTTGATCCAGAACTATCCAGTGAAACCGATTGGGTTTTTAGTCGAAAAATAGACGTTTAATCGTTATTTAGTTTAACTGTTTAAATCTCATACCAGGGAGACATCCATGTCTAACAAGACACCGCAAGCAGGGATTTTTAATGAAGAAGCTAAGCACTTTTACTTTTTAGAGTATCGCTTAACGCAACCTGACCTCTCACAGCTTAAAAAAGCGCTGGCGCTGAGTTTAACGGATACCTCCCAAGCGCCCGATAGAGTATCGATTGTAGTGAGTCTTGGCAAGCAAGCTTGGCAGCAATTACAGCCTAACTGGACACCAGCCACCCTAGAGTCTTTTACCACTCTTCATGGTCAACAAGGCCACAGTGCCATTTCAACCCAAGCGGATGTCTTTTTTTGGTTACAAGGCCACGATATTGCGGATGTATTTGATCAGGCCATGCACATTCAAGCGACCATGCAGTCTGTTGCAGAATTAAGCCTAGAGCAACGTGGCTTTGATTATCATCACAGCATGGACTTGATTGGTTTTGAAGACGGTAGTGCCAACCCTAAAACGGATGAGCTTAAGCGTGATGCTGCACTGATTCCAAAGGGCCAAGCAGGAGAGGGCGGCAGTTTGGTTTTAAGCCAGAAATGGGTACACGATCTGACTAAATGGAATGGGATACCTGTTCACTGTCAGGAAGCGATTGTTGGGCGGACTAAAGTTGAAAATATTGAGCTAGAAGGCGATGCCATGCCTGATGATTCGCACATTAGCCGTACCGATTTGAAAGTGGACGGTGAACCCATGAAAATCTATCGTCGTTCTGCGCCCTTTGGCACCGTGCAAGAAAATGGTCTGCTATTTTTAGCCTTTGCCAAAGAGCTGGTTCGCTTCAGTTCACAGCTAGAGAGTATGTATGGTTTAACGGAAGATAAAAAAATTGATCAATTAATCAACTACTCCAAAGCGGTCTCCAGTTCTTATTGGTTTGCGCCTGCGGTTGAGGATTTAGATGAAGTCTTAAAAGCGTAAAATAATAAAGGCAAGTTTAACTTGCCTTGTTCCAGAGCGTATTTTATTAAGTCTAGCAGTATTGATAAAGCACACCTTTGGTTTTGATACGCTTCGATGGCTAATAAGCCAATTGGCGGTTTATAAATTACTCGTTAAGTAAATTTCTCCAATAAATTATTCCCCGTCTCATTATCAGGATTGGCGCGCATATAACGGCCTTTTACTTCATGAAAACCAGGCGTGATGACTTTACCTTTAGACACTAAACGAGCCAGTTCTGTTGAGCGGAACTTACGTCCATCCTCTAATGTGTAACGGATAAAGTGTCGATAATATCTTGAATAATTTGCTTTAACAATGGGAGATTTTAATGGGCTGACAAAGGTTTGGGCAAATAACAATAAGTTTCCATTTTGTACCAGGCTGTGATCTGGTGTTCCGTCCATGGTAACGCTTCCAATGCCTTCATCTACTCGTAAACCTTCGGCCAGTTGTTGTAGGCTAGCACCTAAAGAACCAGCAAGCCCTCTACGAACGGTTTGTGGTGCTCCTGAAACTTCGTCTTCTATTTCCCATTCCATTGGTGTCAGCCAAATATTGGCGAAATTAAATACGGGGATGAAAAATAGGATTTTAGTTAACCAGGGTAATGCTTCTGCATACCATGGTAAATCCACATCAACTGAAACATCACGAGTTCCTGTTGCCAGTCGTGTTGTGCCTCGTACCAAGGCAATTTGTATTGGCCCTTGGAGGTTGATTTTCGCATTATCTTTTTCGAGACGGCCATTAATATGGATGGCATCGTCAAGCATGTGCATGGCCATGCGGGTCACTTTAGCTCCTTTTATGCTTTCTCCAATGCGTTCATGACTGGCTTCAGCTAAAACAAAATCAAGAAAATCGCGACTATAGATGATTCCAAGTCCTGTTTTAAGAGGCATGGGGCTGTTAATGAATTCTGGGTTTGGATTGTCCCCCGGTAGCGCTAGAAATAGACCAAGACATGACTCTCCAGTGCGTTGATCAGCGTGCAGAATGCGTAACGCAACAGGCCATTGGTTAGGGGAGGGTGGTACATCATTTTCGCCACTGAAGAAAATATCCTTAACGCCTTCTGTTAAGGGACCAAGCACATCAATTTCGACTGTTTCAAGCACTTCAGAAACACTGGGTTGCTGGAATAGAGTGTCTACATCATTGGCACTGATAGGCGCGCTAGGTGTACCAAAAACACCATCATAGGCAATCGTCAATACGGGGGCAGCCTGTAGTTTATCGCGAAGACGAAAAGCCAGTTTGACTTTGATGTCCAAGGGCACGACCATTGGTGCGGCTTCAGGATCGTTTAAAGGACGAAGCTCCAGACTGCCGATAATGGCCAGAAATGGAAAAATTTCGTGCACTGGTCCAGCTGTTAATAGGTCGGGTTTATCAATGATTACGGTAACATGAAGATTGAGACCATCTTTGTTGAAAGCTACTTTTCTAGGAAAGGCTTCATGTTGGTAAAGTTCGTCAAAAAACTCTCTGAACACGCCCATACCGATTAAAACGGCTACTTTTGCACTGTCCATGTCCATCTTAATACTCCTTGCTATGCTTATTTATTATTGTTTTACGTTCAGGATCACAATTTGGCTAGGTCTGCCAATCACTTAATACCTAGACCTAGTAAAATAGACATTAATGAAACCTTTATAAATTATGAGGCTAAACTTGAGGCAACATAATAGGAGATTTACATTTCATTCCAGTTGTGCAGAAAGGTTTATTAACTGCTACTAAAATGTAGCATTCTTATGAGTTATTACGCATGATTTAAGTTAATTTTAGAACGAAATGTGAGGTTTTTTTGGAATATATAAAGAAAGGGGGGGAGCTTGTAGCTTGATTTTAATGATGAATAAGATGCTCGTTGAGCACTTTTTAGTAAATGGACTGAATGCCTTTAATCGCAATGTCTTTTTCGCGTATTTAACCTTAATTATTATCTGTTGTGTATTCAATCCGAACAGATCTTAGCTAAATTGAGCCTATTTGTTTAAAAGTCTGTTAAGGTTCTCATTATTCACTCAGCGAGCGTCATAAAGACCATTTTGCCACGAGTATGATATTAGATACCCCATTCGATCAGGAATTGATTATGACAAACAACGATATGTTACGCCGCCTACGCTATACCTTTGATTTAGACGATTCAAAGATGATTGCAATTTTTGCATCAGCAGATAAAGAAGTCTCTCGTGAACAATTAAGTGCTTGGTTAAAAAAAGATGATGACGCTGAGTTGGTTGAGTTGGAAGATATCGACCTAGCGTGTTTTTTAAACGGCTTTATCAATGAAAAGCGTGGCAAGAAAGAGGGGGTGCAACCCGTGCCAGAAAGCAAGTTAACGCATAATATTATTTTTATGAAATTAAAAATTGCTTTAAGTCTGCAAGCGGACGATGTGTTAGCGCTGTTACAACTGGCGGATTTTCGTTTAAGTAAGCACGAATTAAGTGCATTTTTTCGTAAACCAGGCCATAAACACTATCGAGTATGTAAAGACCAGATCTTACGTAACTTTTTTAAAGGGCTGCAACTTAAATACCGTCCAGCGGAATAATAATGGTTGAAATAGGTTTGTAGCGAGTACTGTTATTCTGATCATAATAGGCTGTCGGACAAGCTTAATTGAATAGATTGAGTTTGCACCTCTCGATGATGACCGTATCTAATTAAGTTGTTATACTTATTGCTAGGTTCGGGTTATTAAATTGTTCAGTTTGAAACTCTAAAATTACGAATGGGTCAGAGGTTGTTTTATGTCTCGTAAATTGGTATTGAATCAAATGGTTGTAAACTTAATGATGAGCTTAAGCTTATTGTTCATAATCACTTTTTATTCACCAGATAGCCTTGCAACAGATAAACTTATTTTTTCTTCAATGAAAGGTGCTTACTCACAAAAAGTGTCGGAAACCGTGCTAATAAAAGCCTATTCAAGACTGGGGATCACCTTTGAAACAGAGTGGTTGCCTGCTAAGCGTTCTTTAATCATAGCGAATACAGGCTTTAGTGATGGAGAATTGAGCCGAGTAAATCTCTCTGTAGATAGGTACCCCAACTTAATCAAAATTAAAGTACCCGTGAATTTTATTGAAGGTGTTGCTTTTACCAAAAACCAATCCATTAGCGTTCAAAATGGTTGGCAAAGCTTAGCTCCTTATTCAATAGGTATTACCAAAGGCACCATCTTTGCTGAAAAAGGCACGAAAGGGATGAATGTACAGTCAGTCACTAATTTTTTATCGGTTTTTCAAATGTTAGATAAGCAAAGAGTGGATACAGTCGTTTCTCCTAAAGTGATTGGTCTGTACCATATCAACCAAGCGGGGCTTAAAGACATTATTGTTAATAAACCCGCTCTTGCTAAACTAAACTTATACCATTATTTGCATAAACGACATGCTGATTTGGCTCTAAAACTAGAGAGCGTGTTACAAGAAATGCAAAGCAATAGAGAGATAGAAGCAATTCGTTTAGTTTATATTGATGAGTTAAAATCTGGTATTGTTCGCCCTTAAGCAGCAAAGTATTTAGTGTTTGTCCTCCTTCTCTAGGCAAGAATCAAGACCTGACTCCTAGGTCACTTTTGTTGAACGACAAAAAAGTAACGTGAAGCTTAGTAGATGAATTAAAGAAGGGGCTGTCCTAGATAACTAGTTCAGATTATTCTTAACCCATTGATTCAATTGCTTTAATTATTTCCGTGGGTCACTTTTATTAAAATGCCATTCGCACTCCTTTAAAAACAAGTGAAAATGGCTTTTTGGAATGCCATTAAATTTACGCATATGCCGCTTGGCTTGGCTCCACTCTTTTCAGTACCCCCTTGAGGGGTAAAAATTCTCTATTCCATTGATGTGATTATGCTGGTTAGCAAATAGCTTACTATGGTTAATCCAGTAATGTTTAAACTCGGATATACCTAGTGCGTTGTAACTACGCCAATAATCTGTATATACAATACTGTCTGGTTTTACTTTTTGGCGAATAATGGGAATTAAGTTAAGGTTTCTGTCTTAGCATCAGCTATAACAACGGTATAAACCTTGCCATTACGCTTTAAAAGGCCAAATTCAGGTGTTTTTCCTCCTGCAC
>Ga0316204_10003672_pt1 | contig 29883 bp, 24 predicted proteins | sample 6monrhotite_MG_2_FD_205661 | JGI IMG/M metagenome (GOLD analysis project Ga0316204, IMG submission 205661) | Microbial mat bacterial communities from mineral coupon in-situ incubated in ocean water Damariscotta River, Maine, United States -... | ecosystem: Environmental > Aquatic > Marine >...
TGGATTTCGGACCTTTCGGGCGGCTGAAATGGCTTTATATCATACCCTAGGGGCGTTACCTGAGCCAATATCCACCCACAAATTCTGCTGAAGAGCCATTTAAAATTATTATGTTAAAGTAAGCATCTTCGAAAACAAAACAAATATCGCAATAGTAAGCTTAGTCGATTCTGATCATCATTTTAACTGAGACAGGCACCAATAGACTAAGAAACTTATTACTTGATTCAGCATTTAAGCATTTGTACTCCATACTGAGCCGCGCATGGAGTATGAGTACTTGTATATTATATTCTATAGGAGAAATAACAATGAGAATGAGAATGAGCTTGTTTGGAATACTACTAATTGGATTAATGGTCATTGCCTCACACGTACACGCGGGCATAATTACAGGCGTAAACTTCTCAGGTCCAGATGACCCTCATCATCCAAATATTGTGCAAATCACTATAGAAGGTGGTTTTAATAATGTTGATTGCGATCAAACATTAGCCGCAATAAGAAACACCGATGATAGGCAGCATTTAATCAGCTATGCACTAGCGGCATTTGTAAGCAAACAGCCTGTTGTTATTGTTTTAAATGGGGTTGACAAGTATTTTGGGACTCGCTGTACAATTTCTAGAATTTCAAGCATGTAAAATATAAGGTTGAGTTTAATGAAACGTGCATTAGTCAGTGCAACGCTAGCATTATCTTCTGTATTACCAACAATGGCTAGCGCAGATGTATGGACAACACCTTAATACAATAGAAAAGGTCCAGCCATTAATTGAATGGAATGGAGGAGCAGTTAGGATAGAGCCTTCCAATGGCCAGAACCCCGCTAATTGTAGCGATACTCGATACTACGATCTTACCTTTGACGTAGGCACACAGGAGTTACGTTCTGCTGTATTGACTGCTATCTACACGGCACTTGCAACAAACAAAAATATTCGATTTTTTATCGATGACAATCAGTGTAGCCCCGCAGGTGTTCCCATAATTAGAGGTGCTTACATAATTAGGTAATTACCGAAATCATAGCAATATTAGGAATATGTAATAAGAAGATGCTCACACCCGCTTAGCGGTTTAACGAAACAGTGGTTTAGAATGTTATTTAATATAGTGGAAAGGTAGAGGGAGCAGGAAAATAGCTGCAACGCTAAAGAGAGTGTCAACATCACTAGTTGGTAATTTATCTTTCGACACAATTTGAACTCCGTTTTTAAAATATACCCAAAGCGTTTGGGATTTAGGTATTTAGTGCGCGTCATATTTTTGTTCTGGCAAGGCGAAATGACGAGTAATAGTCGGTCTATTGCGAGGAATTTCAACGCCGCCAGGACAGAAATAGGACAGCAGTAAAGCCTAAATCCTAAACGCTTTGGGTATATACTACATAAGTGCTTTCTTAATGTCTTTGAGCAAAAGAAATAAATGAAGTGAATCGGTTGGGCTTTCTTCAAAGTCAAACTGTTGATACCAATGCTTTGCTTTTGAATCTTTAGCATGAACGAGCAGTGCTCGTATACCGGCAATGTCAGCGGCTTGTAATGTGCGAAGTAAAGCGTCTTTTAAGAGCCCTTTGCCCACTCCATGAGATTGTGCAGTCACATCAACAGCTAATCTAGCCAAAAGCATTACGGGCACGGGATGTTTCGCCAACCCCTTAGTTACTCTATCTGGCGCGGCTGCATGTATTACTGATCCTACAGCTAAGCTATAGTAGCCGATGATTTTGCCGCTCTCACAAGCCACATAAGTAGTGGCACTCCCTGCTTTTTGGCTGGATAAAGCATGGATGGTGAGATAGCGGTTTAACGCCTGTTCCCCACAATCGAAGGGGGCAACGTCATGCTCGGCGGTAAGCTTTTCTATGGTTTTTCCAGTCAAGATACCCTCAATCGAATACGCTTGGTGAAGAAAGTAGTTTCTTCAGTGCTGGTTTATCTTTAGGGCTAGCATCAAGTGCTGCTTGAAAGGCAGTCCATTGGTTGTCATCTAAGGCAAACAGCTTCCTGTTTGCAAGTGTCTCTGACGCAGCCGTTAACCCTGAATCGAGCAGGAATTCGCTTACCGTCTTGTTTGTAGCGGCAGCGGCTTGCTGCAAAACCGCCTTTACGTTGGCATTTGTTCTGATGTCAATTCGTTCTGTTTTGGATTTCTGCATAATTTTTACCTCATTCTCCCATCAGTGTAGTGTGTGTACATTGTCCGGTCAACAAGAAATATCGATATTACGATGTTTTTGATAGATTTTCACCCTTGTTACGCCCATTATTCTTATCAAACGATACATAATGACAAATAAAGCTATGAAAGACTGGATGACAATAGAAGAAACAGCAAAATATCTACAAATGGGTAAAACTACTCTTTATGACTTGGCAAGGGAGAATTCAATTCCTTGCCATCGAACTCGACCTTGCTTGGTCTGGGATGCAGCGAATAATTACGAACCTTAAATGCTTTTGAGGAGATCAGTCCAATACAAAAGAAGCAACCAGAAAGCATGGCCAGTTAATTAGGTGAGCATCGATAAATGATGTGAGTTAGGTGGCCCATAGCTTCCATGGGGTTGATAAAGCGACCACTTCGGCGTTGAAACAAGTGGGACATTTTAAATTTCTCTTCATGGGCTATTTAACATAACATACATTATGTAAAACATACTTATTGATTTAAAAATATTATTGGTTGCGCTATACATGTCACAGAATATTAATTTATGCAACTCGCGGCGATTAAAACATTAGCCTTAGTTTGCTGCGATTTTGATTGATTGGACTTCGAGATTTTCAAAAATCCGCGTTTGACGCGTTGAATGTCAATATGTCTTTTTGTTAAATTACCGGCTGGTTATTCATTCCCTTGCCAGATATGAAATGTAGCCCACAAAGATGCCGCTTGTGATACTTGCAATTATAATGATGTCACCATCTAGGGGTATGGTTGTTAACCCTGTTATAGACCATAGTGGCAAGCCCACAATGACTGCAGCCAAAAGACTGGGCATGCTCATTTTTGCCAATTCCATTATTCCCCTCCTTTTTAAGTGCAAAGCAGTTAAAAAATTATGTGAGGCCGTCGATAACGGCATGCCCCGCCCCACGCAAAAGTAAGCAAATAGAATTAACGCTTTTGGGATGATATGCTTAAATATCAAAATACTGATATTTAATTGTGCTCAAATTTCGCCCATGCAAAACAAAACCACACAAAATTTAGCCATGCAAATGAGAAAACGCAGGGGTGAAATGTCACAGGTGGTGTTTGCCCGAAAAATCGGTGTCACTCAGTCGGCCATTGCGCAAATCGAAGCTGGCAAGCAGAATACGACAATCAATACTTTGCATAAAATCGCAACCGCCCTGAAATGCGAAGCCTATGAACTACTGAAACCCACCAGTGGGAAGCCGTAACACGCTGTAGCGGTTCTTAGTAACAGCGGAGAAGAAGCGTTTCAGGGTTGAAAGCCTTAATGAGGTTTTAAACAGCGAAGCCAGTTGTATGACTTATCTTACAAAATAGGCATTGTCAGCAATATTCTGAATTCTTATCGCCGGTATGCTCCCTTTTTGGGATTAAAATGCTAATTGACGTTATGTTTGTAAATATAAGGGAGTTTAATGAAAAAAATAGCCGGGCTCCCATTCGTGGGGTTAATTGTATTTTTAACCTATGTTTATGTAGGCAATTGTTACGCAGCAACACTGGTGTTATCACAGCAACTAAATCTTGAATATGAAAAACCACTGGTCATTTCCCATACGGAAGATTTTTTGATTGTCAAATATAAGGATTGGTATTTTTCCCACTCCATAATTAACGCTAAATCAATGCATGCAAATATAGATTTAAGTGGGATGGAGAGGCAGTACATTAAATCCATGTTTGATAAGGAAACAAGAAATCAATTTCCCCGATGGTTAGCTGAATTATCTAAAGAGCAGGCTCAAGTCCTTGGCGTACCGAACAACAAAGTAGATAAATCGAAAATTGGTGAAGCTGACATTATTGCCGTTTATAACGAGATTGAAAAAAGTGGTTTTATATACATATTCGAAGCCCTAAAAATACATAATATTAACGTTGTTGGCTCAAAAACGCATTATTACAAGCTAATTAATAGTATGGAGGAACGTTAAAATGGATTTGTACGAACGTGAAAATTTTAAGGAATTTTTGGTGACATTATTTAAAAGCAAAGCCCAGGCTTGGGTAATGAATGAAAAATTTTTTATTCTAACTTATTAAACGGGTGTCTGAATCTGCAGTTTGTTCTAGCGCCATGAATTACGTGCCTCGAATGATGCCACCTGGCAAGCAAGAATTTACATATTTAAAGAAAGAAGTTAGAGGAATCTTTTTGCGTCATTTGAAAGAAAATAAACAACATTATGTTATTTGCTTAAGAGGATCCGCTTTTAACATGGCGCTTGAATTTGATATGGCAGCACAAGGTCTGTGATCGCAACTGGGTAGATTTAAGCAAAACACGGGTTTTCAGTACTTTTTGGGGACATTATAGCTGGAATTACGATTTACTCCTCTCATCAGAAATTATGCGACGAACTAATTGCCGCATCCACATGCGGCGTTTAATCACACCAAACCGTAACCCGGGGAACTGTCCCGCCATGGTTTACGCTTCAAGCTAGGTTCAACGCTGACGGCATCCGGGTTACTCATCCGGATGTTTTATAATTGGTATACGAATAGCTGGCTAAATGAACCTCGAAACTTGAGTTAGATGTAAAACACTGACATCAATTATGGCCGAATGCTGTATTGACACGGGTAAGATATCAAAAATTGCTGCTAGCCTAAAAAAACGCAGGTGTAGGTTAATGATATTGAGCCTGCTTTTCTAACACAGGATCTGATAATGATCGATATTTCACGAGCAATGCAACCTGTTTTGCTTGCTAATCCATGTAATTTCAATCACTTTCGTTGCGGTGCACATTCAGTATATTATCGTTTTTAATTCATGTTATTATCAAGCGACCAAATTCATTGTCACGGAAAAGACTACTACTTATGTTTACTATCACGTTAAAAATCCCGCTTAAATTCAAACCACTTTTATTGCTCAGCATTTTTACACTAATCACGGCTTGTAGCGATGACAAACCCAATCCCGGAATAAAAGGGGAAAACTTTGTCACCTTCGAGACTGGCCAGGTACGCCCACTGGCAATGTCACTGGATAATAACACGCTGTTTGCCACGAATACGCCAAACAGCACGTTGGAAATCTACAGCATCTCTGACGCTGGCTTACGACTAGCCTCCACCCTCCCCGTGGGCATGGAACCAACGGCAGTCGCGGTGTTAAATAACAACCAGGTTTGGGTGGTCAATCACTTGTCAGACAGCATTAGTATCGTCGATACGTCCACTAACTCACCCAGAATTATACGCACCCTGCTGGTGGGCGATGAACCAAGAGACATCGTGTTTGCCGGCGCCAATAATAAATATGCCTTTATCACGACAGCACACCGTGGTCAAAATGGCCCGGACGATACCCCCATGGATGCACAACTTACCACACCTGGAATCGGTCGAGCCGATGTTTGGGTGTTTGATACCACTAACCTTGGTAATACCATTGGAGGCGATCCGGTAACGGTTATCTCTCTGTTTGGCGATACGCCAAGAGCACTGACGGTCAGCCCCGATGGAAATACCGTTTACGCGGCAGTGTTTCTTTCCGGCAATAATACCACCACGTTAGGTGAAGATGATTTAGCTAAACCTGGTCCGGCACAAAGTGTTGATGGCATCTCACCCCCGGATACCGGCTTAATTGTTGAGTTTAACGGCAGTGACTGGGTGGATGACACAGGCAGTACGGCCGATTTGGGTGGCGTTGCCTATAACGACAAAATCCCTTTTTCGTTACCGGACTATGACGTATTCGCCATCAGCGCAAATGCCAATGAGACACCCAGTATTATTCAACAAATGTCAGGTGTGGGTACGGTGTTATTTAATATGATAACCAACCCGGTAAATGGCAATATTTACGTTACCAATACCAAGGCGCTCAATCTAACCCGCTTTGAAGGCCCCGGTAATAACGCCTCTACCGTGCGCGGCCATTTCGCAGAAAGTCAGATTACGGTTATTAAGGATGACCAGGTTCTACCCCGTCATTTAAACAAACACATCGATTACACGCAGGCCAACGGTACTCAACGCGAACGTGACTTAGCCATTGCCAATCCGTTGGATATGGCAATAAGCACCGATGGCAGCACACTGTACGTGGCCGGGTTTGGCTCAAAGAAAATTGCGATCTATGATACAGATGCATTGGAAAGCGACAGCGTTGTGCCCTCAGCTGATAGCCAGATACTACTGAGTGCCGGTGGCCCCAGTGGCGTTGTGCTGGATGAGTTTCGCAATCGCCTCTATGTATTAACGCGGTTTGACAATGGCATTTCGGTAATTAACACCAACACAAAAACGGAGTTGTCCCACCTGACCCTGTACAACCCGGAACCTGACAAGGTTGTGGCTGGCCGACAGTTTCTTTACGACGCTGCCCGCACCTCAAGCCACGGTGACTCTTCCTGCGGCTTATGCCATATTTTTGGTGACTTTGATGGACTGGCGTGGGACTTAGGCAATCCGGACGAAGAGGTGGCAACAAACCCTAACAACTTCGTTAACCCGGTCCTGAAACCATCCGAACCCGAATTTCACCCAATGAAAGGCCCAATGACCACTCAAAGCTTGCGCGGACTGGCTGGAAACGGACCGATGCATTGGCGGGGAGATCGCACAGGCGCAAGCGCCAACCCAGGTGAAAGCCTGGAGCTCGGTGCCTTTAAAGATTTTAACGTCGCATTTCCCGGACTCCTGGGTAATGAGACTGAACTGCCCTCAGAAAACATGCAGGCGTTTGCGGAGTTTGCGTTGGAAATCGTTTATCCACCCAACCCCATCCGCGCATTGGATAATTCGTTAACACCGGATCAGGCTGAAGGCAAAAATATTTACCTTAATGACGACACCACCGGTGGTATTTTCCAATGTAATACTTGTCATGTGCTGGACCCGGTTGAAGGACATTTTGGCACTTCGGGGTTGACCTCCATTGAAGGCCCCGACATTTCCCAGGAATTTAAAGTGCCGCATTTGCGTAATATGTATCAAAAAGTTGGCAAGTTTGGTAATTCAGGCAAGTTTTCCACCGACACTCAAAACTACGGAGAGCAAATCAAAGGCTTTGGTTTTATGCACGATGGCGGCATGGACACCCTGGATAAATTTCTCCAGGGAGAGGTATTTCGGTTTGCGATAAACCCGGCCACCAACGACCAAAAACGCCGACAGGTTGTCGAATTTGTAATGGCGATGGATAGTGAGCTTGCGCCAATTGTGGGTCAACAAATCACCCTGTCAGCAAGCAGCGGCGCGGATGTAATCGAACGCATCAACCTGTTAAGGGCAAGAGCCATGATCACCTCACCCACACCGGAATGTGACTTGATTGTGCATGGCGAAATTAATGGCGAAGCACGCAGTGCCCTACTGATGGCAACGGGTCATTATCAAACTGACCGGAAAAACACCCAATATACCAGCCAAGCGCTGCGAAATTTGGCCACCATTGAGGGGCAGACACTCACGTATACCTGCGTGCCTCCCGGCTCCGGCACCTGGATGAGTATCGATCGTGATGAAGATGGCATCTATAACAGGGACGAATTGGATAACGGTACTGACCCACTCGATAGCAGCCAGTGAGTTAACCGGTATCGATTCACAATGAACAGCCGCGGTAATTATTCACCGTGATAAAACAACGCGGGTCAGTGCCACAATCAATGGCACTGACCCGGCTGGCTTATGACTCGCAAGAAACCTTAGCGCGCCTAAAAAATCTCAGCACTCGTAAAAACCACGCTAGAGATCGTTTGCAATATTTCCGTTAAACAATGGCTGGGCTAAGCCAACTAAACCCGCGCCGGTTCGGTTAACACCTCGCCATTCGCTCATCATGCCGACTAATTTTTCAACATATTATGTTGCATAACGCAGCCCTTCCTGTCCCGCAACCGGTATAAATCAACTAATAATGAGAAATTCTAATTGACTTCAGATTAGACCTATTCTAACCTATCCGGGCTATTAATCACTTAAATGTATATATTTATCGACTTGAATGATTAATAACCAAAAAACATACTTGATCTAAATTACCAACGTAACACCTTGGTAATTAAGGAATATTTTTAATAAGGAATTTATTATGAAAAGAACGCTTGGCATTTTTACAATCTCCCTCCTGGCGCTAATGGCAATTGCCGGCACAACTCACGCAGCGAAGCAACGTGGGGGTGGGGGCACACCAACCCAGGCACCCCAAGTGCCGGTCCCGGAATCAAACCCATTAACACCTGAAAAAATCCAACTTGGTCGACAATTATTCAGAGACCGCAACCTGTCTGACCCCAACGCCGGTAGAACCCGCGTCGCCTGCAGTACGTGCCACAGCGGTATGATGGGCCTGGGGTTTTCTGACGGTCGTGTACGTTCAACAGGCGTATTAGGTCGCCAGGGCAAACGTAACTCCCCGACGGTTTTTAACGCGGCATTCCTCCATAGCCAATTCTGGGATGGTCGTGCACAAAACCTGATTGACCCCGTCACAGGCGAAACACTGGCGGGTACCAGCCTTGAAGCGCAGGCATTGGGCCCCATTCAGGATCCCCTTGAGATGAACAACACACCAGAAAACGTAGCACGTTATGTGCTCAACGCTTACCGCAGTGCATTACTGGGCGCATTTCCTGAAATACAGCAATACCTCGGCACTCAGTATGAAGTCCCGGTTGTCTTTCAAGCAGTTGGAAAAGCAATCGCTTCTTTCGAGCGCACGGTGTTAAGTTTCAATGCACCCTATGATGCTTACGTTGCGGGTAATACCAGCGCACTCTCCAATCAACAAATTCAGGGAATGGCGCTTTTCGAAGGTAAAGGGAATTGCACGGCTTGTCATGCTGCACCTTACTTTAATGATGCCTTATACAATAACGCCAACAATACCGGTTTTCATAACCTGGGTGTATTTCGTCAAGGCTTCGAAACGGATACCAACGACGCCGAAGGTGGACCCTTGTTTTCCAATTCTGATCTGCCAGAATACGAAGGGTACGATCTGGGCCGTTATTACGTCAGCAATGATTTCGCCGACATAGGTCGATTCAAAACACCAACATTACGGCAGCTGCTTTGCACCAGCCCTTACTTCCATAACGGTAAATATACCAACCTGCGTGATGCGGTTGAGTTTGTAGTGCGGGGTACGGTAACAGGAGCAAACGACCGATTTGAAAATGATTACATCGGCACAGTAGAATCCACCATTCAGACAATCCGCAGTGAACCCTGGAGCGATCAGGAAATTAACAACCTGACGGCTTTTGTTAGGTCACTATCAGGAAACTGTGGCGGCATGTAGTTTTCGATTTTGCAGCGCTTATTTTTATAAGGAATGTTTTATAAGGAATGTTTTACAAGGAACGTTTTTGCATCAAATGTCGGTGTCATTGTTGCTAATTAAATTGGCGCCAATATTATTGATGTAGCAGTATCAAGGGGTCGGCTGTCAGCTGTTGTGGGCAGCGGACCCTTTGCTTTTAATGGTTTTTGTTCAATTGATAATTTCACGCCAGGACACAATCGACGCACCACCTGCCCCGCCGGAACCGCCGACGTAATGAACTGACTCCAGTGTTTCCGTCGTACCCGTGGTCTCAGCCGCCCAAGCGGACCCATCCCAATAATAAGCCACACCGTTTTTACCCACCGCAAGACAGGTATTATCCGATGCGACACAATCAACTCCCTCTAATTCCCGACTACTAATTGCGCCGTAATAGGACCAGCCACTACCGGTATTACGCAACGCACGACCATTTTTACCGACTGCCCAACAATTGGATGCAGCGCTGCAGGAAACATCATTTAAATCTTGTTTAGCTGTACTCGAAACTGTAATTTCCGTCCAGGTGGTCGAGCCAGATCGTTCGGCAAACGTAAAGTTGTTACCTTGTTTTTTACCCACAGCCCAACAATTACTTGCGGATAGACAATCAACACCATTCATATCTTCGGAGGTGGAGAGGTTTTCTGTATTCCATGCGCTACTCTGATAGCGTGAGCCAAAACCGTCTTTACCAACGGCATAACATGTTGTTGTTGGGCAGGCGACAGACTTTAAATCCTCGGCAAGCAACATTACACCTGACCAGGCGCCATTCCAAAATCGCGCAACGCCGTCGTCGTCTTTACCAACAAGCACGCAATAATTAGGATTATTGGGCGCGCACGCCACGTCTTCATAATCCTCATCTGAATCAATAACAGAAGTGCTCCAAGCACCACCGCTCCAGGATGAGACAATCCCCTTTTTACCCACAGCAAAACAATTGCTGGAATTGGCGCAAAACACCCCTTTAAAATCTTCAGTGGTACCACTGGCCACCGCACTCCAGGTTGTTCCTACGCGTTGCAGTATTACACCATCCTTACCCACCGCCCAGGCAGAAACCGCAGAACTCAGGTTAAGTTCCACCTGAAGTGTTCTAACCGCACTGTTAACGTTACCCACCACCGTAATCTGGCAATTAGTACCAAGCACCGCCGCGGTGACTTGCCCTGTACCACTACCCAGCGCAATGGCACTGGCTTCGGGCAAGCTCGCGCAAGCAACGCTGTTTGCATAATTCCAACTGGCCCGTTCCACCGTGGATTCCGCCAGGAACATGGCTTTAATGCTGTCATCTAAATTAAGGGTATCGTTTATTCCAACATCGGAAACCAGGATAGTTTTAACCAACATTGACATGACAATGAGCGCTAATAATAACAAAGCCACAATACTCACTGAGCCACGTTGACTGTTGGCTGGCGGCCAATGCTGTTGCACACACATAGTAGGTATAATTCGTTAACTCATTGGGTTAAATCTTTATTCGATGTAACTAAAATTGAACTGCCCCACGGTATAAATCATTAGTGTGATATGCAATATTAGCGCCTCTTCACCGGGATAAGTCACAGAAACGTATCAATATTCAACCTAGATTCCGCCGTTGAACGCTACAAAAGACCATTAACCGCTTGATGAACATTCAGTTTATTGCCATTTATCTGCTCACCCATTGAGGAAGGCGCTACGGCGGAATCTAGGTTAAATGCAAACAACGTCTTGGTTTTTCAGGCGGGGTAAGGCAGGTTGATGATGGGAAGCTTGAACAGCGAAAGGTAATCGCATTTACGATACACTAGGCCAAGTATATTGCCCCCATTAACACACATTACGTCTGTTAATGAGAGCACTATAACCGGAAATTAGGTAGGGCTACTCACCCCCGCCGATATTTTCGCCCGGTAAGCGCGGCGCAGGATCATTGTTGATGGTATTAATCGGTGTAATGGTATCACCATTCATTTCAAAAACTGTCCACAATACACCGATACCCGCCGGCACATTGAAAGTACGAATGAGTTGGTCATCGCGGTAAACCTCCACTTTTGCACCGGATGTTGCAAGTGCCTCGCTTGCAGTAGCCCCTCTGTTGGAGTAATCGAATACCGAATAGGTATAAACACCTTGAAACTGTTGCATAATCGTGGTCGTTTCCGGCCCCAGCGCATTAGTATCATCTACATCGAGTATTGAAAATGGCTCGGCAGTGTCGCTACCTTTATTGGAATAATGGACATGAAACAACTCAGTGGCATTATCGGCTTTTGGCCCTATTAAATGGCTATCCAAATCACTCGGCGTCTCCCCCCAGGTCAGCACCACACGGGTTGCACCTGAAACGGGTGCACTTGATATGGAAACATTTTGGTTTGCCAGAATCTGCCCACCAATGACTACAATATTTTTGTAAATTTTTATATAGCCATCCAGGGTAATTTCGCAGGTATAATTACCTGCGTCCAACGTCATATCAAAAAGGTAACTCCCCTCACTATCAGTCACATCCTCCGCAACAATGGCACCAGTTTGCACGTTGATATTACGGCGTAGCGCAATATTAGCATTCGCAAGCCCGCCGCCGGTCGTCGCATTAACCACTTGGCCACTTATACCGCCCTGGCCGATTGATCCATTGGCTACCTGCAGAATGGGTTCAAGTATATTGGTTTCGTCAGCAATAATAGGAATATTTGCGTAGATTGCAAGCAAGTGGCCCTCGCCGCTAAACTCCAGGGTGTAGTTTTCATTCGGCGGCAAGGTTAACGAGTACTCGCCACCAGCATCCGTCGATGTTGTGGTAATTTGCGTTCGTTCCGCATCAAACACCGTAACCAATGCATTAACAATGGGGGTATTGGATTCTGCATCGCGAACCGTGCCCTGCACAACACCATTACCAGCGGTGATTTCATTAAGCGAAAAACTAACACTGACCTGTTGACCGGGGCGCATGGCGGCAACACCCGAACGACCACGGTATAACGCCTGACTACCGGCGTAACCCGTGCCGACAACAACCAACGTTGTGTGGGCAGGCACAGGTATAGAAATAATACCGCCCGCCAATAAAATATCACCGCTGCCAAGCAGTTCACCATCGAGCGTGTTTACCGCAATAATAATACTGCTGATATTTTCAGGTTTTCCAATAATCGCACTGGCACTAATTGCTTCTTCAGTGTTAATTGAATCCAGTGGTAACTTAAAGGTTATGGTCGCGCCACCTTCGCTTTGTGAATTTTCCTCGCCGCAACCTTGAACAATCAACGTCAGTAAAATCAACGTCAGCAATACTATCGGGTTATATTTATTCATACGTTTGCCTGTCATTTCATTCATGATTAAAACTCCATCCTAGCACCCAAAGAAATCATTCCTTGGTTGTAGTTTTCATAATCAATATAACGTTCATACTGAACAAACGCATGGACTCCCCCGGCAAATACAAAAGCAGCGCTAGCACTTGCTTTAAAATAATTCGCGTCAAGATCGTCACTGGTGAAGGTAAATTGTGTCCCAAAAGGGTCTGCATCAAAATTTGCCCGAATTTTCTCGCCATCGGTGATAAATTCATGCAGCCAGAATAGATCAAACTGTGGCACCAGAATCCCCCAGGACTGACTCATTGGCGCGCTGAGTTGCAGGCCAAGTTTTGATGTCAGCGTATCAAAATCCTGGTCTTGTATCGTTAAATTTACGCCACTGGCATTGGCTTCGGTATAGCGATCAATTGACACGGCATTATAACGAATATTGCCGACAAGTTGCGTGACCACCGATTTTGCCAACTGCCACTCATAGCCCGAACCAAAACTGATGCCATACTGACTACCTTTGGTGTCACTATTCGCCGTTTCGTTGACCGTTACGCCATTAACAGAAAAATTCGGCTTTCTATCCAACTCAAACTTGGTCGCGCCATAATGTACTGTCCCGTCAAGGTAAAGCTTATCGGTAATAAAAAACGTTGAATACAAGGTAATATTAATATCGAAAACATCCAGTGCGCCCGCGTTTCCGTCGAGATCGACGTCGCTTGTCAGCAGACGCGCTGCGGCACCGGCAAATAGACCATTACGAAAACGGTAATCTACCCCCATTACCGCGGCGGTTGTATCAGCGTCAAACCCTGCCAGTGTTTGGCTTTCATCCTGATCGGCATTGGTGTGATTGATTGTTAAAAACCCACCCCAGTTGCTGCCAAATTGATCCGCTCCGGCTGCCCCACCGCTCATTCCGTGCTCCGAATCATCACCACGGCTTTCAGCCAACCGCAGTCTGGTGTCTGCATCCAGTTTGGCAAGCCCCAGGCTTTCCGCCACTTTGCGTAACGCGGCCAAACGCTTATCGATCACATCAATCGGTTGAGACAAAGGTCCGTGGCTCAACATACTCAGAATAGCCGTTGCTGAGCGTGCTGAAAGTGCTTTATACGCCGCCTCAGTCTCAGTCTGCGGTGCATTTTGAATGGCAGCACAGACTTCCGCCAACCGTGTCGTATCAGCGCTGGCATCAGCCAAATTTTGAATTTTCGGGCAAAAGTCCTCAATCGCAGTTGCCACGGCTGCTTCCGGTGTGTTGCTTGAATTTGACACATCAAAAACGATGTCGATCGCACTGAAAGAATTGCCCCATGGATACACCAACATCGTCAGCAAACATAATTTAAACAATATTCTTGATTTTTTATTCATTGGCTGTATAACTCATTTAACTAAAATTTATTAATTTTTTACACATAATTATTTACAACTAATTATTTACAACTAATTTTTTACAAATAATTGTTACAACTTAGTGTTCGTACAAAAAGTACAGCTCATCTGCTCCGCACATTTATGACCTGCAACCCAACCACTCGCCCTACCCCAATCATTCTCAACATCAGCACTTACGCTAATCACCGCCATCGATATCTATGACGGCGGATACAAAATTCCAGACATCCTATTATTGACACCACGTGTTGATAGCACATGCTGATACCGCCCAACACAGACAAGGCTACTAAATACGATTGATCGCCGAAATTTAACGAACGAAGAAAATATTAACAACAGGTCCTATGGCCGACAAACCAGCAGTTACCCAACACTGCATCACGGCTCAAACAATCCGGCTACGCATTACACCGTGAGAGTCGTTATTTTTCAACAGATAACTTTTTGCAACAGATAACATTAACTGGCGAGAAATTGCGAGGCAATTAACAACGATAATTGAAAGTGGTTTTTCCATTGCCATTATTTTTTACGACCACAAACGACGTTACATCGGCATTGGCATATACCCATATCTCGTACATTAGCAATACGAACAGGTGCCATTACTCAATGAATCCGTAGCGCAGTTTATCACCATTTAATGAAAAATAGAATATTTCGTGTAGGGCATTGAATATAGAAGAAATAAATGCGTTAAGGCCATCTAATCCTCGCCTTGACAATAACGCATGTCGGTTGAGAATTACTAAAATTGTACAATTGATAAATTGACTGCGTTAGCTGTTTCGCATTGACACCATAGACAACAATACAAGGGCTACGCTTAGCATGTATATTTTCCTTGTCGGAAATGACATTTCAGCTGCATTATTGAAGCGCAATACATTGGCGCCACAAATCAACACAAGACAAATAAAATGCCAATCAATTGCCGGTATGTCGCTATTGATTCCCCAACGAACGGCGACTTACAATACGCGACGGCTCTGAATAACATTGTTTGCAGTTTATTGGCGCACAAAGTCAGTTAGTTTCAGGGTTGCCGGGTCTGTAAACAGCTGCCATCGTCCATTCGGTATGCTGGTAAAAACCAGTTTAAAACGCTCATCATCTGGTGATGCATTAGTGACGTTTCGAATATAAATTTTAACAATCTGCGTGGAATATTTTCGGGCGATCCCAGCATAGACTTCCGGGTCCTGCTCTCCACTATCCCCAATTAGAATAAACTTGCGTTTTGGGTATGTTTTTAAGAGGGCTTCAATTTGAGCTGGTTTGGTTTCCGTGCCCTTTTTAAACAAATTCAACAAGGTTTCATCACGAAAACGAATTGACTTCAAGCTAAAGGTGGCCCAGGGGAATCCCGCTTGTTGTACAAACTCCAGTAAGGGTGAATAAAGCTGCCACGGGCTTGAGGACACGAGGTGCAGCATCGTCTCATCACCCCAGCTTTGATACCACAACGCCATACCGGGAGCCGCTGCGAAGTCGTTATAAAAAGTATGCTCAAGTAACTTCTCAAGCCTTATCACTTCAGTGATTTTTATCGTATCGTCAATATCACTAATGACCGATAGTCCCGATGGTGCCACCAGGCGTACTTCCCCCGAAAATGAACGCTTATCCCCTGGTTTGACCACGGCTGAAAAGGTGATGCGGCCATTATGGGACAGTTGACTTATCTCGCTGGCGGGTATGCGAATGACCTGCTGAAAATGGCCGTTTTCAGTTGATGGCGGCAGCACATAGTTTTGTGCGCCGATACGCACCACTATACGCTTGTTTCGTTCATTGTCCGCAATCAACAAATTAACCCGCCGATCAAAGTTTGCTTCGTTTGCCTTGCTGGTATCCAATCCGAATTTCAAGCTCAGGGTTTTCTCGATCATCGCTTTTCTAACCCTGCTGTCCTCAGGCTCATAAATCCAGCCATGAATGGGAATATGCCAATAATTATTGTCATCACTCATCCAGCCCGACGTTCGAAAAAACACGACAAATTCATCACTTTTAATATCAGAAACCATGGGCTTATTGACCTTTTCTGCTGCAACACATGACGTTAGGGTACTTAGAAATAATGCAATAATAACTATTTTAGTTTTTACTATCATGAATTTTACCAACCTGATTTTATGAGTTTGATAAACACGAATCCCATACCTTATGTTTTTTAATTATTGTAAACTGGAATAGCGTCAATAACCGCGCCTGAGCTGCAAATATCTGCACTAAACACCCAGAACGACTACTTTAGCACGGCCATTGATTTCAGGGGAAATCGACGCCATTAATCGTCTATACCCAAAGCGTTTGGGATTTAGGTGTTTAGAGTGCAATCATTTTTGTTTACAGCGAGACGCGACGACGCAGCATAGCCATTCTATGTAAAGAGAAGCAACGACGCTGTGGACAAAAAGGGGCGTGCTATAAACGCCTAAATCTCAAACGCTTTGGGTATATTACTGCCTGCTAGCCTGCTTTTCCTTGTATCCGGTGACGGCAAATAGTGATTCACTTTGCTTAAAGGCGGATTGCGAAATCAAGTTTCAGTTTTCAAACGGTGGGTCAATCGCATCAGATGCTTTGGCAGTACTTTCTTTTGGTAATGGTGGTACGGTAATGGTGGTACGGTAATGCTAGGAGAAGGCGGAAACCTGGTGTTGGGAGAAGCCGGAAAACTCTGCGGCATAACAATGCCTCAACTTGAAAATGGCGACGCCATTACGGCGCTCAGCGAAATCCTATTAGATAGTAATAGCCGCATTGATTTTGGCGAGGGGGGATTTATTATCCTTGGCGTGGGTGGCAATATCCGTTACGCATCTGGCACAACAGTCACTATTGAGGATGCCCAAATGGTTAACATTGCATCGGGAGCAGATGGACTGGTTACGATCAACGCAATTAACAGTTATGGTGCATTGACGCTAGCGACACAAAATAGCGTAGCCCCGCAATACAATACCACTCAGCCGGTCGGCGGCGTTTATTTGAAATCCTCCGATGCATTAAGTCAAATTGATATTGATGTCGGATCAATCATTCTCTCAAATAATATTGCAACCAGCGTTATGACATTAATCGGTAGCAATGCGAATGAAGTATCAACAGGTGGCAATGATGAAAAGGCTGATTGTGGTGCAGGCAGTGTCCTTACCAGTGGCCGTTCAGTGGTAGATACTTCGAATCTCGGCGTTTGCGTAGGAAATACGATAACCCCCAATACCGGCGGCACCATTACTGATCTCCCCACAATTAGCATCGACAATGGCGCGAATGCTCATTTCGGTGACGTTTCTATCATTGATGTCGGCCAACCCAATACTGAGATTAAGATTGAACTTACAGAACCCAAGACCACTGAGGAAACACCACAACCCTTTTCGAATAATCCGGACACCAATGGCGGTGGCGGTGGAATGACCGCGTTATCCGAGATAGCCTTGTTATTGGCTTTTGTGTCGCGGCAGTTCAGACAGCGGAAATCGAGATAAAACCGGTAGCTTAGCCTCTCTTAGAGACCAGGCTGCCGGTCAACAAATCCAAGGAAAATCCAACTACATTAATGTATTCGCGCGGATACTTTTTTCGGTTACTCAAACGGATGGCGTAACACAATGGTCTCTTCACGATCTGGCCCCGTGGAAACAATGTCGATGGTTGTTTCGGCGACTTCTTCAATCCATTTCAAATAGGCTTGTGCATTGGCCGGCAGGTCAGCGAATTTCTTGACCCCGACTGTCGATTCATGCCAACCAGGCATGTCAATATATATAGGCTCGCAGGAAGCATAAGCTTCTTCACCCAAAGGCGGCGTTTTACGTTCCTCACCATTACACATATACCCCACACATAAGCGCAGCGTATCGAGACCATCAAGCACATCCAGTTTGGTGATACACAACCCTGATACACTGTTTATGTGAATTGCGCGACGTAGTGCGACTGCGTCAAACCAACCGCAGCGACGTGCGCGGCCCGTGGTAGATCCAAATTCGTGACCTTTTTCCGCCAGATGTTTGCCTTGAGCGTCATCCAATTCTGTGGGAAAGGGGCCCGATCCAACACGGGTTGTGTAAGCTTTTGTGATGCCTAGCACATAGTCAAAACTGCATGGCCCCACGCCACTACCGGTGCCTGCGTTCCCTGCAGTGGTATTGGATGAGGTTACATAGGGATAGGTGCCATGATCAATATCCAGCAACGCGCCTTGCGCGCCCTCAAACATGACGTTATCGCCATTTTTTTGATATTGATAGAGCAACTCTGGAATATCCGCAATCAAAGGCTTAATGCGCTCACTCATTCCCAGAGTTTCTTCAAGCACCTGCTGGAAATCCACTGTTTTGGCTTTATAATAATTTTTCAATACAAAATTATGGTAATCCAGCACTTCACCTAATTTGGCGGCAAACCGTTCGCGGTGAAATAAATCACCCAAACGCAGGCCACGGCGTGATACTTTATCTTCATAGGCAGGCCCGATACCACGCCCTGTGGTACCGATAGCGGATTTACCACGTGCAATTTCCCGGGCATGATCAAGGGCCACGTGATAGGACAATATTAGCGGGCAGGCTTCACTAATTCGCAGGCGCTCTGACACGGGGACACCACGCGCTTCAAGCATATTGATTTCTTCCATCAATGCATCCGGCGAAACAACCACACCATTACCAATCAGGCACTGAACACCGCGGCGTAAAATGCCTGAGGGAATTAAGTGTAAGACGGTTTTCTCACCATTAATAACCAGCGTGTGGCCCGCATTGTGTCCGCCCTGAAAACGCACCACCGCTTTTGCCTGATCCGTTAACAGGTCAACAATCTTACCCTTGCCCTCATCACCCCATTGGGTGCCTATCACAATGACGTTTTTGCCCATAGCTACTTCACCTATCTGTCGAATACGTATTCTGTTTATACGGTTGGTTTGTTGTGGATGGCTAATTATTGATCATTCGCTATTAATCATTCGTTATTAATCATTCGCTATTAATCATTCGCTATTAATAACGAATGATTAATAACGAATTACTACTGATTTATTGCCGTTATTTCCCAACGCCCATTTTGCTTTTCTAATTTTCGATTGCAGGCCATCACGACGGCATCCCCCGTCTGGCCGGGCAATTCCTGAACCACCCGTTCACCTGACTGGCGCAGTTCTGCGATGCGCGCCTGCAGGCTCTCATCCTGGTCAGCCGGGGCGTAAATTCCAAATATTGGTTGGCTATTGTTGGTTGCGAAATGCATTAGTGTTCGCAAATCCGCACTAAACCCGGTCGCTGGCCGGGCGCGGCCAAATACCTCGCCGATATGATCATAACGTCCACCTTTGGCGATGGCCTGCCCCACACCAGGTTGGTATGCAGCAAACACCATACCGGTATGATAGTGATAACCGCGCAGCTCAGCCAGATCGTAATGAACCTGTATTCCCGGATTCTGTTTTTGCACTCGAACCGCAATATTTTCCAAATCATTGATGGCCTGATGCACAAACTTATCCGCAGGCTGCAGCAGCTCTCGGGCCTGCTGAATAATTTCACTCCCACCGTTCAACCAGGTCAACTGGCGCAGCATGTCTTTGGTGGACTTCTCTATGTCAAATGCCCGTAGCAGAACGTCGATTTCCGGAGTGGCTTTACGTTGAAGTGCATCGAATAATTTGGCTTCCTGCTTTTCATCCAGGCAAGCCTGTTTAGCCAAGCCGCGAAATATACCCACATGCCCAAGATCGACATAGATATTGTCAATACCAACCTGCTCAAGCATCGCTAACATCAGACTTAAGGTTTCAATATCACTTTCCAATCCGGCGTGGCCGAAAAGTTCAGCCCCTATCTGCATTAAACTGCGGGCATTGGACAGGTCTTCTGCGTGCGTTAAGAGTACAGTGCCGATATAGCAAAGACGGGCAGGATGCAACCGAGCCAGCTGGTGCGCATCGATGCGCGCAACCTGAGGTGTCATATCGGCCCGAATACCCATCATTCGGCCGTTTTTCTGGTCAATCAGTTTATATGTTTGTAGTTCCAGGTCATTGCCCATGCCTGTTAACAAGGAGTCAATGTACTCCACGAAGGGAGGGATGACTAATTCATAACCCCACGTTGAAAAAAAATCCAGTAATCGACGACGCATCCATTCAATTTGCTCCGCATCCTCAGGCAGGAGTTCTTCTATTCCTTCAGGCAGGAGCCAGTGGTCGTTATTCATGATTGGGCACTTACTGTTAATTGAGTGAATTGATTAACGTTGTCTTCCGTTATACCGTTTTGAATGGACTGGTCTGATTAGCGATGTTATCAGGACAATGCTATCAGGAATCAGTCCGAGACCTCTCTTAATAAGGCCATCGCCAAAATACTTGGGATACTGCCGGGTTTCCAGGGGTGTGGAAGAATCTCAGTTCGTATCCTTAAAAGGGCAACACCAAACACCGCGCCCTTTAATAGGTCTTAGCGATTAACAAAATACAGTAATATTACTCCGATTATCATACTTATTAAACCGCTTACGCGTAGTTGCTTCTCATCCACCTGCGCCAGCAAAAGCATTGTTTTTTTCAACCCTGCCGGATTTAAAAAAGGAAAAATACCTTCAATCACCAACAGCAAGGCCAACGCCAACAGGAGATTATGCCACACCAGTGTTCACCGAGGAACCTAACGTGGCATGGAGTAAAGTTTTCAGAAATTTCCCCAACGAAAACGGCATCAGGCGCATTCGAATTCGCTTTAAACGAACACCGATGCGCCTGTGCTAATGCTCGAATTAATCTAACTATTTAAAGAATTCGAAAAACTCGCTTTTCGGCTGCAGTACCAACAAATCATTTTTATTGGAAAATGATGATTTATAAGCATTTAAACTGCGATAAAAAGCATAGAAGTCTTTGTTCTGATTATAGGCAAGCGCATAAATATTTGCGGCTGCTCCGTCACCTTCACCGCGAACTTTTTCTGCATCACGATAGGCTTCAGCCAGAATGATGGTTCTTTGGCGATCGGCATCAGCCCTTATTCCCTCAGCTTCCTCTTCACCGCGCGCCCTTAAATCTTTAGCGACACGCTGACGCTCAGCTTCCATACGCCGATAAACTGACTCACTGATTTTTTCGTCCAGGTCAATGCGCTTGATGCGTACGTCAACAATATCAATCCCAAACTCCTGAGCGGTTTTGTTGGCTTCGACAGTTAGGATATCCATGATCTCATTACGCTCACCGGACACCACTTCGCGAATGGTTCGCTTACCAAACTCACCCCGTAGACCATCTTTAATAAACTGAGACAATCTGAGGTTTGCCCGTGCAGAATCACCCCCCGTCGCGGTATAGTATTTCGCGACGTTATCAATTCGCCATTTTACAAAGGCATCCACGATGACGTTTTTCTTTTCACTGGTCAAATATCGCTCTGGATCAGCATCCATCGTTTGAATACGAGAGTCAAACTTCAACACGTTATTCACAAATGGCACTTTAAAATACAATCCGGGATCGAAGTCGGTGCTTATAATTTCACCAAACTTAAATAACACAGCTTTTTCCCGCTGATCCACTGTAAAGATTGACAAGGAACCAATCGTTAGCAATGCGACGATCAGTATTAGGCTAATCAGTTTTGCTGGGGTCATTAACGTTCTCCTCGACTGCGCGCACTATCCCGACGCTCTGCAGCAGTGCGATTCGGTATGGGATCAACCGGGTTTGGCATCTGAGATGAAAGTATGTCAGACGCTGTTCCTCCGTTTTGAATCAGCCGATCTAATGGCAGATACATTAAGCTGTTGCCACCATCAACATCGACAATGATTTTGCTGGCGTTATTCATGACGGATTCCATTGCGTCAACGTAAAGCCGTTTACGTGTTACTTCAGGTGCTTTTTTATATTCCGCGAGCACCTGTAAAAAACGACTCGTTTCACCATTGGCTTCTGCAATAACCTGCTCTTTATATGCACTGGCTTCCTGAAATTGCCGTGCAGCTTTACCGCGCGCTCTCGGTATAATGTCGTTGGAATAAGCCTGAGCTTCATTTTTTAACCGCTCGTTATCCTCGCGCGCTTTCACGGCATCATCAAACGCAGCCTGTACTTGCTCAGGTGGTTGCGCGTCCTGCATGTTGACACTGGTGATCAATAATCCCGCATTATAGCGGTCAAGAATGATTTGAATCAGGTCCTGAACCTTTGAAACGATCTCAGCACGGCCCTCGGTAATGACAAAGTCCATGGTGTTTTTGCCGATTATTTCCCTTAATGCACTTTCGGTTGCCTGACGTAAGGCAATATCGGGATCTTTAACGTTAAAGATGTAATCGCTCGCGCTTTTAATTTTATACTGTACCGCTAATTGAATATCGACAATATTTTCGTCCTTGGTCAGCATTAGCGATTCACGCTCCACTGACGTCACGGCTTTGCGGTTGGCACTGGCGGTGCGATATCCAACCGGCGCATCGCGGATTTGTTCGATATCCACCATTTCGTAGGACTGAATAAATGGCGGTATCCATTGCAGGCCTGGCATTGTGGTTTTGGTATATTTACCAAATTGTAATACGACTGCCCGCTTACCTTCGTCAATCGTATAAAACCCTGACACCCCCCAGACAACCACGGCGACAACGAGAACAATTCCAATACCAACAGCGCCAAAGCCACCGATGCCGCCTTTACCACCACCACCAGAACCTTTACCTGAACCTCCACCAAATAAAGATCCGAATTTGTCCTGCATTTTTTTGACGACTTCATCCAGGTCAGGCGGGCCTTGATTACTCCTGCCACCGCCGCCCCATGGATCTTTGTCTTTTCCAGAACCCCCAGGTTCGTTCCAGGCCATTAAATTACTCCATCTTTAGTTGGTTAATTAAAAATACGCCGCTAAGCCACTCATCGCCAGAAGTTGCGCGATGCCAAGCCAAGGCAAAAGGTGAATTTTAGGTTGCTATTGGATTAGCTGCAATAGTTAATAACTTGTTTATCTGACTCATTTTCCAGTTTCACCCCTTCCTGGGCCTGGATGAGCGATAAATCTTTCTGGCTAATTACTATTTCCAGCATAATATCGCCAGAATTATCGATACATTCCCGCAATACGTTAGCATTTTCGTAGATCAGGGATCGCAGCCGACCATCGGTAGGCGCCACACGGATCCACCGATGCAGCATGTCACCGCTAACACGCTCTTTAATAGCTTCTAGCAGTAACTCAATACCGTCGCCAGTGTGCGCCGATACCCAAACACGCACTGCGTGACCGTTTTCATCCCTGTCGATGCGGGGTTTACAGCCTTCTTGGTCATGGCCACCCACACGATCTATTTTATTGTAAACCTCAATTTGTGGTACTTCGCTCGCACCAATTTCCTTTAAAACGTCATTAACATGCAGGATATTACTGTGACTATCACTATAGCTCGCATCGATTACATGCAATAAAAGGCTTGCTTCGCGGGTTTCCTCTAATGTCGAGTGAAAGGCTTCGACGAGGTCGTGCGGTAATTGTCGAATAAACCCTACAGTGTCCACCAGAATTACGGCCGTATTATCGCCTAAATCGCAACGCCTTAAGGTTGGGTCCAGGGTAGCGAAGAGCTTGTCTTGAGCAAAAACATTTGCCTTAGTCATTCGATTAAAGAGGGTAGATTTCCCTGCATTGGTATACCCAACCAGTGACACCGTTGCAATATCCGCTTTTTTTCGGGCACGGCGTCCTTGTTGACGCCGATTATGAACTTTATCTAATCGCTTGGTCAGCTGTTTTATTCGAAGACCAATGAGCCGGCGATCCGTTTCGAGCTGTGTTTCACCGGGTCCACGTAAACCAATCCCCCCCTTTTGACGTTCCAAATGGGTCCACCCCCTTACCAGGCGTGTGGATAAATGCTGTAATTGCGCAAGCTCGACCTGCAAACGCCCTTCGTGGGTCGTTGCACGCTGTGCAAAAATATCCAGTATTAATCCGGTTCGATCCTGCACCCGACATTGTAAAAACCGTTCCAGGTTGCGCTCCTGTGCTGGTGTCAAACAATGATCAACCAGCACAATATTCGCGCCACCTGGGTCCACACCACCAGCGTCCGTATCACTTGAGTCAGCATCAGCTAACCGAATGTAATCGCGAACTTCCTGTGCTTTGGCTTCACCAATCAGGTATTTTGGATCCGGTTTTTTACGCGCAACAGTAACAACTGCAATGGGCTCTGCCCCTGCAGATAATGCCAATTCTCTGAATTCCTGCAACTCTTCTTCATCCAAACGGGAAGTAAAATTAACATGGACGAGAACTGCCCGCTCGCCATACTGGGGACGGTCAAACAATGACGTCCCCTGAAATACAGCGTTGAGACGCCTGGCGAATCAGTTTTAGAAACAGCTTGTTACTCAACGATCGTAGTCAACTATGTTAGCTTACGAAGATCAGGAACTGCGCGGCTCAGGACTACCTTCATTTGATGATGGTAATTTGATATTTCGTGCCGGGACAACGGTCGAAATAGCATGTTTATAAACCATTTGGCTCACGCTATTTTTGAGTAACACCACGAATTGATCAAAAGAGTCTATTTGCCCTTGTAGTTTAATGCCATTTACCAAATAAATGGCCACCGGCACTCTTTCTTTGCGCAGGGCGTTTAAAAAAGGGTCTTGTAGGGATTGCCCTTTTGGCATGTTGAATCTCCTTATTTATCTTTGTTTTATAATAGGAGGGGTAGACCAAATAACCTATCGTTTTTAACAAACATGATATTTTCTGGTAATTGGTCAGCTCGCCCTAATCAAACGCGTATTAGTTCATACATTGTATAGTATACGCAGCATTGACGTTCCACTATCTACTATAGCACAACGCTTGATTTCCTATAATTTAGTCTTAACAATGGGGTCATTTAATAGTTTTTTCAAGACCTTAGAAAATAAACTCTTATCCAAACTATCAAACCAGACTCCTTCCTTATTAGATCGTAACCACGTAAATTGGCGTTTTGCCAATTGCCGCGTGGCAACGACCCCCTTTTGGATCATCAGATCGTAAGCAAGTTCACCTTCAAAATACTCCCATACCTGCCGATAACCAACTGCCCTTATTGACGGCAAGTTTTTATGCAGATCATCCCGGTTGAATAACTCGCGCACCTCTTCCACCAAGCCAGCTTCAAGCATCTCATTGAAACGTATAGCTATTCTCTCATGCATTACTGATCGATCCTGAGGGGCTAGAATTAATTGCGTCACATCAAAACCGAACTCAGGTGGCTTTTCATTTTCCAAAATCTGAGACATTGCCTTTCCCGTTAGCTCAAATACTTCCAACGCTCGCTGAATACGCTGAGGATCGTTGGGATGTATGCGTTGCGCTGCCGCCGGATCGATCATTGCCAGTCGCTGGTGCAGCGCCCCCCAGCCCAGGGAGTCAGCCTCCTGTTCCAACTGTTTGCGTATTGCCGGATCTGCCGAGGGCAATGGCGATAATCCTTCATAGAGCGCGCGAAAATAGAGAAAAGTCCCCCCCACTAACAGTGGAATATTCCCACGGGAAATAATGTGGTGCATTTCCATCAAAGCGTCTTCTGCGAACTGTGCGGCGGAATACGGCTCGCTGGGGTCACAAATGTCAATGAGATGGTGTGGCGCGACGATTAACGTGTTTTTATCCGGTTTAGCCGTGCCAATATCCATACCGCGATACACCATCGCAGAGTCCACACTCACTATTTCACAGGGTAATTCCTGCGTCAGGCGCACGGCAACTTCGGTTTTCCCAGAGGCCGTTGGCCCCATAAGGAAAATAGCGGCAGGCCTCAACATTAAATTTGCAGGCTTTTCGCGAGAATATAGGCGTCTTCCCGGCCTTTTTTGGCGGGATAATAATCTTTGCGGGTGCCAATCTGATTAAACCCAAGGTTATCATAAAGGCGAAGGGCAACGGTGTTGCTAGGCCGCACTTCCAAAAACACGGTTTCGACATTTTTTTGCTCTGCTACTGTTAACATATGCAGCAGTAGTTGCCGCCCCAACCCCTTATCACGCCATTGATCACCAACACAGACGTTTAACACATGCGCCTCGGCTGCGCCGAAGGACATAACGGAATAGGCCACAATATTACCGTGTATTTCGCAGACCTGACATTGATAACCAACGCGCAAACAGTCCATAAAGATCTGGGTGGTCCAGGGATAAGGATAGCTGTTCAACTCAATGGCCATGACATCATCCATATCCTGCTTGACCATTGGCCGAAGAAAAAACGGGGGTATTTTCAGTACGGCACTCATGTGATTGATTAAATTAAAGTTCGGGTTCCAAAACAAACAATACAAATAATTTAGCGGTCTTCCTGCTGAATGATTGTTTGTGCAAATAACAAATCCTGCCAGGCCTTGCGCTTCTCTCCCGGAGAACGCAGCAAATAAGCCGGGTGATACGTTACAATAACTGGCGTTTTTCCCTCACCTGAACTGCCAGTTGAAGATCCGCTCGCGTCACTGGTGTTATCAACGTATCCATCACTGCTCACATTGCTATGACTATAATAAAAGCACTTTCCTCGCAGTTGTGCAAGACTGCTGTCTGTTTTTAATAAATTATGGGCCGCTATCCGACCCACTGCCAATATAATTTTGGGCTTAACCAATTCTACCTGGCGCCTAAGGTAGGCCTCACACTGCACCACTTCCTCAGGCCGGGGGTCTCTATTATTGGGCGGCCGACATTTCAGAATATTGGCAATAAAAACCTGTTGTCGACTTAATCCGATGGCTTGCAGCATTTTGTTTAGCAATTGGCCTGCGCGGCCCACGAAAGGCTCACCCTGTTGGTCTTCTTCAGCGCCTGGCGCTTCGCCAATGACCATCCAATCAGCCTTCGGGTCACCCACTCCAAAGACGGTATTCTTACGCGTACCATGTAAATCGCAAGCAACGCAATTTTTCACTGCTGCCTGCAACTGATTCCAATTATAAGTGCCAATGATGCTGCCAGTATCGGACGGAATTTCAGTTAAAACCTGGCCCTGCGGTGCGGGTGCCGTCTCTTCCTGAGATAAATACTGAGGCAAGTCGCCTTGTCCCTCCGGTACCATTGGCACATCCACCACATTATCTGGAGGAATGACAGGCACACTGTCGTGCGACTTATCCGGAACAGCTTGCGGTTGGGGCGCAGCTCGCAACAACCAGGTATCGATCCCCATGGCCTGTAAATATTGCTGCTGTTTATCGGTTACGCTCATCTTTATTCCCCACTGGTCAGAATTGCCCGGGTTAGACCTGCGGATGCTGACGTTCCAGGGGAATTAACAGCTTATTGAGCGCGTTAATGTAAGCTTTGGCGGATGCAATAACAATATCAGTATCCGCGCCCTGCCCATTCACGATACGACCACCTTTTTCAAGGCGCACAGTTACTTCGCCCTGCGCATCGGTACCACTGGTAATATTGTTCACTGAGTACAGTTGCAAATGTGCGCCACTATTAACCACCTTTTCGATCGCTTGAAATGACGCGTCCACTGGCCCACCGCCACAGGCGCTAACCTGGCTCTCTAGCCCTTCTATACTGAGCGTCACTAATGCATTGGGTGTTTCGCCGGTTTCAGAGCATACCTTCAAGGCAATTAACTTCACGTGCTCGTTTTCCGCTTCAAGATTTGTGGAGGTGGCTAACGCCTGTAAATCATCGTCATAAATTTCATGCTTTTTATCGGCAAGCTCCTTAAACCGCATGAATGTCTGATTTAGCTCCTGCTCCGATTCAAAGGTAATGCCCAATTCCTGCAGACGTGATTTAAACGCATTGCGGCCGGAGTGCTTACCCATTACCATGCGATTGGTGGCCCAACCCACGTCCTCGGCGCGCATAATTTCATACGTTTCGCGGCTCTTTAGGACACCGTCCTGGTGAATACCCGATTCATGAGCAAATGCATTAACCCCTACAATGGCTTTATTGGGCTGCACAGCGAAACCGGTGATACCCGCCACAAGACGGGATGCGGGTACTATTTGTGTTTTATCTATATGGGAAACATTACAGGGAAATACGTCCTGGCGTGTACTAACCGCCATCACTATTTCTTCCAACGCCGCATTGCCTGCTCGCTCTCCCAAGCCATTGACGGTGCATTCCACCTGACGCGCTCCGCTCATAACCGCTGACAAAGAGTTGGACACAGCCAGGCCCAAATCGTTATGGCAATGTACCGAAAACACTGCTTTATCAGCATTGGGTACTTTCGCAATTAACTGCCCCACTAACTCACCGAACTGATGGGGTAAGTTATAACCCACAGTGTCAGGTATGTTAACGGTGGTAGCGCCAGCATCGATAACGGCTTCAATAATGCGGCACAAAAAGTCCAGTTCCGAACGCCCGGCATCTTCCGGTGAAAACTCCACGTTATCTGTGTATTGCCGTGCCCTTTTTACGGCATGCACCGCTTGCGCTAACACCTCATCCGGTGACATGCGCAGCTTCATTTTCATATGAATGGGTGAGGTGGCAATGAAGGTATGAATTCGAGCCGAATTAGCCCCTTTAAGCGCATCCCCGGCCCGATCAATGTCTTTATCCAGCGCTCGGGCAAGCCCGCACACAGTGCTGTCTTTAATGGTTTTTGCAATGGATTTTACTGCCTCGTAGTCACCGGTACTGGCAATGGGAAACCCGGCTTCAATTACGTCCACATGCATTTTTTCCAATGCTTTTGCGATGCGCAACTTCTCATCCCGCGTCATTGAAGCGCCAGGGCTTTGTTCACCATCGCGTAAGGTGGTATCGAAAATGATTAATTTATCGTTCATTCATTTACTCCATGTGCTCAACGTCCCGCAGCACGGGTTACTAACAGCAACGGTGATTACTTCGGTGCTTCGTCATGCCCTACTTTAGCCTCACCCTCGGGATCGACTTTTTTTTCATCGACGTCTTGGGTGCGTTCCTGGCTATCCATTTCTGGGCTATTCATTTCTGCATTATATCCTTGGCTATATTTATAGCGTTCCGCCTTGCGTTTGCGCAAACGCCACAAGGTATGAACCGGTCCGGAAATGGCATAAAGCAGGAATACAAAAAACAACACCTGTGGTGGATCAATTGAGATAAACACAAAAACCAGCACCACAATGAGTAATGACATAAAAGGCACTTTACCTTTCAGGTCAAGATCCTTAAAGCTGCGATAACGAATATTGCTGACCATGAGTATTCCGGCAAATAACGTTAGGAAAAAAGTCAAAATACGCCAATCCGCCCCACGCTGCGCATAATCTGAACCGACCCACACCATACCGGCAATTAACGCGGCGGCAGCCGGGCTGGCAAGCCCTTGAAAAAAACGTTTATCAACATTACCCACCTGCGTATTAAAACGCGCCAGGCGTAACGCAGTACCCGCAGTATAAATAAACGCCGCCAACCAGCCCAATTTACCTAAACTAACCAATGACCATTCGTACATGACCAACGCCGGTGCCAACCCAAACGAAACCATATCGGCCAGGCTGTCATATTGCGCACCGAAATCACTCTGAGTGTTGGTCAGGCGGGCAACGCGCCCATCCAGGCCATCCATAATCATTGCAATGAAGATGGCAATGGCTGCGGCTTCGAAGCGATCATCCATCGCCGATACA
>Ga0316204_10003673_pt1 | contig 29877 bp, 27 predicted proteins | sample 6monrhotite_MG_2_FD_205661 | JGI IMG/M metagenome (GOLD analysis project Ga0316204, IMG submission 205661) | Microbial mat bacterial communities from mineral coupon in-situ incubated in ocean water Damariscotta River, Maine, United States -... | ecosystem: Environmental > Aquatic > Marine >...
TGCGTTGAGTTCATGTTGTGCATAATTTTCTCCGGCAATGTCTTGATTATGCATAATGTAGGGGTGATGCAGTGCCCCTGGACTAGCTGCCATTGCCAGCATGGGAGTATTTGCTCTTTGTTTAAGCCGTGCACCTGTCACTCGTATTTTCTGCTTCTCATATTCTGCAGTTGCGACAATTTCTTTAAGCTCAACAGCATCAGTTTCAGGTTTATGTGCGTGGTGTTTGTTTGATTCTTCCTCAGTAGTAACGCAGGCGGTTAGCATGATTGCTCCAGCAAATAGAGCGCTTTTTTGTATTATATTATTCATTATTATTTCCTCAGTTTTGTGGTCTCTATTGCTATAAACGATAGAAATCCAAAAAAGGGTTAAATAAAATAAATATTTTTTAGGGCAGTTAATTTAAGTTGAGATTTGAAATTGATCGGAATCCATCCAGGCTGGAAATTTGTCTCTAAATTTTGCCAAGGCTTGGCCATCGAGTGCGGTTGTTTCTATACGGTCATCATTACCTAGATAACTGGTTTCTTGGCCTTTCATATCAATAACAGCAGAGTCTCCAGAATAATCAATATTATTATCATCGGTGCCAATTCTATTGACGCCACAGACATAACAGAGGTTTTCCATAGCTCGCGCCTTGAGTAAGGTTTGCCAAGGATAGCTTCGAACTGCAGGCCATGAAGCAACGAACAACATTAGATCGGTATCATTTTGATCTCGGCACCAGATTGGAAAGCGCAAGTCATAACAAACATAGAGCGCAATACGCCATCCTCGCCAAGTAATAGTTTTTCTTGTTTCCCCTGCGGCATAACGTTGTTGTTCGTTCGCCATCCGAAATAGGTGGCGTTTGTCATAATACTCAACTGTACCATCTGGCATTGCGAACAGCATGCGATTAAAGTGCTCGCCTTTTTCGCTAACCACGATACTGCCGGTTATTGCGGCATTTTGTTTTTTTGCTTCCGCGATCATCCACTGAACTGTTTCGCCATCCATGGTTTCAGCTACCTTTGTCGCGTCTAGAGTAAAACCAGAATTAAACATTTCTGGAAGTACGATTAGATCAGTGTCTTGAAGGTTCTCCAATCGCTTGCTAATTTGCTCACAATTGGCATTAGCCTGTTGCCAAACTAACTCAGTTTGCACCATGGTAACTTTGAGTTCAGTCGCTGGGGATTTTGATGACATATGATTCTGTTACGCCTTAGATGTTCACAAATAGCTTCGCTAAAGGTACTATGAATATTAGCCTATATCCATAGCCAATGGTTGTATTGATGTCTGATTATATAAAAAAACTAACTGTGCTGATGATGTTTTACATCTCGCCTATACTGATTGCTCAGGAACCAGCTGAAATGTCAGAACAGCCATCTGCGACACCAGAAGTCGTTATAAGCCAAGATAAAAAACGTGATTTGGCTCTAGAAAAACAAATAATTCAGGGTCAAGCCAAATGGTTAACTGATGGTAAAGACGATTTCTTAGCAATATATAATGCTAATGAGACAGCATCTGCTATAGGCGGGTTGTTGATTGTGACTGCACCTTCAGAAACTGTTCTTACATCAGGGGTGATTAAAACCTCTCGAGATTACTTTCCAAGCGTCGATTGGCATGTATTGGCGATTCATCCTGTGGACTTAGATTTCTCTGTTCCTATGTATCGTACGGATTTAACGGCTACCGATACAAAGGAAGCTGGAGCTGGAACCGAGAACAATGCAGAGAAGACAATTCCAGATACTGATACTTGGTACAAACAGCAGGCGGAGAACAACCGTGCACAGTTGCTAAAAAGACTACTTCCAGCAGAAAAAGAGTTATTAACTAAAGCAGAACGTTATGTACTGGTTGCTCGGTCTGTTTCAGCTGAACTGGCACTTGATGCGGTCATTAAACAGAACATCAAACCGATGGGTATTATTTTATTAAATATTGATCATCCGGTGGCGGGTCAAGAAAAAGCAATAGCAGAACAGCTTGCTAAAATAGATTTGCCGATCCTTGATATCTACGACACTAAATCAAGAGCCAAGGCTGAAAAACGCAAACGTATCATTAGAAAACCATACTATAGTCAAAAACAAATACCTGCTATGGACGGTAGTTTTCGGGGCGCAGAAACTTTAGTGACAAAAAGTATGCGGGCCTGGTTACAAAAGAATTTTAAGATGGCTTTAAACTAGCGGATATTTCTGTCCTTACGGATCATTTCCCAAGCAGCTTGGATTTCTTGGGTCTTCTCTTTTGCTACTTCCAGCATATCATCGGGCAATCCTTTGGCCGCCAATTTATCAGGATGATGTTGTGACATCATTTTACGGTAGGCTCTCTTTACATCCTTGTCAGAAGCTTCAGAGCTTACGCTAAGTGCCTGATAGGCATCTTTCAGTGTGGTTTGGCTTGCTTGTTGACTATGTTGTCCCTGTTGTTGGTGAAAGCGATGCTGTGCTTGAACAGAATTAATCAGTAAATTTAAATGCGTACTATTGAAGCCAAGTTGCTGTGCCAAATGCTCTAGGATGCTTCGTTCAGGGGTGCCTAGTGTACCATCGGCAAAGGATGCGGAGATTTGAATCTCAAGAAACATTTGCATCAGATTTCTATCTAATCCACAGTCTCTTTTGAGTTCTTCAAGGGCCGTTGCTAAATCAAATTCAGGTTGTTTACCTAGATTAAAATGTTCTATTGCAGTCTGGCGACGTTGCTCATTGAGCCGCATATGACTCATTACAGCTTTGGCCATTTCTATTTCATTGGAACTGACTTGACCATCAGCCTTGGCGATATGCCCCATGACTTTAAATAGGTTATTAAAAAAACTGAGTTGAGCCTGTTGCTGATTTGGAGCAAAGCCAAAATTATTAATGGTCACACCACTATCAAAACGACTCCCTAACCATAGACCAAGAATGGCGCCAGGAATATTAAACAGTAGAAATCCAAATACTGCCCCGAGCAGTTTACCCCAAATCATAGTGAACCCTTAAAAATACATCTTGTCATGTAATAGACAGGCTATTTTACCTGTCCTAGCGCATTTAACAATCTTAGATTGTAACGATGATTTACATATTATAAGACTGCAATTGCAGTCAAATCAGGTTAATATGCACAGAAGCTACAGATCCTAATAATTAAAAGCCTTTCGGCGTGAAATAATATAGATAATAGTGCAAATAATTAAGCCATTATTAAGTATCAAACTTAGCCTAGTCATTTTACTGGGGCTGCCTTCTATTGTTTTTTCAGAAGAGGGTGCTGGTAACAATGTTGTTGATGGATGGGATATGGATTTCTTTGTTAGAAAATGTCCTTCTATCCATGCCCGTGAACAGGTCAATATGATCAGTATATCTACTGGCGAAGTTGAAGCTGACGATATTACTCGGCCTCTGCCTGGCTTGGTCAAATTTATTGGTAGTGTGCGATTGGATCAAACGGGTCAAAACCTGACCGCTGAAAAAGCTAATATGAATGAAGCGCTCGGCGCCTTTAGTGCCGAGGGGAATGTACGGTTGTCTAATGAGCGTATGCGGCTCAATAGTGAAAAACTCTTACTCGATATTAAAAATCAAGGCATGGAAGTTACCGATGCTAAATTTCAGCTCAAACAAAGTGCCTTACGGGGTGTTGCAAAAGAGTTAAGCGCCTTCAAAGATCAACCCATTCGTATTGTTGACACTAGTTTTAGTACCTGTCCTCCTGGTGATTCAGGCTGGTCTTTTGAGGCCGATGAAATCGTCATTGATACAGAATCTGGATGGGGTGTGGCAGATAATGTTTTATTAAATATATATGACGTACCTATTTTTTATCTTCCAACCCTTAGTTTTCCAATAGATGATCGAAGAAAGTCAGGTTTTCTTTATCCCAGTCTTGGTAGTTCAGGGCGTAATGGTTTCGAATTAGAGGTGCCTTGGTATTGGAATATTGCTGAAGATAAAGATGCTACCTTTGACCTTCGATATTATTCAAAAAGAGGCCTTATGTTGGGCTCAGAATATCGTCAGGTTACAGAACACAGTAATAACCTAGTCTATCTGGAATATCTCAGTAATGATGATAAAGGTTTGGTCGGGCAGGAAGATAGATATTATTACCAATTGAATAGTAATTATTACCGTGGCGATAACTGGCGTGGCTTTATCGATGTAAATAGTGTCAGCGATGATAATTATTTTTATGATTTTGGCGGCAACTTTGAGACAGGAAATCGAAATTTTCTAAACCGTGTCGGTGGTTTAACCTATGCAACGGATAATTGGGCTTTATCAGCATCCATTAGTGATGACCAATTATTGAGCAGTGCGACCACCGCTTATCGAAGAATGCCTCAGTTGCACTACCAATTATGGCAGCCCTTTGCTACTGATAAGGATCCAAAACCATGGGTGTTTAACTTAGAAGCTGAAGCTACTGCCTTTAGACATGACACGTCCTTAGAAGCCGATCGCGTTATAATTGTGCCAGAGCTCAGTTATCCGCTTAGATGGCAGTGGGGCTATATCGAGCCGAAGATGAAATGGCACTATAGCCATTATGATCAACAAGGGCCAAATAGTTCACAACAGCAGGATCGTGAAGTTGCGATATACAGTATTGATTCTGGCATGAGTTTTGAGCGCACTATCGAGGTGGGCGGCGAATCCAATACTCAAACCTTAGAGCCAAGGTTATTTTACCTAAATGTTCCTTTCCACGCTCAGGATCAGCTTGGATTATTTGATACCACATTGATAGAACGACTTGAACAGAGATTGTTTAGTGATAACCGTTATAGTGGATCGGATCGAATTGGCGATACGGAACAACTATCTGTGGGTTTGAAGAGCCGTTTTATTGACAATAAAGATTATCGAGAGTGGTTAAGTATAGGTATCGGGCAAGCATATTACTTTAAAGATCGCCAAATTAACTTTATCTTTGATCCAGATACACGGCAATACACCGATCTGGGCCCAGATCGTAGAGATCAGTCTCCTTTAGCGACTCAAATTAGCTATGCTCCAAATCAAAGTTGGAGGCTTGAGGGTGAACTAGAGTATAATGACCGCGATAACAGAACTGAGCAGGGCATATTCTCCCTCCAATATTTATCACCAGCGTTGGTGTTGAATATTAAGCATAGAACAAGCCGATATTTAAGAGCTGAAAATATTGAGCAATCTGAGATTTCCTTTGCTTGGACAATGTCTGATTCATTCTCTTTTATCGGTCGATGGAAACAAGATTTACAAAAAAATCGAACCATTGACAGTTTTGTTGGTCTTGAATATGAAGATTGTTGTTGGGCCACACGAGTGGTCTATAGACGTTATTTGAATATCCGACTTGATTCGTTTGGTTTGGCAGTACCTGGAACCGGAGAATACAATAACGGTATATATATTGAATTTATTTTAAAAGGATTAACTAATATCGGACGTAAACTGGATGTCAATCGGGACATTTATGGATATCGAGATAAGTTTAATCCTTGATCAAAGGTAATCAAAAATTATGTTGCATACTAAGGCACTAAAATTATTATTAATTTGCTCTGTACTGGCTTTTGGAGCGAGTTATCAGGCCGAGGCAAAATGGCTAGATAAGGTCATTGTTCTAGTTGAAGATGATGTTATTTTGAGCAGTGAGCTCGAGCGTCGAACTGATTCGATTGTTAAGCAAATTAAAGCAGCTGGTCAAGCAGTTCCTGATGATAAAACATTAACAGATCAGGTGTTAGAGCGTTTGATTTTAGAATCAATACAGTTACAACGTGCACGTCGCGCAGGTGTTCGTATATCTGACGAAGAACTTAATGCAGCCATCCAGCGTATTGCTGATGGTAACAACATGACTATCCCTAAACTGAGCGAAAAACTCGCCGAAGATGGTGTTTCGTTTTCTTTATTCCGTGAAGACATTCGCGGCGAAATCATGATCTCAAGAGTAAGACAGGGTTCAGTTAATCAGAAAGTCTTTGTTTCTGAGCAAGAAGTAAAAGATTTGCTCAAGATGATGGATGAGCAGGGCGCATCAAATATTCAATTTAAATTACGCCATTTGCTGATATCGCTTCCTGAAACTGCGACCAGTTCAGACTTGGATAAAGCGAGAGATAAAGCCCAATCAGTGATTGATCGTTTTAATAATGGTGCGGCATTTGTTGATATGATTATTTCAGACTCAGATGGTGGCGATGCGCTTCAGGGCGGCGATTTAGGTTGGCGTTCAGTCGAACAACTGCCAACATTATTTGCAGACTCTGTAGTCTCTATGAATAAAGGGCAGCTTTCAGCAGCAATCCGCTCTCCTAATGGATTACATCTTTTATGGTTGGAAGACAAACGTGGCGGTATTGAAACCCAGCTAGTCGATGAAATAAATATTAGGCATATTCTAATTAAAGTTTCAGCTGTGACATCCGATCAAAAAGCGGAAGCAAGATTGCTTGATATTCGCAAAAAAATTACTGATGGTGGTTCTGATTTTTCTGAACAAGCCAAGGTTTATTCTGAGGATCTAAGCTCTGCTTCATCGGGCGGCGATCTGGGTTGGGCTCCACCTGAAGCGTTTAAGCGAGTCTACCAAAACAACATACAAGATTTAAAGGATGGTGAGCTTAGTCAACCATTCAAAGGCACTGGCGGCTGGTACATTGTTGAACGTACAGGCAGTCGACAAACGGATCAGACTGAAGACTATAAGCGTAATCGGGCACGCCAGATCCTACATCGTAGAAAATTCGACGAAGAACAAGAAGCTTGGACTCGTGAAATCCGCGAGCAAGCTTACGTCAAAATAATTGACGATGATTTGAAGTAATCTTCAAAGCGCAATTTTATGAACACCTCTAAGATACCTCGTCTGCTAATCACAGCAGGCGAACCTGCTGGCATCGGTCCTGAGTTATGCTTGCAAATAGCCTTGCTGGATTGGCCGGCAGAAATTATTGTTTGCGCCGATCAGGAACTACTTAAACAATATAATGTTGCACTAGACTTAAATGTCGAAATAGTTGAGTGGCAGCCTGGTGAAGCGATACAGTCGCATCAAGCAGCTAAAATATATTGTTATCAGGTTACTTTACCTGTTAGAACAACCCCAGGAACATTAGACGCTGCCAATGGCGGCTATGTATTAGAGACACTTCAAAAAGCGGCTGAATTAGTTCAATCCAATCAGGTTGATGCATTAATAACTGCACCAGTACACAAGGGTATAATTAATGAAGCCGGTTTTGCATTTACTGGTCATACAGAGTTTTTTGCTAATCTGGCTAATACTAAACCTGTGATGATGCTCACTTGTCCGGAATTTAGAGTTGCGCTAGCAACCACACACCTTTCATTACGAGAAGTTCCGGATGCCATCACTGGCGAATTGTTAACTGAGATAATTAGCATATTAGATAGTGATCTAAAAACTAAATACCATATTTCAGAGCCGACAATACATGTCTGTGGCCTTAACCCTCATGCAGGTGAATCGGGCCATATGGGCAAGGAAGAAATTGATGTGATTGAGCCAGTTCTAGAACAGATGCGCTCAGAAGGCTATCGTTTGAAGGGACCTCTAGCGGCAGACACTGCTTTAACACCGAAAGGTATGAAAGGTTCAGATGTGACTTTGGCCATGTACCATGATCAAGGTCTATCGGTTTTGAAATTTGCAGGTTTTGGTCGAGCAGTTAATGTTACTCTTGGCTTGCCATTCATTCGAGTATCGGTTGATCATGGTACGGCGTTAGATCTTGCTGGCAAAGGAGTCGCTGATGTTGGGAGTCTGAAGGCGGCATTGTCTGAGGCTATATTAATGGCTTCGAGTCTTGATGATTAATCTCAACGATATAATTCACGGGATTTATATATATCCTGTGAAAGTGGTTATAATGTTAAGCAGTTTATTTTTCTAGGAATTATAAGTGAAGCACCAAGCCAGAAAAAGATTTGGACAAAACTTTTTGCAAGATCATTCGGTGATCCAGCGAATTGTGGCTGCTATTAATCCTCAGCCATCGGATGCCTTGGTTGAAATTGGTCCTGGACTTGGCGCTTTAACCTACCCTGTTTTGGAGATCGCGGGAAAGCTAGATGTAGTCGAGTTAGACCGAGATATTATTCCTATCCTTGAGTCGGGTGCTGCGGAACATGGCGCACTAACCATTCATTCTGCAGATGCATTAAAATTTGACTATCAAACACTGGTAACTGATAACAGCCAGCTTAAAGTATTTGGAAATTTGCCCTATAACATCTCAACACCACTGATTTTTCATTTGTTTAAGTCAGCTGAAGTAATAGCTGAAATGCACTTTATGCTTCAAAAAGAAGTGGTGCAACGTATGGTTGCCAAACCGGGTAGTAAACAGTTTGGCCGTTTATCCGTTATGACGCAGTATTTCTGTAATGCCAACAGTCTCTTTATCGTGCCAGCCAGTGCCTTCAGACCAGCGCCAAAAGTAGAGTCGGCTATCGTTCGTTTGAAGCCATATAAGATCAAACCATTCATTGCTGAAAATGAAGTATTATTGGGTCAAGTTGTGACCACAGCATTTAATTATCGCCGCAAGACTTTGCGCAATGCATTGAAATCGTATCTTGATGAAGCGCAATTAATTGAGTTAAATATTGATCCAAAGGTACGACCAGAAACCCTCTCTCTAGAGCAGTTTGTTCGCATAACAAATTATCTAAGCAAGTCACAATCGTAACTGAATTTAGATCAATCCGGTTACAATTAAGCCTAAATATTAGATTCACAGATATCTCTATTTTAGATAGAATCCATTATCTTGTAGTAACCCAGAGTTTGTTTAGAAGCGCTCTGACCTGTTAAGAGGACTATCACTTATGCAATCTATTCAACGCTTATCAAGCGTTCTTATCATTCTTTGTACAACTGGCCTATTTGCATCTGAAACTGATGAAAACCTATGGTTAGAAGAAGTTGAAGGGACTAAAGCACTTGCCTGGGTAGATGAGTTAAATAGTAGAACTGAACAAACTTTGATGACCGATCCAATCTATAAGTCACTTTATGGCGAGGCCTTGGATGCACTCAATCGTAAGGATAAATTACCAGCTATTAGCTTGAAAGGCGATTGGGTTTATAACCTATGGAAGGATAAAGAACAGCCGAGAGGTCTGTATCGACGCGCCTCCATTGATAGTTTTAAAACAGGGAAACCAAACTGGCAAATTGTACTAGATATAGACAAACTGTCTAAGCAAGATAATGAGAAGTGGGTATTTAAAGGCATGAGTTGTCTTGCTCCAGCGAATGAAAAATGCCTGATGAATCTTTCACCCGGCGGTACAGATGCCCATGTAGTTAGAGAATTTAATACAAAAAGTTTAAGTTTTGTTAAAGATGGCTTTGAGCTTCCTGTAGCAAAAACATCAGCTAGTTGGATCGATGACAAGCATATTTTTGTTGGTACGGACTCAGGACCGGGTTCGTTAACTAACTCTGGTTATCCGAGAATACAAAAGATTTGGCAACGCGGCACGGATATTAAGGATGCAAAATCAGTACTTGAAGTCAGTAATAAATCTGTATCTGCCAGTGCCAGGCATTTTGCAGGTGATCAAACGGATATAAATTTATTGATAGATGCGAAGAGTTTCTGGACTCGTAGCTACCTTCAAATAATTGATGGTAAAGCTTTAACACTAAAGTTACCTGATACTGCTCGTGTTTTAGATGTATTTGAGGGCAAGTTTCTAGTGTCTTTAAAAGAGGACTGGTTGTATGAAGATCAAAACTTTCAGCAGGGTTCTGCACTGCTTATCGAGCCATCTATGTTACTTGGTGGAGAGGGTGAGTTAGTCGAACTCTTTAAGCAAACCCCTAATTCGATCAGTGAAAGTCTAACGGTTACGGCAAAGGGTATTATTGCGGTAACTATGGAAGATGTTAAGTCGAAAATCTATTTTTATAAGCAACAGGAAGATGGTTGGAAGGCACACAGAATTAATTTACCTGAAACTGGAACGATAGAAATTCAAACAGTAAATTCTGATACTGGAGAATTCTTTGCAACTTATGAAGATTTTCTAACGGCTCCGACCCTGTATTTTGTTGATAAAGACATGAATGTCTCTGTAGTCATGCAACAGCAAGAGAGCTTTGATAGTAGCAATATGAAGTTTGAACAGCACTTTACCCTGTCGAAGGATGGAACGCGTATTCCGTACTTTGTCGTTATGAAAAAAGACACGGAATATAATGGTAAAAATCCAACACATATTTTCTCCTATGGCGGTTTTAGAAATTCATTACAACCTTCTTATTCGGGTTCTTATGAAGACCTTAACGGAGCCTATGGAAATATGTGGTTAAAGCGCGGTGGTGTTTATGTCGTTGCCAATATTCGAGGTGGCGGTGAATACGGTCCAGCATGGCATTCTGCTGCATTGCGAGAAAATAAAGTTAAGTCCTATGAGGATTTTGACGCCATAGCTGAGGATTTAATTCGTCGCAAAATTACCTCACCAAAACACTTAGGCATAGAAGGGCGTTCAAACGGAGGTCTATTGGTGGGTGCTGCAATGACTCGAAGACCGGATCTTTATGGTGCAGTAATTTGTGGCGTTCCACTACTGGATATGAAGCGATATCACAAGCTTTTGGCTGGTGCTAGCTGGATGGCTGAGTATGGTGATCCTGATACGGATGATTGGAAATTTATGAAACAGTACAGCCCGTACCAAAACCTTAAGCCAGGAGTTATGTATCCTCCGGTATTCTTCTTTACCTCTACCAAAGATGATCGGGTACATCCTGGTCATGCACGCAAAATGGCGACACGATTAATCAATATGGGTAACTCGGTTGAATACTTCGAGAATCGAGAAGGTGGGCACAAAGGCAGTTCAACCAGTGAACAGCTTGCTAAGCGAATTGCATTATCATTTACCCATCTTTGGCGAGTGCTTAAATAAATAATTGTTACTTGTAGGTCGGTCTTTAGGCCGACAGACATTATTACCAATGTCGGCCTAAAGACCGACCTACAGATTGATAAGAGTTAGTCTTCTAAGAGCTCATCTCCATCGGCTTGTTCGTCAGCAGTTGATTTATGCAAATTAACCTTACTCGCTATAACTGACAGGTTCGAGACAATTTCATTGAGCTCTTTTACATGATCTGCTGTTTCATTAGCATGAAGCGCATTAATGGATGAGATGGTGGAAATATCATCAACGGTATCATTAATATCTTCAATTACGCTGCTTTGGTCTTGTGATACCGAAGCAATTTTTGTATTCATTTCTGCTAGAGATTTAATCGATTGAGAAACCTCTGCAAGTGACTCTTTGGCCTGTTGGCTTAGATTAACCGATTCTGAGACCTGCTCTTGGCTACTACCCATCACATCAACACAGAGCAATGTGGCTGATCGTAGCCGCTCTGTCATTTCTTGTATTTCTGTTGTTGATTCTTGAGTTCTTGCTGCAAGTGTTCTGACTTCATCAGCAACCACAGCAAAACCGCGACCTTGTTCACCTGCTCGCGCTGCCTCAATGGCTGCATTAAGAGCCAGTAGGTTGGTTTGTTCGGCGATGCCCTGTATCACATCAAGAACGCCGGTAATTCGTTCACTGTCCTGTTGTAATTGATTGAGTGCATCTGCAGTTTGATTCACAAAACCTGCTAACTGATTAGTTGAGTCCATGTTCTGAATAACCATGTCCTCACCTTTTTTTACAGTTTCTCTAGTGGCGGAGGTCGTTTCTGATGCGTTAATTGCATTTTCAGTTACGCCTTGGGATGATGTTTCGAGGGCATTTATGGACGAAGCTGCTTCTTCAACCTGTGCATCCTGAGACGTGATGTTATTGGCATTGATTTTAATTAGATCTAATAGTTTATCTGAAATAGTCGTTAGGCTATCAACTGCTGCAACCAGCTCTGAGATGGTTCCGGCAACAGAGTCTGCATATTTATTAATACCAGAAGCGACACTTCCCAATTCATCATATTGGCTGGCATCAATACGGTAATTGATGTCACTTTCATCTGAGGACATATGTTCAAGGCTGGCATTAAGTGCGGCTAGACGTTGCGTATATTTGCTTTTCTGACTAAGCATGATGCCGACAAAGGCTGTGATTATTGCAGTGAGGGCAATAACAAATGCTGTAGAGCCATATAGGTAGCCAAGCACACTAACGAGAATTAAACTGATAACCATTGTTATTATCATTGCTAAATAATTACGCCAAGGAAGGGGTGTATTCATCGCAGTTCAAAACTCCAATTAGAGTGACATTAAGTTCAGTATAACCAAAATAAGGAAACATTTCCTAGTAAGCACTAGTACAAATATATTTTCATCAAAGTCTGCTAATAGGATAGTCTATAATTCAGAAAAGTTTATGGTCCGTATTATTTATTTGATAAGTCTTCAATTAGTTCACGATAATTTTCGATACGATTAAGTAATCTGCGCTTTTGTTTTTTTGTTAAACTGTCCTGAAGATCTAATAATAGTTTATCTACCCTCTGTCTATTTCTGTCTCTGATCTCTAGATAATTTGCATTATGGAATTCATCTCTTTCGTCAACTAGATAGAGTAATTCTGAGAGCATGAGTTCTTTATTTGATCGGTTGGAAAGTGCTTTTAGAAATGCAGCCCTAGAGTTTGTAAAATATTCATAGCGATACTCTAAAGAAGTCTCGATTTCATTGCCCCAAGTTTGGATAAGCTTTTTCTGCTTTTTAGTAAGTTTTCCAAACCACTTTCGATATTCTTTTTCTCGTGCACGAATACGCTTTTTAGTTCTTGATTTAGTATTTGTTTCTTTGATGTAGTCTTCAAACTCTAGTCGTTCATCTTCAATAACTAGTTTTATTTCACTAATCTGTTCATCAGAAATACTTGCCAGTAAATCGGCCGAACTTATAATCGCTTGCTTGGCAGTTTCGCGATAAAAGTTTTTCATTTGATCACGGTAATTGGTTAGCTTTTGTTGCGTAATAGCTTGCTTTGAAATATCGGATTCTAGAGCAGAGAGTAGGTTTGCATATTTGGGCATCTCGGCGGCTCTATGCCAGGCCCAAAGTTTGCCAAATGCCTGATCAAATTGCTCTTCTTGCTGATCCGTAAGTGCGAGATAATCATCGACATACCAAGGTACGATCCAATCTAGATTATTATAGGTAAACTTAAACCCAACACAACCTGTGAGCATGGCAACAAATACAATAATGATGGGTATGCGATTTTTTTTCATTCTGTAAACCTATAACTATGTTAACGATTATTAATTGTAGCCAGGGAATATATCAAATATATGAATTTCAAATTATATTTATTATTAACAAAATGTTTATTTTTTTGTGGCTCCTTTAGCCAGGCTAATGGCAGCATAGGCCATAGGGAAGTAGGCAAAAATTAGATCGACCAGAATGAAGTCGATTGGAGCAGGAATCATTTGAGCGGCACTCACACCACCAAGAAAAAACAAAGCACCAATGCTAAAGGCCACAAGGACTTGATAGTGTTTGGCTATCTTATAGCCTAAAAATGCACCTACGAAGGTGCCAAGGGCGTGGGCTAAAAGTGGAAAAATGTAGTGCTTTGATTGCAGTAAATGAGCATTTGCCTTAAGGCTTTCTGCTGAAGTCATATCGATTCCTTCTGGCGGCTGAATGACCATCGGGCCAACCATGACAATCATCATATTAACAACACCGCCCACAACAACCCCAGCAACTAAAGCCAGCGCTATGTTCAGATATACCTTCATAATCTTTAACCTATACACTTTTTAATTATTCTCCAATACTGAAGTAAAAATTTATTGTCTGCAACAATTCTGCTTCGAGATTACTTCCATGGATTGCAGAATTTAATAAAAAAGTTGCTAGATAGGTAAGATTAGCGGTATGAATTTAGAATATATGTATAATATGAATGGTCTAAACTAATGAGGAAATTACTCAGTGGCTCAATTTATTTACACCATGAATCGTGTCGGGAAAATCGTCCCTCCGAATAAAAAAATTCTCGAAGACATTTCGCTTTCATTCTTCCCTGGCGCAAAGATTGGTGTGCTGGGCTTAAACGGTTCTGGTAAGTCCACCTTATTGAAAATAATGGCTGGCCTAGATCTAGAAATAGAGGGTGAGGCACGTCCTCAGGCTGGAATTAATATTGGCTATCTATCTCAAGAGCCACAGCTCGATCCTGACAAGGATGTACGCGGCAATGTCGAAGAGGGCATGGGTGAAATGATTGAAACCTTAAAGCAATACAATGCCGTCAATGATAAGTTTGCTGATCCTGATGCTGACTTTGACGCATTGCTTGCTGAGCAGGCTAAACTACAGGATATCATCGAAACAAATAATGGTTGGGAAATTGAGCGTACGCTTGATATCGCAGCCGAAGCCTTACGCCTTCCGCCTTGGGATGCGGATGTAACTAAACTATCTGGTGGTGAGCGCCGTCGCGTTGCGCTTTGTCGTTTATTACTGTCTAAACCCGATATGTTATTACTCGATGAGCCAACCAACCACTTGGATGCTGAATCGGTTGCCTGGTTAGAAAGATTCTTAGATGAATATCCGGGCACAGTGGTTGCAGTGACCCACGATCGTTACTTCCTTGATAATGTTGCAGGTTGGATACTGGAGTTAGACCGTGGTCGCGGTATTCCTTGGGAAGGAAATTACTCCTCATGGCTAGAGCAAAAAGATGCCCGCCTTCAAACGGAGCAGAAGCAACAAGCTGCCCACAGCAAAGCAATGAAAGAAGAATTGGAATGGGTGCGCTCGAATCCTAAAGGGCGACAGGCCAAAGCCAAGGCACGTGTGGCACGTTTTGACGAGCTTTCTTCACAAGATTTCCAAAAACGAAATGAAACTCAAGAGCTTTATATCCCACCCGGTCCTCGCTTAGGTGACCAGGTGATTGAGGCTACCAACGTATCTAAATCATATGATGACAAACTACTATATGATGAACTGAGCTTTCGTCTTCCTCAGGGTGGCATAGTCGGAGTTATTGGTGCAAACGGTGCCGGTAAAACGACTTTGTTTAGAATGATCACTGGTGAGGAGCAGCCAGACAGTGGAGAAATGGTCATTGGTTCTACGGTAAAGTTAGCCTATGTCGATCAAAGTCGAGATAGCCTCGATGATAGTAAAACCATTTGGGAGGAAATCTCAGAGAATCAGGATAATATCAAGGTAGGAAACTACGAAGTACCATCACGTGCCTATGTTGGTCGTTTTAACTTTAAGGGCGCCGATCAGCAGAAATTTATTGGTACGCTTTCGGGTGGTGAAAGAAACCGAGTGCATTTGGCGAAATTATTGCGCAGTGGAGGCAATCTATTATTACTTGATGAACCAACCAATGATTTGGATGTGGAAACGTTACGTGCGCTTGAAGATGCCTTACTAGCATTCCCTGGTTGTACGGTTGTAATATCGCATGATCGCTGGTTCCTTGATCGTATTGCAACGCATATTCTGGCTTTTGAAGGGGACTCTAAAACAGTTTGGTTTGAGGGTAACTATCAAGAATATGAAGCGGATCGTAAACGTCGTTTGGGTAAGGATGCAGATCAACCGCATCGGATAAAATATCGTAGAATGGCTTAACGAGGAATAGCACCAAGAACAGTTTCCTTTCTTCAATAGATTCCTTCCTTCGCAGGAATGAGATAGCTAGCACTTAATAAGATATTGCTTCTCTTGGCGTGTAATCATCCCGTTTTTTACTCCTGATAAACTATGCTATCCTCGATTATCAAATTATTTAGGAGCTACACATGAACTTAATTATTCGAACTGCTGCACTAATATTTCTTCTGTATGTAACAACTACTAACGTTTTGGCTGATGATCAAAAGGCGGTATTGGTTACCGGTGCAAGTTCAGGTATAGGGCTTAAGATCACTGAGTTTTTATCGGCCAAGGGCTATTATGTTTATGCCGGTGCTCGGAAAGAAAAGGATTTGAAGCGTCTCAATGATATGGACAATGTGAGTTCAGTTAAATTGGACGTAACTGTCGATGCAGAGATTATGGCTGCGGCTGAATACGTTAAGGCACAGGGGCGAGGATTGTTTGGTGTTATCAACAATGCGGGAGTTGGTGTCTTTAGTCCGATGTCCACCATGCCTGTTAAAGATGTTGCATGGATACATGATGTCAATGTTCTAGGTCCCCATCGAATCAATCAGGCATTTTTGCCACTTCTAAAAGAGAGCAAAGGACGTACTGCAGTTATTGGGTCTATTTCAGGCTATCTGACCAGTGCTTCTGGTGGTGGATACTCGATGTCAAAATTTGCAGTTGAGGCCTATACCGAATCGTTGGCAGATGCCCTTAAAAAAGATGGTATCGCTGTGGCAGTGATTGAACCGGGTGGTTACCGTTCTAAAATCCGCGAAAAAGTCGCTATGCATCTTGTTACAGGTAATTACAAGCTCGGCCAAAAGCTGACCAAAGAACAAGAAGCTCAAGTAGAAGATATGCGCAAGCGTAATGCGGCATTAAAAGAACCTGATGAGGTGGCTGAAGCGGCATTAAAGTTTTTAACCGCTGAATCACCACAACTAAGATACATGGTAGCGCCTAATAAAGAAGAAGCAGAGTTAACCGTTAAGGCAGCATTGTCTCGGGTGGTTCAATTAAATCAGAATCAACCTTACGCAATGACACGTGAGGCACTTATAAAACAGCTTGATGAATATTTAGCTAAGCCTGAAAAAAAGTAACCTAAATAGAAGATAAACCTTGCTGGAATTGGTTCGCGATATGTCTGGAGCTTTATAACTAAATTTAGCCTTAAGCAGCTTTTAAATATTGTAAGCCAATTCCTTCAGAGTCAACGCGCTTTATAACCATATCGAGCAATGGTGGTTCGGGGGCATGCGGTATAATTTTATTGAGCTTTACTTTAACAACAGATCCCAATGCTGGCATCGGATTGCCACTAGCGAGTACATACAATCCATCTTTACTATAATTTGTCACTAGTAAAGTAAGGGTATCAGTATCTTGAGTGGATACGCGAACATCAAAATTGGCGGATTTGCGTATTTGTTTTCTTCTTTCCATATCAAGCCCCATGAATGAAATTATAAATCTGCGTCTTGCAGATAAATACTAGCTAATATCTGAGCATAATACTAGCGGTTAGGTTTAGCTCTTTTTCTGAGTGGGTTCACGTTAGGTCGTGATTAACGTGGTATCGATTCAAGAACCGCTATTTAGGGGCAAGTTTTTCTGATGACTCTCTTTTTTTGTTCATTCAGCGCTAAAGATATTTCATTTTTATACTTTGAGTTTTCTAAAAACTTAGCAGCTTGCTTAGTGTTATTTCGTTTTAATGTCTTATAAATAGAAGTAGATATAGATACTTTATCTTGATCATTTGATAGAAGTTCAAGGTTATTCTTAGCAAACTGCGGATTCATATATATGGAGCTTTGAATTAACATTTTAGTCGATTGCTCTAGATTTATTCCTGTCTGCTGATGCAGCCAAGCCAATGCTTTTTGTGGATTCGAACGACTCCAAACTCTTAAAATACTATCGACTGGTCGCTGCTTATCGGATTCTATAGAACTATCTAAGTACCATTGTGCAGCCTCTTCGGGGTTATTATTGAGCCAGTTAGTTAGAAGAGCGTTACGCATAATTATCGTATCTTTACTATCCTCCTGTGTAGCTAGCCAATCTGCAACTTCATTTGGTTCTTTGCTAGACCATTGAGTGATAACGGCTCGTTTGTTTCCAGAGTTACTTTCAAGATTGCTTGTTAAGTCAATGAATTCAATATAGTCATCTTTGTTATCAACTGTTCTTAGAATACCTTTCATGGCCATACCTAACCCAAAGCGATCAGAATCAATTTCTGCTAATTTATCAATAGCATCATATCGATTTTGAGTTGCTAAACTCTGAAAGATTGACTGCAAAGCAACGCTGTATGAAAAAGGATTTGTTAGTGAAAGTTCAGATTCTTGATTGGTCTTATACCAATTATAAGCAGCGTATGGATCAGATTTTGCCCAGCCAGAAAGAGCAATATTAATTGCGGTTATTCTAGAATTCGGCTCATCAATGTTATTTTCCACATAATTCATTGCAGCCTCTGGGTTTAAGCTAGAAAATTTTCTGAGTAACGTTACAATGATTGCAGTGTTGCCGTTCTGAAAATTTTTAGCGTTTATTAACTCAAGTGCTTCTATAATTTCTTGTTCTGTAAAATTTTTTATTAGATTATAAGATTCTGTAATTGCACCAATATCAAATATCATAGTCTTATCAGAAGTAAGTAATTTAAGCTCATTTACAATTTCATAAACCGATTTACGTCCGGTTGTATATTCATGTGAATCATTTACTTCTTCAATTGAATCCAAAACATACTGATTAATCGTATTAGTATTTGCATCATTAGAGTCCTGAAAACTAGTTTCTTTCATTTGAATATGGGTACTGTTAGTTTTTGAATTTAGGTTAGAACCAAGAAAATATGCGAGCCCGAGAGATGCTATCCATGCTAATGCGAGTAAGTACTTCATTGAAATTCCTTTTTGCTAATTTAATGAGTGCTCAAAAATAGTACTGCTATAAGTGCATAAAAACAAGTTGTGTGCTGATGCCATAGTGTGTTTTTTTAATGGCTGTAGGTCGCCTTTTAGGGTGAAACGGTAATGGACTGAAGTGAATTATTAAGATTTTTTGTAAATCGTTAGTTTTGTCGGCCTAAAGACCGACCTACATCGTGACAAGTACTATCTGTTAGACCTAATTAATCTGCTGTCAGCCTAAAGGCAGACCTACATTAAAACCAATTAGGCCAGTTCGCACCCAATCTATCATCTTCAGCCAGGCCAAATTCTCCATTAATTAGACAAATACTTCTGAATATTTCCTCAAAAATAGGTACAATACGGCGTTTTTTTAACCAATTATAATTGAGTGATTCTGGAGTAACCCATGCCTGAGAGTAGATATCACAGTAATACCACCATTGCCGATTACGATCCTGAGATTGCCAGTGCCATTGGCCAGGAAAAAGTTCGTCAGGAAGAGCATATTGAACTAATTGCATCAGAGAACTATACCAGCCCATTAGTGATGGCTGCTCAAGGCTCTGTGCTGACCAATAAATATGCTGAAGGCTATCCTGCTAAACGCTACTACGGTGGTTGTGAGTACGTGGATACGGTAGAGCAAGTTGCTATCAATCGGGCCAAAGAGTTGTTTGGTGCTGATTACGCTAATGTCCAACCTCACTCAGGTTCACAAGCCAATATGGCCGCCTTTGCTGCATTGATCCAACCGGGTGATACAATTCTAGGTATGAACCTCAACGAAGGCGGTCACCTGACCCATGGTTCGCCAGTAAATTTCTCGGGCAAATTATACAATGCCATTGCCTACGGTTTAGATGAAAACGGCTATATTGATTATGCAGAAGTAGAAGCCTTGGCGTTAGAACATAAGCCAAAACTGATTCTTGCTGGTTTCTCTGCCTATTCCCGTAGTATTGATTGGAAGATATTCAGAGATATCGCCGACAAGGTCGATGCATTATTTATGGTTGATATGGCTCATGTATCCGGTCTTATTGCTGCGGGTGTCTATCCAAATCCAGTTCCTCATGCAGACGTTGTGACCTCTACTACTCATAAAACATTGGCAGGCCCGCGTGGTGGAATCATTCTTGCCAAGTCAAATCCTGATTTAGAAAAGAAGCTGAACTCAGCAGTTTTCCCTGGTGGTCAGGGCGGTCCTTTGATGCATGTAATTGCTGCCAAGGCGGTTGCCTTTAAAGAAGCATTACAACCCGAATTTACGGCCTATCAAACACGCGTTGTTGAAAATGCTCGCGCTATGGTTGCGGTATTACAAGAGCGCGGTTATAAGATCGTTTCTGGCGGGACTGATAATCATCTGTTCTTGGTTGATCTAATAGATAAAGACATCACGGGAAAGGATGCTGATGCAGCACTTGGTCGCGCCTTTATTACTGTCAACAAGAATACCGTGCCAAATGAGCCACGCTCGCCATTTGTAACCAGTGGCTTGAGAATGGGAACTCCGGCAATTACAACGCGTGGTTTTGGAGTGGCTGAAGTGCAGGAACTGGCAGGCTGGATAGCTGATATCCTTGATGACATTGAAAATGAAGATGTGATTGATGCTAGTCGTGAAAAAGTCTTGGCGTTAACTAGCAAATATCCGGTATACGGAGCCTAAGTCAGATGCATTGCCCGTTCTGTGCCGATCCAGATACACGAGTTATTGACTCGCGTCTGGTTGCGGATGGAAATCAGGTTCGCCGCCGTCGTGAATGTGCTTCATGTGGTGAGCGATTCACTTCCTATGAAACAGCTGAATTGGTGATGCCAAAGATTATTAAGCAAGATGGAACTCGCCAGCCCTTTGATGAGCAAAAACTTAGGGCTGGAATTATGCGTTCCGTTGAAAAGCGACCAGTTAGTATTGATGATATCGAAGAGACTATTTCTCATATCATGTCTAAACTTCGAGCCACTGGTGAACGTGAACTTCCGGCCCAAACCGTTGGTGAGATGGTCATGAATGGCTTACGTGAACTTGATGACGTGGCCTATGTTCGTTTTGCTTCGGTCTATCGTCGCTTCAAAGACGTCAGTGAGTTTCGTGCGACCATTGATAGCCTAAAAGACGAACACTCAACTAAGCCCTAGGTGTAATAATGACCTCAGATGCCCTGGACTATCGTTTTATGGGTCGTGCGCTGTCTCTAGCGCAACGAGGCCTTTATAGCACCGATCCAAATCCAAGGGTTGGTTGTGTGATAGTTAAGAATGGCGAGATAGTTGCCGAGGGTTGGCACGAACAGGCGGGTTCTGATCATGCCGAAATCATGGCCATTAAATCAGCCAAACAATCACTTGAGGGTGCATGCTGTTACGTGACGCTTGAACCCTGTGCCCATCATGGAAAAACACCCCCCTGTGCCGATGCCTTAGTAGCCGCTAAAGTGAGTCGTGTTGTGGTGGCCATGGAAGATCCTAACCCCTTAGTTGCTGGTTCAGGTATCAAAATTCTTAACAATGCTGGCATCGAAGTTAATATCGGATTGATGGCCTCAAAAGCTCAGCAGCTCAACCTGGGTTTTATTAAGCGTATGACAGAGGGTCTTCCCTATGTAACCTGCAAAATGGGCATGAGCATGGATGCCCGAACTGCGATGGCTTCGGGTGAAAGCCAATGGATTACTTGCCCAGAGTCACGACAGCAGGTACAACTTATGAGAGCACGATGTAGTGCAATCATCACCGGCAGTGGCACGGTAATCGCGGATAATCCATCGATGAACGTCCGTAAAGAACAATTTCCTGAAACTGCAGTTGACAGTAAAGTGAGTCAACCTTGGCGTGTTATCGTCGATTCACAACGTTCTGTACCAGCCGATTCAAAAATCTTTGATCTTGAGGGCCATGTGGTATGGGTTAATAGCGTTAGTTCAAAGCAGCAGGATACCGATAAGCTAAGCAATCTAGTGATGGCTGGCGAGAATAATATGGTTGCTCTAAAGCCATTATTACAATGGCTAGCTCAACAAGGCTGTAATGAAGTGCTGATAGAAGCGGGTGCAAAATTAACAGGTGCCTTTATCGCTGCTGATCTAGTTGATGAATTAGTTCTATTTATGGCACCAAAATTACTGGGTGATGAGGCAAGAGGCCTAGTTCATTTGCCAGGTTTAGATAAACTTGCTGATGCTAAACGTTATCAGGTTAGCGATGCTAGTCTCTGTGGGGATGACGTTCGTCTCACTTATAAAAGGTTAAGTTAAATGTTTACAGGAATCATTGAAGCTGTTGGCAATATTGAAGCAATTACTGATAAGAATGGTGACAAGCTATTTAAAATAAAGGCCACCGGGTGGGATTTTTCGGATGTTCAGTTAGGCGATAGCATTGCTGTTAATGGCGTTTGTCTTACCGTTATTGAACTGGTTGAATCTGGTTTTACAGCGGATGTTTCTGGTGAAACGCTGGCGGTAACCATTCTAAAAGATGCCAAGGTCGGAAGCAGAGTAAATTTGGAAAAAGCCTTGAGGTTAAGCGATCGACTCGGTGGTCATCTTGTTTCAGGACATGTGGATGGTATCGGTGAGGTAATCGAACGCTATCAAGAAGCACGCAGTTGGCGCTTTCAAATCAGGCCACCAAAATCACTATTAAAGTACATAGCAGCCAAAGGCTCAATCACAATTAATGGCATATCCTTAACTGTAAATAAGGTAGAAAATGGTCAATTTGATGTGAATATAGTGCCACATACATTACAATGCACGACCATGAATGACCTAGTGTCAGGAAGCCGCATCAATTTAGAGATTGATCTTCTGGCAAGGTACTTGGAACAATTAGTAAATAGTAGTGAAGATGAAAGCTCTGGAGTTAGTAAAGACTTACTAGCAAGAGCAGGTTTCTTAAAATCATAGCAGGCATTGAAATGACTTTTAATAGCGCAAAAGAACTCATTGAAGACATTCGTCAGGGTAAAATGGTCGTTTTACTTGATGATGAGGACCGTGAGAATGAAGGTGATTTGGTCATGGCCGCCAGTATGGTTGATGCTGAAGGCATCAATTTTATGGCCAAGCATGGTCGAGGCTTAATCTGTTTAACCCTGACTGAAAATCGCTGTGAACAATTGAATTTGCGACTAATGGTTGATTCAAATAAGGCCCAACACGGTACTAACTTCACAGTTTCGATCGAAGCAGCTGAAGGTGTAACAACAGGAATCTCCGCTGCTGATAGAGCAAAAACGGTTCAGGCAGCTGTCGCACCAGACGCTAAGCCTGAGGATATTGTACAGCCGGGTCATGTATTTCCACTAATGGCTGCCGCCGGTGGCGTTCTAAACAGAGCGGGTCATACAGAGGCAGGTTGTGACTTAGCACGATTGGCAGGCTTAGATCCTTCGGCAGTGATAGTTGAGATATTAAATGATGATGGCAGTATGGCGCGCCGTCCTGATTTAGAAATTTTTGCTAATCAGCATGGCCTTAAAATTGGCACCATTGCTGATTTAATTGAATACCGGAATTTGAACGAAGCGACGGTTGAGTCAATTGGCCAATGTATCTGGCCAACACGTTTTGGTGATTTTCAGTTGCACACCTTTAGAGATACCATTGATCAAGAGTTGCACTATGCTTTAGTTATGGGTGATGTAGCAGATGGTGAACCAGTGCTTGTCCGGGTTCATGTTGCTGACCTATTTTCTGACATGCTCTATGGAGAGCGTACGGGTGGTCGTAGCTGGTCTCTAGACGGAGCCTTACAGCGAGTTGCTGATGAAGGTCGAGGAATTGTATTAATAATTGGCTATCATCAACCTCATGAGCATATTGAAATGCGGCTAGCTAATTTAAGTGCAGAAGACCATGGCGGCTCAGTTCAAAATATTAAACAGGAAGGTGGCTCAAGAAGAGTCGGGATTGGTTCGCAGATTCTTGCTGACCTTGGTGCCCACAAACTGCGCTTATTAAGTGCTGAAAGACGCTTTTATGCATTATCAGGATTTAAAATCGAAATTGTCGATTTTGTTACAGAATAACGAACGGGAATAAATATGAGCACACAAATATTTGAAGGTGATTTTCGAACCAACAATGCATCCTATGCACTGTTAGTGACACGTTTTAATAGCTTTATCACAGAAAGCCTACTAGAAGGCGCGTTGGATGCATTAAGACGACATGGCATTAGTGATTCTCAAATTACGGTAATCAAAGTCCCTGGTGCTTACGAGTTGCCTCTAGTCGCGAAGCAATTAGCTAACTCAGGCAAATATGATGGCTTGATAGCTTTGGGCGCTGTAATCCGAGGTGGTACGCCACATTTTGATTATGTTGCTGGTGAATGTGCCAAAGGTCTTGGTCAGGTTTCTTTAGACTCAGGACTACCTATTAGCTTTGGTGTTTTAACCACAGACAGCATTGAGCAAGCGATTGAAAGAGCGGGAACCAAGGCAGGCAACAAAGGCGCAGAAGCGGCTGTTACTGTATTGGAAATGGTCAACCTTTTAAAGCAGATCAACGACTAATATGAAAGTTAATCCGGCTAGGCGCCATAAAGCCAGGCGCTATGCAGTACAGGGCCTATATCATTGGCAACTGACACAGGCAGATGCTAGTGATGTTATCGATTATATGCTGCCAGAAGTAAATCAAAATAAAACCGATATGGAATATTTTGAAGAATTAATCACTCAAATCCCAACCATGGTTGAGTCAATTGACGAAGTGATTAAGCCACATTTAGATCGCGACATTAATTCCGTAGACCCGGTAGAAAGAGCCATATTAAGAATGGCTGTATATGAATTACTCAAACACCCTGAGATTCCTTATCGAGTGGTCATTAACGAAGCCATTGAACAAGCAAAAACATTTGGTGCTGAAGATGGCCATAAGTTTGTTAATGGTGTTTTAGATAAAGCGGCAGCAATAGTTAGAGAAGTCGAAGTAAGTTCCAATCAAAATTCAAAGGATGCCTAAAATGGCGTTAAGCGAGTTTGAATTAATTAACCAATATTTCAAATCCATTGTTGGACACCGTAAAGATGTTCATTTGGGTATTGGTGATGATGCTGCATTGTTAGATGTGCCTGAAGGGCAGCGTCTGGTGGTAACTGTTGATACCCTGGTTAAAGATATTCATTTTTCTTCTGACGTAACGCCTGAAGATCTAGCACATAAATCTTTGGTCGTTAATTTAAGTGACCTCGCTGCTATGGGCGCTGCACCTGCTTGGGTGACGTTATCACTAACCATACCTGAGGCTGACAAAAATTGGATTGAATCCTTTAGTCAGAAGTTTGCTGAATTATGCCGCTATTTCGATGTGCAGCTAGTGGGTGGCGATACTTGCCGTGGAGAATTGTCTGTGAGCGTTCAGGCTATGGGGTTTGTACCTCATACCTCGGCTTTAAAAAGATCTTCTGCTCAGCCCGGTGATTTAATTTATGTCACAGGTCATATTGGTGACGCAGGTGCTGGCTTAGCGTTGCAGCAAGAGCAGAAAACAGAATATTCTATAGATGAACAGTTCCTAATCAGCCGCTTAGATAATCCAACTCCAAGACTGGAAGTGGGCATCATGTTGCGAAATATCGCTAATGCCGCGATAGATATTTCTGATGGTTTCATACAGGATTTATCTCATATTCTTGATGCCAGTGATGTTGGTGCAGTCGTTGAAGTTGGAAATTTGCCCGTATCTGATGTAATGCAATCTAATTACACTGAAAAACAAGCTCAGAGCTTCGCAATGACCGCTGGTGATGATTACGAACTGTGCTTTACTGTTAGTCCTGAAAATCAGGACGCACTCGATAGAGTGTTAAGTACGGTTAGTTGTCCAGTCACTCAGGTTGGGCGTATTACGGCTAGCAAGGGCCTTCAGCTACGCAATAAGGATGAGTTGTTGCAGCAACCTTCCTTAGGCTATGAGCACTTTAGTGCAGGGTCTATCCGTGACGTTAGTTGCTAGTCTGATAAAAACTAAAATTAATCTTTTTCTTGCCACAGGTTTTGGCTCTGGATATTTTCCAAAGGCACCAGGAACTGTAGGAACTGCTGTTGCAATTATCCCTTGGTATTTTTTACAGACGCTGGATTTGTATTACTACAGCCTAGTCATATTAGTTTCTAGTGTTGCGGGTATATACATCTGTGATCAGGCGGATAAGGCAATGGCGAGTCATGATAACAAGCGTATTGTTTGGGATGAGTTTTGTGGTTTTTGGATCACCATGTTTGCGATACCATTTAGTCCATCTGCGCTAATTATTGGTTTTGTTCTGTTCCGTTTCTTTGATATTGTAAAACCTTGGCCTATTAAATGGATTGACCGCAATGTTCATGGCGGGGTAGGGGTGATGTCTGACGATATTGTTGCGGGCATAATAAGCTGTCTTTGTTTGCACCTTCTCTATGCTTTGATCTAACATGCTCCTAGTCTTAGGAGGTTGCTGTGAAAGTCACTAAACACATTATGTTATTCATGCTTTTGCTACAGTCCTATAGTAGTGAGTTATTGGCCGTTCCGAAGATAAAACTTAATGCGGTTTTAAATAACGCGGTGGTGTTAACCATTGATGGTCGACAACAGATGTTAACAGTGAATCAGTCTTCAACTGAAGGTTATAAACTGCTAAAAATAAATCAAAACAATGTCGTTATAAAGGTAGATGGAATTGATAAAGTCATTGCTTTAGGCGCTGCCATTGGACCATCAAAATCAGCGCCAATTGCTCAGGTTCTGATTACTAAAGATATTCAAGGTATGTACCAGGTTGATGGTCGAATCAATGATCATTCAGTCCGGTTTTTAGTTGATACAGGCGCTACCTTTATTGCGTTAAATTCGCAGCTAGCAAGTCAATTGAACATTGATTATCGTGCGATTGGTCGTGAAACCATTGCCAATACAGCTGCTGGACAAGTTCCTGCATGGCATATAAAGTTGACCAAGGTGACCTTAGGAAATATTAATATTCATCAGGTTGATGCTGTAGTAATAGAGGGGGCCTTTCCTGATCCGGTGCTCCTTGGCATGAGCTTTCTTGGCCGTTTGAACATGAATGATAATGGTATGTTACTAACATTGGAAAAAAAGTATTGATGGGACATGTAATCGCCAGAACAGTTTCAGCTGCAATAGCTTCTATTTATGAGTAACTTGCTTTCAGAGACTTATAAATCTTGGAAGATACAATATCATCCGAAATTAAGTATCGAATGGCTACACTGGTTTCTAGACAACTGTACTAATCCTTCTGAGTTTGTGCCACTGACACAACAATCAGACTGTATCAATTATTTGATTGACTCAGAAACTGGTCCCTTGGTTGCTATGATATATCGCCGTCAATTGCTGTCTATGCAAAAGCCAATCGGTACAGAGGCAGAGACATTATGGCAAAAGTCGCAACTGCTAAAAGCCAGTGGTATAGCAATCGCTGAACCAATGGCTGTGATTACACGTAAATCGACAAGCATCAAAAACTATGAGACATGGTTCATTAGAGACTATGTAGAAGGACGTTCTCTGTTTGATATATTTCATGATCAATCATCAATCACTCCGGAACTTACATCATTGGCTGCACTGAGTTGTCAATTAATTGCTCAACTGATCGATAAGAGAATTCGCTTAGAGACATTTAAGGCAACAGATATTATTAAAAGCGTCAATGGATTTAGATTGGTTGGTTGGCGTGGTATTCGAAGATGCTCAGACTATACTGATGAGATGATTAGCAATGACATGGCTCATTTTATGAAGGCATGGATTGAGCGTTACGACTATCATCAGTTATTTGTTGAATCCTTTAGTCGTGTTGGTATTAAGCTATCAAAGTTAGACCACTAGATAGTTTTCATTTTCCATTATCTTAAAAGTTCGTTAAACTAGTCCTGTTAATCAATGCAGAACTATAAAAATCAATAGCTTAGCTAATAAATCTGCATCATTTCTTTTCTTTATTGGAGTAATTCATGAATTCAAGCGATTCAGCAGTGGTCACAAATGAAGACTATGATCATGAAGACACGCTTTGGGGTCATCCCAAGGGGTTATATGTATGCTTTGCCACAGAGTTGTGGGAGCGTTTTTCATTCTATGGAATGAAGTACTTATTGTTACTATATTTGACAAAATATCATTTATTCAGCGACTCAATGGGTCTTGATGTATTGGGTGCTTATGCAGGACTTGTTTATGCATTACCTGTGATTGGTGGATTGCTAGCCGACAGGTATCTTGGTATGCGTAAGGCCGTAGTATTTGGCGGTATCTTACTATCCTTGGGACATATATTAATGGCAGTTGAAGGTCATCAGGCTGTTTCCTATGCCGTTGGCGCTGTATTGCAAGATGCTTTAACCCTTGCTGATGGTACTGTTTTAGTCGCTGGAACTGTTCTAACCGAAGCGATAACGGTACGTGATACTGGTGCCTTGAATGTATTCTACCTTGCGATTTCACTTATCGTTATGGGTGTTGGCTTTCTAAAACCGAACATTTCAACCATCGTTGGTAAATTATACGGACCGGACGATCACCGTCGCGATTCAGGCTTTACCATTTTCTATATGGGCATTAATATCGGCTCCTTCGTGGCGACATTACTCTGTGGTTGGTTAGGAGAGACCTACGGCTGGAAGTACGGTTTCGGTGCGGCCGGTATTGGTATGATGATTGGTTTATTCACCTTCCTAAAGGGACAGAAGTACCTGCAAGGTCATGCTGAGCCTTCGAATCCAAGCCAGTTGAAAGAGAAGGTCTTTGGACTTCTTAGTCGCGAATATACAATTTATGTCATATCAATCTTATTCACTGGCGTAATATGGTTGCTAGTACAGGACGAGCCGATTGTTCATGCGACACAGAATGCCATGTTGGTAGTCGCGATTGTGGCAATTATTTTATATTCCATGTTCCATGACAGCAATGCGCCTAAAGGAATGGGCAGGGCCATAGGCTTTGCAACCATCGCTTTAGGACTGGCTGCAGTATTGATGAATAATACGATGTTGTTTGGTGAGCCAGGACAGGCTGCTGAATATGTAATCTATGCAACTCTTTTAACATTAGTAGGCTTTATAACCTATGGTTTTAAGGTACATAATTCTGATGAATACGGCCGAACAGTGGCTTTGATGATCTTGATATTATCAACGGTTGTATTTTGGGCATTATTCGAACAATCAGCGGGTTCAATGACACTTTATGCTGACCGTGTACTCGATCGTAACCTGATGGGTACGGAAATTAAAGCATCTATGTTTGGTTCGCTAAATGCAGGCTTTATCATGTTACTGGCAATTCCATTCTCAGCATTATGGGTCTGGTTAGATAAGCGCAAGATGGAACCTAATACACCCATTAAATTTGGTTTGGGTATCTTTCAAGCCGGTTTAGGCTTCGGTGCATTGGTCATCGGTGCCGAGTTCCCTAACGATGCTGGTAAGGTAGCTATGATTTGGTTAGTGCTTGCTTACTTACTACATACAACAGGTGAGTTATGCCTCTCACCCGTTGGACTCTCTGCTGTAACGAAGCTTTCTATACCAAGTGTTGTGGGCGTAAGCATGGGAACTTGGTTCCTTGCAACGGCTTTATCTGAAACAGTTGCAACAAGAATTGGTAAAATAGCAGCCATTGATACATCAGGCGCTGAGACTGCGACAGCTGCAGAGACATTAGCCAAATATACCGAACTTTATGAGTTTCTGATGTGGTTTGGTCTTGGTGTCGGTGTGTTTATGATCGTTATCTCACCACTACTTAAAAAGATGATGCACGGAGTGCATTAATATTCATCTACTAAGGCAGGATCACTGGTTCTGCCTTAGCTTTTCCCGTTTTTAATCAATTCCTACTGCTATAATTGAATGAATTGTGAGTTAATTCACAACTAGCCTATCCACAAACTAACTATAATACTGATGTAAAGTTACGTGAGTAGACATAGTTGGAGTAATAACGTTGGAATGGGATCGATTACAAGCCCCTAGCCCCAGAGAAAATATGCATAGCGAATTGCTAATGCAGCGTAATCGTCATGAGATAGACATAGGCGATCGTACAGGAGCCGCACAGTTTGAGTTCGCGGCCTGGCTTAAATTAAAGAATACAGACGATTTACCCGTCATGTTATTACTTGAGTACACAGATTCTCGTTCAACACGTTGGCATATCATTGATACCGCACGTGTTCGTAATATTAAAGGTGCCTCACTACTCAGTGGGCGTGCTGAAATAGAGGTAAAGAGATTGCAAGAGCTAAAACTCTATATCTGCCATCCGAGCCCTAAATTGATT
>Ga0316204_10003676_pt1 | contig 29867 bp, 24 predicted proteins | sample 6monrhotite_MG_2_FD_205661 | JGI IMG/M metagenome (GOLD analysis project Ga0316204, IMG submission 205661) | Microbial mat bacterial communities from mineral coupon in-situ incubated in ocean water Damariscotta River, Maine, United States -... | ecosystem: Environmental > Aquatic > Marine >...
ATTATGATAAAAGTGTGACAGATGCTGAGCTTTGCAGTTAGAACGCTACGAGCGACACTGTAAGAGGGAAGGATAAGTTACTGCGGTTGGGTTGTAGCTCCCTCTCTCACCCCGGATGAACTACAATGCTTAGTATGTTTTGTCTTGACGATTTCAGGTTGTAGCTCCCTCTCTCACCCCGGATGAACTACAATAAAACCTGTTGAAATCCGTGTCCAATGATGGTTGTAGCTCCCTCTCTCACCCCGGATGAACTACAATCTGTCGGCGTGGATGTGACCACCCATGTGTGTTGTAGCTCCCTCTCTCACCCCGGATGAACTACAATGTGTAGCGCAACCATATGCTGTAAGTTCTCGTTGTAGCTCCCTCTCTCACCCCGGATGAACTACAATAAAAAAGAAATCCCCATCTGCACACCGGAGGTTGTAGCTCCCTCTCTCACCCCGGATGAACTACAATCTTCCGGCAGTTCAATAGGTGTGCGCTGGCGTTGTAGCTCCCTCTCTCACCCCGGATGAACTACAATCTTGATGCACTTGCACAATGAAGTCTGCTGGTTGTAGCTCCCTCTCTCACCCCGGATGAACTACAATCAGTCTTTCGCGACTTGTTCACGATCAATCGTTGTAGCTCCCTCTCTCACCCCGGATGAACTACAATCACCATCAAAAATATATATCTCATATAGCCGTTGTAGCTCCCTCTCTCACCCCGGATGAACTACAATCAATTGCAGCGGAACAATCAACGGTTGCAGGTTGTAGCTCCCTCTCTCACCCCGGATGAACTACAATAGCTGAGGCCGAAGCACTGGAAGCTTGAAGTTGTAGCTCCCTCTCTCACCCCGGATGAACTACAATGCAGGAATTTAAGGGCCTCTTCTTTGGTTAGTTGTAGCTCCCTCTCTCACCCCGGATGAACTACAATTCCATGATGCGAGCATGTAACTCTTTTCCGGTTGTAGCTCCCTCTCTCACCCCGGATGAACTACAATGTAGTTTGCGTTTAAGAAGCGGGCTGTGGAGTTGTAGCTCCCTCTCTCACCCCGGATGAACTACAATAGGCCTCAAGCAAACGCCCGCGCCGCCAAGGCTGTGCGGGCGTTCTGTTTAAAAAAACTGATTAAAATAGTAACATTTGGTTAACCTTGAGTGCTTTTTCCTGAAAAAGTGGTAGTCCAACTAAGAGTTTCATGCTGGCATACTGTTTCTCGGTGACCGATAAACATCTTACAGAGCCTTCCGGTGGCAGACTGTTTACTAAGCGCCGCATATGCTTTTCCATGGCATCGTGGCCATTTAAGATGCGCCCATAGACAGAGAATTGAATCATGTCGTAACCGTCGTTAATCAGGAAGCGACGAAATAGTGTGTAGGCACGGCGCTCGGCTTTGGTGACAGTGGGTAGATCAAAGAGTACAAGTAGTCGCATAAACCGTCGTGTCTCCTCGCTCATTGTTTAATACTCTAGTCGATGCTGTTGCAGGCCGATGAGGCTGGGCAGTTCCAGTAAAGTTTCAGCGCCGCCGTCGTAGATGCGCGCTAAACTTTCTATGCATTGTTCGATGGCTGAAAGTATGGACATTTTGCCGCGTGGCATGGCGACATCAACATTGAGCAGAGCAACCAAGGCCGCTTTGTCTTGTGGGTTTAATTCATCACCCGCTAAGGACATGTGTTTCGCAACGAATAAATCCACCACCGGACGGAAAGGCTCGATCATATCATCGGCCAGATTAAATGCATTCTGCTCGCTGGAGTGGAACAGCCCGAGGGACGGCAGCAAGCCATGTGCGACCAAGCCTCGTGCAATGGTGCCGCGCAATACCGCATAGCCATAATCAAGCGCCGCATTGGCGAAGCGAGCCTGTTCGCGGTGAAAGCCTTTGCCGAACAGTTGTATGAAATAAAACGCAGCGGCTTGCCCTTCCAGATTGCCGACATCGCCGGAGCGTACGCGCCGCGAGTAAGAGTCTAGGCGATCTGCGCCTTTGCGTGCGTTGAGGTGTAAACAGGCCGCTTGGTTGGCAATTTTCTGGCGCACGATGCATGCCCAAGTTCGCTTGGCGACTGGGCGAGGAAAATTGAGTTGCAATCGCATCCAGCGCGTGGCGCGTGAGTGCGATAGGAAAGGAAGAAATACCCCGTTGGGATGATGGGTGTCTCCTGTGGCGAAGAGGCTAATGCCGTATTCGCCGCAGGCCGACAATACCGGATGGGTGAGTATGATTTCGCGGTGGTTGAGCACGATTACTGCGATGTCCTCGAATGGTACGAAGGCTGTTTGCTCCTGCTCGACAGCAAGGCGAAATTGATCGCGCCGTAGCTTGGCAGGCCGCGAGATGACGACGCTACGCCAAGTCATTCGCGTCTTTTCCTTCCTGAATGGAGCCTAAGATACTTACCTTTAGTTTTTCAATAAAGGCGGCATCGCTGACCTTTCTTTTTATGTCTCCAACCAAAGAGAATTTCAACGGAGGGTCTTGCGGCGTCTCGCAAAACTCGAAATACTCTACCTGCTCTGTAGTTTTAGCTTTGGAATTTTTTTTCTCCTTGGGTTTTGCAATCAATGTCAGCGATTCTTTATCCAGAGTTTTTTCGGCCTCAAGCAGGAAGAATGGACTGTTATCATGTAGCTGGACAACGGGGCGATCATTGCTGGGTTCAAAATAATTCCAGTAGCCTTCAAAAATGCCATTCTCAAAAATGGCTTCAACATCTATCAAGGTGTTGCCGTAGGCATCTTTGTGGCGGCCAACTTCGCGATAGCAGTGCGTCAAATTTGGATGTTTGATGCGCACATAATCATTCTTCATGAAGTTGCCTATATGTTGGGCACCCTTTGGCATTACGGGCAGTCCAAACGAGTTCTCCTGCGCTACTTTGTAGCGGGCACGGAACCAGTATGCGCCATCGTGCTTGTACATTTCCGTGTAAAGCGCATCGCCTAACTTAGCTGCGCCTCCACGAACATGGATGCCAGAACTGCAAGGTGCAGGTAGGCGAATTGATTTAATGAAAGGCCGATCTTTGCCGAATGGATAAAATGGTTCGGCAAATGCTTTTTCAGCGTCATCCTTGAAGTTGTTAAGTTGTGCTTTGATTGCTTCAATCATGCGGTTGTTGCGATGATGAAAAGTTGACCCCAATTTTTCCTCGCTCAGCCTTTTGAGTGAAAGCTGGCTAAGTGGCACATTTTTCATTGCAGTGTCTTTAAAATTCTCTTTATTAGATTTGCCGAGTTGTTTGCTGGTGCGTTTAAAATAGTCTGCTGGCAAAGAAATTATGGGTAGGGGGAGGGTGTGGATGACGCTCTCTTTTCCTTTCTTGTTCTTTATCAGGAAGCCATCCTTGAATGCGGAAACCGCATCACCATTGTTGGACAACAAGCGATGGCGAATAGATTCAATCAAAGGCAGCCGTGATTCAGGTAAATTGGGGGGCAGTTGTTTTTTATCCAGCATTTCTGGCGTTAGCTCGCACAGATTTACTGGGTAGTACCTTAAAGCCATGGGGTTCGCGTCATGAAGTTCGACGTTGCGTTTCTTCCGAATGGCGCGCGAGACAAAAATGGATTCGTATTTTTCAAGGAATTCATGCCTGAATCCATCCCATGGCGCAGGCAAATAAAGTCCGCGCTCACGCGCTTCATCTTTGCTGATGATTTCGCCAGTACCCTTGTCGGTATAAGTGCCATCATCCCTTTTCTTGAATTGGTTCGGCACTTTTTCTTGGTTGGAAAACCAGCTATTCACATGGTGGATCAGCTTTGGCGTGCAGGCCGCGATAATGCAGGCATCCATGGCATGATGCTTGTCGCCAGCATCGCGGTCTTTGATGTCGCCCAGCCATCTGCGCCTGAGAAAATTAACGACACCACCTTGCGGTGTGCGGACGCGGGTTTTGTGGAATTTCTCAAGCCGTGATTTCCCGCTTTCCGATGGGTCTATGTCTTCGGTTTTGTCTTCTGTTTGGCCGTCGAACAGCAAACGGTCGCGCACCATGCGTGCGAACAGGCGGGTGGCGTAGCGCGTGTCCACGAGGTTGCGTGCAAGGAATTCGTCTGCATCTAGTTCCGTAGCAAGCAATCTTTTTTGCTTGTTGTCACTCATGCCCTTGCACGTCATGACATGAGCCGCGACTTTGCGCCAGTGTTCGGCGCGTTGCGTTTCGATACTGCCAAACCTTGAGTGGCTGTTGATGTAGTCGTAAGGGATGCGGCTGCCCTTATCCTGATTGGCATGTGCATGAACAAGCGCCAGGTTTTCCATGCTGTTGTCGAAAGTGAGCGAACGCGGCCAGATGTGGTCAATCTGGGCATAATTTTCGTCACGGACAACACGATCAAGGTCTAGTTCTTCAAGGGTGTAAAGGCACTTGCACTGTTGTTCGTGATACAGCCGTTCTTTGAGTATTTGAAATTCACTCGGGTTGCTGATTCTGTGAGTTTCAGCAAAATTGTTGCGAATCAATTGGCGTTTGTTGCGGTTTTCTTCTTGTTTCTTTTGTACATCCAAACGCCCCTCGATATATTTGTCGTTACTCCATTTTCCCTTTAGTGGCCGGGCTATGTCGCGCGCCAGCTCTATATGCACATAGGCAGGGGATTGGTCATAACGGTCTATCAGTTCATTCAGCACCAGCCGCGCCTGATTGAAGGCGCGAGCTACAACAGGGTTGGTCAGGTCTTTGTAGCGCTGTTCGCTGTATCCCGTTTTTCCGAACCCGTTTGTTCTGCCGTGACGGACGCGCTCATACAAGTAGGATTCAAGCGGCGGCAAGTGCCGTGTTCGCGATGGGGGCGTGATGGGCTGGTATCCAGCTCGATCACAAGCCTCCTTGTAACTCTTACCCTGCTCAAGATCAGGAAGGATGTTGCGCAGTGCTTTCAGGCTGAGGTTTCGGTATCGCTTAAAGCGAATTCCTTCCAAGGCTTCCAATTTTGCCTCGTCTAATTGCAGCGGCGCGAACCCTTTTTTCACATCGGCATCGGTCTGCGCCTTGGTCAATACTTCGGCAATTCCGTCAAGCTGGTGTGCGGTGGTCTTTCCGGCATCGGATTGAGGTTCACGCCAAGCGGCTTGCAGGCTTGCCCACCATTCAGGGCGGTTGTTCTCCAGAGTACGCTTGAATGTGTGCCAACCCTTGAGTTCGATCAGAATTTCTTCCTCGGCCTTTTGTGCATCCTCGTATTCGATGGGAACATCAGTTTTGTCCTCGTTCGCGGACTGAATGGGCTGAATGTCTTTCTGGCTCTTTTCGAATTGCCAGCCGCTTTCCAGTTCTTCGGTTTGCTCGATGGCGATGCGCAGATCGGCGAGGCTGGCATCGGGCTTTGCGCGTAGGCTTTCAAGAGCCCTTATTGCCTTTGGGGTAAGTTTTTTCGCACTCTTGCTCTTGGCAGGCATCATCTTGATGAATGCCTTTTTGTGATCCAGCTCGTCGAATGAAATTGGATATTGATCTTCCAGTGCGACAGGAATGATTTCCTCGTTTTTGCGCTGACATTCAAATGTTTCGTTCTCGGACAATTTATAGAGTTGGCGCAGTTCTGCGAAGGTCATCGTTCCGGTTTCGAGGCGCTGCTTGAGCTTCTTGTTGATGTCTTTGCGTTCCTTTTCGCTTTTGATGTACTTACCCAGCGCGGTTTTTGTGCCATCGGTCGTGACGATGTTGAGCCAGCTTCCATCATCCTTTCGCTTGTTGCGGTAACTCAACTTGGTGAAGCTGGCTTCGCGCCAGTGTGTCGGGAAGCCGTTTTGCTCCCTCAGTATTTCTCTAGCTTGTTTGAATGTGAGCTTGGATTGTGTATAGGGAAGGTTGAGCAGAATGTTCCGCTCTTGCTCTGTAAGTGTGGTTTCTTTACCGTCGCGTTTGATGCGCAGATTGTTGAGAGTTTGCAGCCATGTGGCGCGCTCGTTGGAAAAGGTATGTTTGGCGGCGCGTCGTTCGGCTTTTCCTTTGCCGTTGCGAGCTTCGCTTTCCAGTTCGCAATCGCCAATCATGGCATCCATCTGTTCGATACTGATTGGTGGATGTTGCAATTCGAGTAGGGCAAAAACCTGGGCGCGGAACGTCGGTTCAACACGCCGGGTTTCCGAACTCACGGCAATTTCGGTCAGGCGTTCGATTCCATCAGGAAGAGCAAGCTCGGTGTAGGGGTTGTCGTGTTTGTGCTGAGTATCGAACAGCGCATTCAGTTCGGCTATCAAATCATCGCGTCGGAACGCATGGCGGTAGCTCTTGCCTTTGTTGCGGTAGGCGTTCTGGAATTCCTCGCAGTCTTTTGCATTCAGTTCATTGCCTTTGGAGTCTCTATAAATTTCATTCTTGTCCTGTTGCGCATTGGCAAGCTGATGTGCGGCTTGTCCGAGTGTCTGGAACTGAGGATATTTTTCTAGGAGCTTTGAGGTGTATGTGAGTCCATCACGCAAGCCATCGCGTTCTGCTTTTGCGGAAGCATCTATGGTGTCTGCATCATCATTTCCAGATTTGGTGGGGTCTTCCGATTTGCTGAAAAACTTGAAGCCGCGATGTTTGATGACGTGGAAGATTACTTGCGCCCACTCCTGTTTGGTGAGAGGGCGCGACAGCCCTTCAGCGCGCATCTGCCAAGGACTGACATGTTTCACGTTTTTCTCATGCTGGGCAGAAAACAGATGCTTTATTTCCGACTTGGTTAACATGCCAACATCGCGGAACAGGCGGGTCAGTTTCTTGAGTCGCCATGTACGCATGTCGTAGCGATTGCGCGATACCCTAGCGCCTCTGCGAGTCTGATTATTCGGCTTGCCATCCTTGTCTTCTGCCGCATCGAATGCGCGCACTCCCATATCCACGATCTGATTTTGCGATAGCACAGCCCATCCAACCGAGGCAATGCCAATGTCCAATCCGAAAGTTAGGGGGCTAAGATTTTCATGCTTGCTTGTCATTGCGTTCTCCGTGATAATGAAGCCGTTGTAGTAGTTCATCCGGGGTGAGAGCCGTTGCTACAATAAAGATCAACCGAAAGGTTGAGTCTGTATCCGAAAACCCAGTGGGGCAACCTGCTGGGTTTTCTCTTTTAAAAGATAGTCAGATGCGGTTTTTTGGGTCGTCGCAGCCCCACATCATGTGAGTATGATAGGTGAGAAGAGTGGTCATTTGTGGGTATCTCCTAGAAGTCTAACTTTGCTGTATGTGGGATATGCAAAATGTTAGCTTTGATGTTTTTTGGGTTTAATTATGAACTAGCCTATTCGTAAGTGTATGAACTTTAGGCGAGTCGGGCTGCTGGTGTCAACAGTTCCCTTGATTTTAGCAAGGGTTTGAAAGCTTGGGCCTTGCTCAAAAAATGCAAAAATTGAGATGAGACTCGAATGCTTGTTAAAAAGCAGAATGCGCAACTACAAGTTACATTTCTGAACCTGCTACAATTCAAACATTATGATTTATGCCTTTATTGCAATCGGTCTTGGAGCAGCCTTCGGTGCATGGTTGCGTTGGGGCTTGGGGCTGTGGCTTAACCCCTCGCTTGCTGAGCTTCCACTCGGCACGCTCTCTGCCAACTTGTTGGGCGGTTATCTGGTGGGCTTTGCGGTCGCATTTTTTATGCAGCATCCCGGCCTGTCACCAGAGTGGCGCTTGTTTATCATTACCGGATTCATGGGCGGGCTGACTACTTTTTCAACTTTTTCCGCTGAAACTGTTACCTTGCTAATGCGTGGACAATACGCATGGGGTAGCGCGATCATCGCCACACATTTGGGTGGTTCTTTGCTGATGACCGTACTAGGGATTCAAACGCTCAAGTGGATTCAGCAGTAATCAGGAGGCATTATGCAAGCTGTTTACCTTAGGTTTTTCTTAACCGAAAAACAAAAACACCGAGATACACCTCTTTACGAATGGTTGTTGGAGCAGGCCAAATTGATCGGTGTGCCGGGTGGTTCGGTATTTCGCGCTATTGCGGGATATGGTCGTCACGGCAGTTTGCATGCGGAGACTTTTATTGAGTTAGGTGGCGAATTGCCGATGCAAGTTGAATTTATTTTGGCTGCACAACAGGCGGATGAGTTTTTGGCAACGTTGCAAGCTTATGAATTGAATATTCGTTTTGTACGCTATGAGGTGGAAGCTAGTATGGTTTAGGATTTTAAAACCCTAACCATAAAAACTTCACCACAGAGACACAGAGACACAGAGACACGGAGAAAAGCAAAACATCAGCAGCTTGCAGCCTTCGTTATTCCCGCGAAGGCGGGAATCCAGTGTTTTGAATTGGCAGAGTTCACGCTTTTGCGGGAGCAGCAACTTATATCAGTGCTTTCCTAAGTCAAAGCGCTAGCATTCCAGCTGTACAAGTCTGTGCTTGTTCTAAACGCACTAAAGTGGGTAGTAGGTTTAAACCCGTTTTTTCTTTTAATTCCAGAGCCTGATCTTTTAGGTCGTCTAATGATGCATTAATTGTGTCTCCGTCCGCCGCGAAGCAAATTGCATTGCCGCTGTCGCAAGATGGAAAAGCAATGGCGCGACTATCAAAGGCTTTGCTGATGCGTTCCACACTGACTTCAAATCCTTTGCTGCGTCCTAATAGGTTTACTGCCATGATGCCTCTGTCGCTAAGACGAGCGCGTGCCGCTTGATAAAACGGCACGGTGTCCAGCGCGCCTGCGCGCGCATCAGCATCGAAACCATCAACTAAAATCAAATCATAAGTCTGCGTGCTGTTCAATACAAACGCTACTCCATCATCAATGGCTATTTTCAATCGCAAAGGATCTTCCGGTAGTTTAAAGAATTGTCTTGCCGCAGCAACTACACGCGGCTCAATCTCCACTACCGTCAGTTTGGCCAGCGGATAATTGCGATACAAGAACTTGGTGAGCGAAGCGGTGCCTAAGCCAATGAGTAACACCTTACGCGGAAAGCGCGAGTCTTCACGCAGCAGCAGACTTGCCATCATTTCCTTGGTGTATTCCAGTTCCAAATTCCACGGACGTGCGATACGCATCGCACCTTGAATCCATGATGAACCAAAATGCAGATAACGCACACCAGCTTCTTCGCTTACGTCGATTGAGAGGGTCATAAATATAACTGATTAATGAATTTTGTAGGAGCGCGCCCTGCACGCGATTTTTGAATCATAGCCATACCGCATTCCAAAACGGATAATCGCCAAGATGTTTGACTAAGCCAGCCCGCAAGTGATTGGCAACTATATAACGTGCGACGGATTGCAAATCTTCCTTATTTCGCAATCCATGGTCGTGAAATGCTTTCGCCCAAACTGAAGCAGTTGCATTACGAGTCTGGTTTGCATGCCGAGCATTTGCTGATTTTAAACGATTGGCGACACGACTTAAGGGATCATGCTCACCTAATTGTAGCAAGCAATGAAAGGGATCTGGCATTAATACCCATACAAACATTTTTGCATCACCGAGAAAGTCTGGATTTTCAAAGCATCGCGCTGCGGCGCAAGCTGTCGCAAACTCATTAAACAATTTCTTGCGTTCAAATGTAGTTGTTGTGATGAGGTAAGCTCTATTTGCTATAGAGGCTCGCCCTTTACGTAGGGCTTGATGTCCCTCATGGGGATCGCGTGCAGGGCACGCTCCTGCGGATGTTGTGGAACGAATTTGTGTACTTTGCATGCGAAGACTTATTTGCTTACCCACTGATTCAACAACCAACGCGCCCATTCAGTTACTTCCGTTGCGCTCATGCCGATGCTGGCGTGTTGCTCAGCCAGTGCATCGCCTGCTGCGCCATGTAGGTGTACGCCTAGTAGTAGCGCTTGGTCGGCACTCAAACCTTGCGCGAGGAAAGCGGCGATGATGCCGCTCAAGACATCGCCCATGCCAGCGCTACTCATGCTGGGATTGCCAGTTTTATTGATGTGTAGCTTGCCGTCGCTGGTGGCGCAGATGCTGTCTTTGCCTTTGAGTACAGCATTGCAATGGAATCGTTTGCTGAGACTGCTTGCGGCATTGCTGCGATTGGCCTGAATGTCTTCGATGCTGCTTGCCAATAAGCGTGCGGCTTCGCCCGGATGGGGGGTGACTATAACTGGGGCTTTGCGGCTGACTAGCATGCTGCGCAGGTCAGGGCGGAGGGAGAGAATGTTGAGCGCATCGGCATCTAACACTGTGGCTACATCAAGCCGTAAGGCATTGTAGAGTAACTTGTGCGCGGCCAGACTGGTGCCCATCCCGCAGCCAACTACGAGAATGTCGGTTTTGGCAGATTTTAAAACAGCGCTAGCTTTGTCTACCATCAGCTCAGCCATTTGCATGTCTAGTGCAGGCGCATTTTTCGCCAGCAGTCCGATTCGCACACTGCCCGCACCTAGCTTGAGAGCAGCGCGTCCAGCTAAAAGCGCTGCGCCAATCATGCCTGTGTCGCCGCCGATAACTGTGACCATGCCGAACATGCCTTTATGAGCATCTTGAGGACGTGGCTTGAGGTAAGAGGCGACTTTTTTGCGATTTATTTGGGTAGGGCGAGCAGTAGCCATGCTGTTTTCCTGAGAGTGAACGTCGCGGTGCATTATAATTGCATCTTGTCTTCAACGCTTTCACGAGATTAATTTATGCCTCGCGCCACTAATAGCAAAGTATCTGTCGGTAATCACGCTCTTTCTGCTTTTCGTCTTGAAAAATTAAGAGCTGAGCTTAAAGCCATCGCACCCAACGTTTCTCTCGAAGAGACACGTCACTGCTACTTTACCGAGCTGCTCGCGCCGTTGACGGCGGCTGAAGATCAACTTCTGTCACGTTTGTTGAATCTTGATGTCGATGCCGCTTCGCCCGCGAGTAAATTGCAACGTTTGCTGGTCGTGCCGCGTTTGGGAACAATTTCGCCTTGGTCTTCCAAGGCGACAGATATTGCCCAGCATTGTGCATTGCCAAACGTAAAGCGTATTGAGCGCGGCGTGGTGTATTACCTGAGTGCTAAGAGCGGCAAGCCTATGACTGAGGGCGAGAAGCTCACTGTAATGCCTTTGCTGCATGATCGTATGACTGAGTCCGTAGTGATGGAAATTGCGGGAATCGAAGCCAAGATTTTTGCGCATGGCACACCGCAGCCGCTGGATAGCGTTGATGTGCTTAAGGGCGGAAAAGACGCACTTGATTTGGCGAATCGCGAAATGGGTCTGGCACTTTCTGCTGATGAGATCGAATATCTGGTTGAAAATTTCAAGAAGATGAAGCGTAATCCTTCTGATGTCGAATTGATGATGTTTGCACAAGCCAACTCGGAACACTGCCGACATAAGATTTTTAATGCGGATTGGGTGATTGACGACGAGCAGCAAGCTATTTCACTGTTTGGCATGATTCGCAATACGCATAAGCTACATCCCGAAGGTACGGTGATTGCCTATTCCGATAACTCTTCGGTGGTTGAAGGAGCGGAGATCGAACGCTTTTACCCGCGTGAAGGAGGTGGCTACGCTTTTACGAGAGAGCTGACCCACACTTTGATGAAGGTGGAGACGCATAACCACCCGACCGCGATCGCGCCGTTTGCAGGAGCTGCTACCGGTTCGGGCGGCGAAATTCGCGACGAAGGTGCAACTGGTACTGGCTCCAGACCTAAAGCAGGTTTGGTCGGCTTCTCTGTATCTAATTTGAATATCCCTGGCTTTGAGCAGCCTTGGGAAATGAATCATTACGGCAAACCTTCACGTATCGCTTCGGCCCTGCAAATTATGCTCGATGGCCCACTCGGCGGTGCGGCATTTAATAATGAATTCGGTCGCCCCAATTTAACAGGTTACTTCCGTACTTTTGAAGAGTCAGTTAATGGCGAGATGCGTGGCTACCACAAGCCCATCATGCTGGCGGGTGGAGTGGGCAGCATCAAGGCGCAGCATACTGATAAATATCAAATACCCGCCGGTGCATTGCTGATTCAATTGGGCGGGCCAGGCATGCTGATTGGTTTAGGTGGCGGTGCGGCATCGAGTATGGATACGGGTACGAATGCGGAAAGTTTGGACTTTGATTCAGTGCAGCGCGGCAATCCAGAGATGCAACGTCGTGCGCAGGAAGTGATTGATCGCTGCTGGCAGCTAGGTGATGCGAATCCAATCTTGTCCATACACGATGTGGGCGCGGGCGGCATTTCAAATGCTCTGCCGGAATTGGTACACGGTGGCGGTAAAGGTGCGAAGTTTGAATTGCGCTCTGTGCCGAGCGAAGAGCGTGGCATGACACCGATGCAAATTTGGAGTAACGAAGCACAAGAGCGTTATGTGCTGGCAATTCCTCCCGAGCGTTTAGACGAATTTACCGCCATGTGTGAGCGCGAACGCTGCCCATTTGCCGTGTTGGGTAAGGCTACGGTTGGTAACCAATTGACGGTACATGATTCGGAGTTTAATAATCACCCAGTCAATATGCCGCTGTCGGTATTGCTCGGCAAGCCGCCAAAGATGACGCGCAAAGTGACGCGTGAAAAATTGTACATGCCTAAATTCGACATGAGCAATATCAATCTAAAAGAGGCTGTTGAGCGTGTGCTGCATTTGCCTGCCGTGGCTGACAAAACATTTCTGATTAGCATCGGTGATCGTACCGTCGGTGGTTTGACTGCACGCGATCAAATGGTCGGCCCTTGGCAAGTGCCAGTGGCGGACGTAGCGGTTGCCTTGATGGGTTTTAATACCAATCTTGCTGAAGCATTTGCACTGGGTGAGCGCACGCCGATTGCGATTATCAATGGCCCTGCTTCAGGGCGCATGGCGATAGGTGAGGCGATCACCAATATTGCCGCAGCAAGTATTGCAAAAATCAGTGACATCAAACTCTCCGCCAATTGGATGGCAGCCGCCGGACACCACGGTGAAGACGCTGCATTGTTTGACACTGTTGAAGCTGTAGGCATGGAATTGTGCCCGCAACTCGGCATCAGCATTCCGGTCGGCAAAGACTCCATGAGTATGAAAACCACATGGAAAGATGGCGAGCAGAATAAAGCGGTGACTGCGCCGCTGTCACTCATTGTTACTGCTTTCGCACCGTGTAGCGATGCGCGTAAAACGCTTACCCCGCAACTGGCAGCCGATACCGACACCGTGGTGTTGTTGATGGATTTAGGTGCTGGTAAAAACCGCATGGGCGGATCGGCTCTGGCGCAGGTTTACAAGCAAGTCGGCGATATTGCGCCAGATGTGAATGATGCGTCGAAGCTAAAAGCTTTCTTTGACCTCATTCAGCGCTTCAACAGTGAAAGCAAACTACTTGCTTACCACGACCGTTCTGATGGCGGTATGTTGGCGGCTTTGTGCGAGATGACGTTTGCATCGCACATTGGTTTGGATATTTGTCTTGATGAACTCAGTGGCGATGATTTGAGTGCGTTGTTTAATGAAGAGCTAGGTGCGTTGGTGCAAGTGCGTCGCGCCGATTTGGCTGATATTTTTGTACAGTGTGAAGAGGCGGGGCTAAAAAATGTGCACGAAGTTGCACGTCTTAATACCAACGGTACGATAGCCATACGCCGTGCGGACAAATTACTGTATAGCGAAAACGCCATCGCCTTGCGACGCATTTGGTCTGAGACTACGTTCCAGATGCAAAAGCTGCGCGACAATCCTGTTTGTGCGCAACAAGAATATGACCGCACACTGGATGCTGACGATGCTGGTTTGCACGTTAAGCTGACATACGACCTGAATACCAATGTTGCTGCGGCATTGCACAAATCTCACCCCCAAATTGCCATCCTGCGTGAGCAAGGTGTAAATGGTCAGATTGAAATGGCGGCGGCATTTGACCGTGCCGGATTCAAAACGGTAGACGTACACATGAGCGACATCATCAGCGGACGTGTGAAACTGTCCGACTTTAAAGGTGTAGCAGCTTGCGGAGGATTCTCCTATGGTGACGTGCTGGGCGCGGGTGAAGGTTGGGCGAAATCCATTTTGTTTAACCCTAGAGCGCGCGATGAATTTGAAGCCTTTTTTCAGCGCAACGATACCTTTGCACTCGGCGTGTGTAATGGCTGTCAGATGATGAGCAATCTGCATGAAATCATTCCCGGTGCGGATCATTGGGCACACTTCGCTCGCAATCAGTCGGAACAGTTCGAAGCCCGCTTTGTAATGGTGGAAGTGCAGCCTTCACCGTCGATTCTATTCGAGGGTATGGCAGGTAGCCGCATGCCGATTGTGGTCGCGCACGGCGAAGGCTATGCCGATTTCGGTAGTGCCACAAAACTGAAAGCCGCAAAGGGCTTGGTTTCGCTACGCTATGTTGATCATGCAGGTAAAGCAACCGAGACTTACCCGCTCAACCCCAATGGTTCGCCGCAAGGTATTACCGGACTCACTACTCCGGACGGGCGCTTCAGTATCATGATGCCGCACCCCGAGCGTGTATTCCGTGCAGTGCAGAACTCTTGGTATCCGAGTGACTGGCAAGAAAATGGTGCATGGTTACGCATGTTCCAAAATGCTAGAAAGTGGGTAGGCTAGGCTTTGTTACATGAAAAGCGGGGACTACGGCTCACCTTCTTGTGTGCGGGGGCTGCGTGTTGAGAAGTGAAGCTTAGTTTGATTTTTGAAATCAGCCGCTATGCGGTTTGCCAGCGATACCTCTTTGTTTCGATACTTTGAATTCGATATGCTGCGAGTAAAATAATCATGTTTATTGAGGTTAAAAAACTCCTTGGCTGTAAGGAAGAGATGCTGCTTTGAAAAAGCAATCAATAATAGAAGTTTCTGCGGCCGTCCTACAACGCCCCGACGGCTCTTTTCTTCTTGCGCAACGCCCTGCCGATAAAATTTGGGCAGGCTACTGGGAATTCCCCGGTGGAAAAGTTGAGCAAGGCGAAAGTGCTTATAAGGCTTTGGTGCGTGAGCTGCGCGAAGAATTGGGTATAGAAGTAAAAGCCGCTTATCCATGGCTTACACGAGTATTTATCTATCCGCATGCTACTGTGCGTCTGAGTTTCTTTCGTGTGACAGATTGGACGGGTGAGCTGCATCCGCATGAGGGGCAACAATTTTCCTGGCAGCAGCCCAGACAAGTATTGGTGAGCCCTATTCTCCCCGCTAACACCCCTATTCTGCGTGCCTTAGAATTGCCCGATTTATATGCGATCAGCAATGCTGCCGAGCTGGGGGTAGAGGTGTTCTTGTCGCGATTGGAAGCTAAGCTTGATGGCGGGCTAGGCTTGATTCAGTTGCGTGAGAAAAATATGCCGGGCGATGAATTTCGAGTATTGGCACAGCGAGTGCTGAAGTTGGCGCATGCGAGAGGTGCAAAAGTGTTGCTGAATGGTGATGTGCAATTAGCGCAGGAACTGGGTGCAGATGGTGTGCAGCTCAGTGCTCAGCAGCTAGTAGAGTTGCAAGAGCGTCCCGCATTGGATTGGTGTGCAGCTTCGTGTCACAACATTGAAGAATTGTGCCGTGCGCAAGACTTGGACTGTGATTTTGCGTTGCTCTCGCCAGTATTGCCGACATTATCTCATCCGGGCGCGCCGCATTTGGGCTGGGATAGCTTCGCTGCGATTGCGGGGGGTGTGTCTATTCCGGTATATGCACTGGGTGGCTTAACCGATGGGGCTAGGCAGATTGCTTGGCAACATGGTGCGCACGGTATTTCGCTGCTTCGTCAAGCTTGGCTTTCTTGATCGCCGTGATCTCGTTCACGTACTTCAACGCGATACTCTTCGTTAGCCCATTTTCCTAGATCTATCATTTTGCAACGTTCACAGCAAAATGGACGGAAGCGGTTTGCTGTGTCCCAAGTATGTTCTTTACCGCATTGCGGACAGGCAACGATAGGTGGTTTGCTCATTGCAGAGAGCAGAAGCTTAGATTGAAGGGGACGTTGTTGCTGTAGAGGGTGGTCTTAGCTGTGTAGTCGGCAGACACGAAGCGGATGTTCAAGGCATATTTGTTAGCACTGACTTCGGGGATGCAGGGCAAATCAGCCGCGATGCTGACATTTAATAGTTGCGATACTTTTCCACCTTGCATTTGTTGGAAGCTGCCGTTCTGGGCAGTAAAGTGGTGTGTTTTAGCATTTTCTCGTAGCAGTCTGAGTATGATACTCAGGCTTTTGTACAAGGGGAGCATGGGGTTTAACCAAGCCTGTAATTGATTGCGTCGCTCGTCTGGACTTTGGTGCTGCCAGTGATGATAGGAGGGAAGGTCAAATTCACATACGCCGCCAGGTATGCAGGCGCGCTGTTTGATGCTCATCAACCATTCGTTGTCACGTAAATGCTGACCTAACTTGCCACTCGTGGCTAATAGGTCAGTGCTGGCAGTGTCAATGTCGCTAAGGATTGATTCTAGTGCATCTTCGGAAATATCTGGATTGCTGTAAAGCGCAGAAAGCGTCTTTTTTTGGCGCTCAAGTTCCTGCAAAAGATCAGACTTCAGGTCGGCACGTGCCGCAATTTCTAGAATTTCGAATAAAACGTTAAGTGCAGCATGGTGGTCAATGTTGTCGCTGCGTTTAATGAAACGTTCAATTCGAGAGAAGAGATCCTCCAGCCGCAGCAGTGTTCGCACGCGTTCATTCAGAGGGAACTCATAGCTAATCATTGAACAATCTAGATGGGGGTTAAATATAGACATCAACGATATATGGACTGTCGCATCACGTCAACCGCTTCTACCCGTTATTGCTAAATATTTATGGTGTAGCTGAGTGATTTGAGTAATTAAGTTTGGAATATCTGTGTCATTGTGAATGATATCCTCAGCGAAAGACGTTCGCTGAGCGCGGGATAGTTGCTGGGCCATGATGGATTGAACATCAGCTTGGCTCAAATTGCTGCGCTGCATAGTACGACTTAGTTGAATTTCCTCTGCGCAGTCGACAACGAGGCTGCGATGCAGATGGTCTAGGTATTCTGATGATTCGAATAATAGAGGGACAACTAACAAGGTGTAGGGGGCAGATGTGTTTGTCGCCGCTGTTTGCATGGCTAGCTTGTATATGGCAGGGTGAAGTATGGCTTCTAGGCGAGTTTTCTCTGCTGGGTGTGAGAAAATTAATTCGCGCATTTTGCTTCTGTTGAGTGCTCCGCTGTTGTCAATGTAGGCATTACCAAATACATCTCGTATTACTGCGATGGCGGCACCACCTGGCTGAGTGAGTTGGTGAGCAAGTTCGTCTGTATCTATGACCCGTGCGCCTAGTTTTTCAAACAAGGCAGCGACGGTGCTTTTTCCGCTGCCTATGCCACCTGTTAGTCCGATTAGCAGATGTTCAGGTGCGGCGTGCTTCATGGCGTAGCGATGAACTGTAAATAATTTTGCGTAATAGTATTTCCCCAAAACAATGCAATTAAGCCGCCACCTGCGAGATAGGGGCCAAAGGGAATGGGAATATCCCGCCCACGTTTGCTGACGATAATGAGTGTGATGCCGACTACTGCGCCAACGACAGAAGAGAGCAGAATGACGAGCGGCAGCATTTGCCAGCCTAGCCATGCGCCAATAGCGGCGAGTAGTTTGAAGTCGCCGTAACCCATACCCTCTTTACCAGTGGCGAGTTTGAAAAGCCAAAATACGATCCATAAGACTAGGTAGCCGGCAATTGCTCCGATGACAGCCTCGGTAAGACTGGTAAAAGTGTTGGATAGATTAAATAACAGGCCTAACCAAAGTAGCGGCAGGGTAATGTTGTCAGGCAATAATTGGGTGTCAAGGTCTATGCAGGTGAGTGTGATTAGTGCCCAGATGAATAAAATAGCAGCAACGCCAGCCATTCCGAAACTAAAATGCCATGCTGCATAAGCGCTGAGTAGTCCGGTGATGGTTTCTACAATGGGGTAGCGGATAGAAATGGCGGCCTTGCAGCCTTTACATTTGCCGCCTAGCGCTAAATAGCTGAAGACAGGAATGTTCTCAAACACGCCTATCATGTGACCGCAATGCGGGCAGTTTGAGCGCGGCGTGATGAGGTTATAGGATGTTTCTTGTCTGACTTTCGTTTCAGATAAATCAGCGCACTGCTCTCGCCATTCACGCTCCAGCATTTTGGGTAGGCGATGAATCACGACATTTAAAAAGCTCCCGACCAATAAGCCGACGATGCTAGCAAGCGTAATGAATAGAGCGGGGTAGGTCTGCAAGTCTTGAAGGAAAGTCATAATATTATTTAATTCTAAGGGCTGGGTGCGTCACAGATGAACACAGGAGGTTAAGGGTAAACGTAAGCTGTGCGCCCCTGTGTATATCCGTGGAGAAATAGCTGTGGCTCTTAGCCAACTACTTGACCCATCTTGAAGATTGGCAGATACATGGCTATTACCATACCGCCGATGAGTGTACCTAGTACTACCATGATAACTGGCTCCATCAGGCTGGATAGTGCATCGACTGCATCATCGACTTCGGCTTCGTAGAAATCTGCTACTTTGGATAGCATGCTGTCGATAGAGCCGGACTCTTCTCCGATCGCGACCATTTGCAGGACCATGCTAGGGAATTCATTCGTGTTTTGCATGGCGACAGTCAAGCTGCTGCCAGTCATGATTTCGCTTTGAATTTCTTTGGTGGCATCAAAATACACCGCATTTCCTGCCGCCCCAGCGACTGAGTCGAAGGCTTCTACCAGAGGTACGCCTGCGGCAAACATGGTCGATAAGGTGCGAGTCCAGCGCGCGATAGTGGCTTTGCGCACCAGAGCGCCGAATACGGGCACTTTGAGAAGCAATTTATCCATAGCGCGTTGCAAGGCTTTGCTGCGTTTCCAAGTGTAGAAGAACCAATAAAATCCACCGCCGATTCCGCCAAAAATCGCCCACCACCAGGTGACGAAGAAATCGGATATGGCCATGACGACTAGGGTGGGCGCAGGTAAGTCCGCACCAAAACCTTCAAACATTTCTTTGAACGCGGGGATGACGAAAATCATGATTACGGCGGTGATGACGAACGCGATGACGATAATAGATACTGGATAGAATAGCGCAGATTTAATTTTGCTCTTGATGGCTTGGATTTTTTCCTTGTAAGTCGCTAAGCGCTCGAGCAAGCTGTCCAAAATACCTGCTTGCTCACCGGCGCCGATCAGGTTGCAAAAAAGATCGTCGAAATACAAGGGGAACTTGCGGAATGCTTGTTCCAAGCTGCTACCCGTTTCCACATCGGTTTTGATATTGAATAGTAAACGCGACACGGCGCGATTGTCATTTCCTTTTCCCACGATATCAAAAGCTTGCAGTAGGGGTACGCCAGATTTCAGCATGGTGGCGAGTTGCCTTGTGAATAGGGTGACATCTTTTTCGCTGACGCTGCCTCCTCCACTAGAGCTTTTCTTGATTTTTGTGACTTTGAAGCCTTGACGGCGCAGGGAAGCTGAAATGCTTGCTTCCCCTACAGCGTATAGCTCCCCCTTGGCAATCTTGCCATTTTTATCTTTGCCTTCCCAGCTATACAAACGCTCTTTTGATTTTGGTGCTTTGCGTGCGGTCGCCATACTGTTTCCTCAACTCAAAGAACTACAAGGAGTGATTAGGGTTTAAATAAACAACATCCATGATTCAAACAACCTCTTTTTTCACAGAGTATCAGAAAATACATAGTATAAACAATTTATTAACATGATTAAATGGGTGCCCCATCTTTTGAGGTGGCGAAACTTGCTCACTCTATTAAATGTATTGACTTGCTTTATGCCTCTGTGAAGGCGGTTGATGGGATTGTAAATATTCGGCGTATGTTGCGTGGCTTTGTTTGCTTTGTAAAGGAACTATGGCACATCTGTTTTAAGTGCTGGTCCGATAAATATCCTCGCAACTTTCACAACCCTATCTTGTATTTGCATTATTTCTATAGGATAGCCACTTATCTTTATGCTTGTTCCAGGTTCAGGAATATCTTCGAGGCGTTCCAAAATGAGTCCATTCAGTGTTTTTGCACCATCTAAGGGAAAGTTGAGCCCCATTTTGCGGTTTAAGTCACGCAACAGCGTGCTGCCCTCAATGAATATGCTGCCATCTTCTTGGCGAAAGAATTTGCCTGTCTGCGAGGGGGACTGAGTGGTGAAGTCGCCGACGATCTCTTCTAGAATGTTCTCTAAAGTGACTAATCCCAGTAATTCTCCGTATTCATCAACGATCAATCCCATGCGTAGCTGGCGTTCCTGAAAGTGCTGTAGCTGCATGAGGAGCGTGGTGTTTTGGGGGATGAAATACGGCTCACTAAGCAGCTCGCGCAGTTCTTCTCCATTGAATGTCTCTTGCTGCAAAAGAGAAAGTGTTTTGCGTATGTGCAATATGCCGACAATATTGTCTAAAGTGTTTTCGTATACGGGCAGTAGTGTATGGTGGCAAGTCGCTAATTGTTGTTTCAGAGTTTCAGCGTCTGCACTGATATCTAAGGCTTCGATTTGATTGCGGGGGATCATTACGTCATCGACTTCAATGCGTTCTAAATCAACTAGGTTGAGCAGCATTTTCTGATGTTGCTCAGGTAAAAACTGCTCAGCTTCCAGTACCAGCATACGAACCTCTTCCAGACTTACTTTTTGTTTGCTCTGATCGGTTTGTACTTTAATGTGCAGCAGGCGAAAAGTGACGCGCACGATAGCAGTGGCGATGAAAACTACTGGGTAAAATAACTTAATGAAGAAAACCAAGGCATAACTTGCTGGAAGCGCGACCCGTTCAGGGTGGCTGGCGGCGATCACTTTGGGCATGATCTCGCTGAACACCAAGATGATGAAGGTGATAATTAATGTGCCGACGATTAGTGCAGTGCTGTTGCCGTGACCAAATAAGCGTAGCACGATGATTTCAGTCAGCGTCGCCGCCGCAACATTTAGTAGTGTGTTGCCGAACAGAATGGAGCCGAGCAGCTTGTCCGTCTGAGCTAGCAATTTAGAAGTTAGTTTTGCGCTTTTATTTCCTTTGCGGACCAGATGATTTAAGCGATGGCGGCTCAGTGCCATCATGCTGGTTTCGGAAGATGAGAAAAAGCTGGAAAGTATAAGGATGACTACAAGGGCGATAAACAGCGTGCCCAGAGAAAACTCGTTCACAGCGTGAAGCCTGTACTAATGAGATGGGTAGAAGTATCGGGGTATAGAGCGGGGGTGTCAAGGTGACAGGCTTAGGCCAACACGCCCCGACAACTCTGAATGGTGTTTAAATCCTTATTTTTTTGTCACTGAATTTCGCTTGTATGCCCATGTCATCATGATTATTCCTACTAATACCATGGGTAGGCTTAGCCACTGTCCCATGCTGATGCCGAAGGTCAACAGGCCGAAAATGCCATTGTCCGGTGTGCGAGTGAATTCGCCGAGAGAGCGAAAACAGCCGTACCCAATAAGAAATAAGCCTGACACTGCACCGAGTGGACGCGGCTTGTTGGAAAATAGCCATAGCAAGGTGAACAAGGCCACGCCCTCTAGTGCAAATTCGTATAGCTGAGAAGGATGGCGGGGCACATTGTCTACGTTGGGAAACACCATGCCCCATGGCAAATCGGTCGGCCGGCCCCATAACTCTGCATTGATGAAGTTGCCAATACGTCCTGCACCTAAGCCCAATGGCACTAGAGGAGCGATGAAGTCCATTAGCTGTAGCCAGATCAGCTTGCGTTGATAGGCAAATAAAGCCATCGCTAACATGACACCGATGAAACCGCCATGAAAAGACATGCCGCCTTCCCATACGGCAAGAATTTTGGATGGATGGGAAAAGTAATATCCAGGGTTGTAAAACAATACTTCACCTAGCCGTCCGCCTAATATGACGCCAAGTACGCCATAAAATAATAAGTCATCCAGAAATTTGTTGTCCCAGTCGGGACGGTTCAGGGTGCTTAGACGTTTGCGGCCTAGCCAGATGAAGGCCGTGAAGCCAAGTAAATACATCAGTCCATACCAATGAATGCCGTAAGAACCAATGTGGATAGCGATGGGATCGAATTGTGGATGAGTCAGCATAAGGCGAATCGGTTAGAATTAGTTCTTAGATTATACGTGCTTCCACTTTTTAAGAGAGACATCATGCCCAATTATCGTTCCCGTACTTCTACTCATGGTCGCAATATGGCTGGTGCACGTTCTTTATGGCGTGCGACTGGCATGACAGATGGTGACTTCGGTAAACCAATTATTGCGATTGCAAATTCATTTACTCAATTTGTGCCAGGTCATGTCCATCTAAAGGATATGGGGCAGTTGGTGGCGCGCGAAATTGAGAAGGCAGGCGGCATAGCCAAGGAATTTAATACGATCGCGGTGGACGATGGTATCGCAATGGGGCATGACGGAATGTTGTATTCGCTACCCTCACGCGATTTGATCGCTGATTCCGTAGAGTACATGGTCAATGCGCATTGCGCAGATGCGCTGGTCTGTATCTCCAATTGCGACAAAATAACCCCAGGAATGCTGATGGCTGCGATGCGCCTAAATATTCCAGTGGTATTTGTGTCTGGAGGTCCGATGGAAGCGGGCAAGGTTAACTGGCAAGGCAAAGTAAAAGGCTTGGACCTAGTGGATGCGATGGTGGCGGCTGCCGATAGTCATTGTAGTGATGAGGAAGTTGATGCTATCGAACGTTCTGCCTGCCCTACTTGCGGTTCTTGTTCGGGAATGTTCACCGCAAATTCGATGAATTGCCTGACCGAGGCCTTGGGGCTGTCTTTGCCTGGTAATGGTTCTTTGGTGGCAACACATGCTGAGCGCAAGCAATTATTTTTACGTGCAGGACGTTTGGTGGTCGATTTGGCTAAACGCTATTACGAGCAGGATGATGCATCGGTACTGCCGCGCAGTATTGCCAGTTTTGACGCTTTTGAAAATGCGATGATGCTAGACATCGCGATGGGTGGCTCAACTAATACGGTGTTGCACTTATTGGCTATCGCGAGCGAGGCAGGAGTGGATTTCACCATGAAGGATATGGATAGATTGTCACGCCATGTGCCAACCTTGTGCAAAGTTGCACCTTCATCTGAATATCACATGGAGGATGTACATAAGGCCGGTGGTATTGCGGCAATCCTAGGAGAGCTGGATAGAGCTGGCTTGTTACACGGTGAGGCAGCTACGGTGCATAGCAAGACTTTGCGTGAGGGTCTGAAACAATGGGATATTGTGCAGACTGAAGATGATACCGTGAAGAAGTTCTTTCGTGCTGCGCCCGGAGGCATTGTGACCACCATCGCGTTTTCTCAATCTATGCACTACCCAGAATTAGATGCCGATCGCGCTAGCGGATGTATTCGCGACAACGCACATGCATATTCCAAGGATGGTGGACTAGCCGTGCTGCATGGCAATATCGCGCTGGATGGCTGCATTGTGAAGACAGCCGGAGTGGATGAAAGTATTTTGAAATTTAACGGTCGCGCCCGTGTGTTTGAGAGTCAAGATGCTGCGACGGCAGGGATTCTTGCAGATCAAATTGTGGCGGGCGATGTGGTCATTATTCGTTACGAAGGCCCGAAAGGTGGGCCGGGCATGCAGGAAATGCTTTATCCAACTAGCTATTTAAAATCCAAGGGTTTGGGTAAGGCTTGTGCTTTATTGACCGACGGACGCTTTTCCGGTGGCACATCGGGCTTGAGTATTGGTCATGCTTCGCCGGAAGCTGCTAATGGGGGGGCTATAGGCTTGGTGCAGGAAGGAGATGGTATTGAAATTGATATCCCGAATAGAAGTATCCATTTAGCGATTTCTGATGAGGAGTTGGCGCAGCGCCGTGCCAAGATGGAGGCCAAAGGTAAACTAGCATGGAAGCCTTCGGAAGTGCGTCCACGCAAAATATCAGCGGCTTTGCGTGCTTATGCGGCGATGGTGACGTCGGCGGATAAAGGCGCGGTGCGCGATGTGAGTCAGGTGGAAAAGTAGCAAGAGTAATAATTTGGCCACAAAGTAAGTATATGATAGACAGGGGTAAAGTCATCAAGTTTTCATGTTTGATTTTTGTTTCGAGTGATAGGGGGGAATATGCAGGCCATACTGATAGCGAATCCAAAAGGTGGCAGTGGCAAGACGACACTGAGCACTAATATTGCGGGTTATTTAGCATCCACAGGTAGGCATGTGGCGATGCTGGATTTGGATCGGCAAAAGTCAGCTAATCTTTGGTTGGCTCAGCGTGATAGTAGCCTGCCTATCATTTGGCCTATACAGAGCGAGCAGGAAAGCTCTGGAGATGAGGATGTGCTGGTCATTGACTCCCCGGCCGGATTACATGGCAAGTCTTTGGAGCAGGCGGTGAAAACGGCGCAGAAAATAGTCGTGCCGATAGCGCCCTCATTATTTGATATTCAAGCCAGTTATGATTTTTTGCGTGAATTGAGTGCGGAAAAAGCTGCGCGTAAAGGTCGAGTGCAAATTGGCGTAGTAGGTATGCGCATGGCGCCGCGCACCCGTGCAGCGGTGACGCTGGAACAGTTTATCGAGCAGCTTGACCTTCCTGTTCTGGGGTATTTGCGTGAAGCGCAGCTGTATGTCAATGCAGCGTTCGAAGGGAAAAGTATTTTTGATGTTCCTCCGTACCAAGCTGCTAAGGATTTGGAGCAATGGACTGACTTGATAAACTGGCTTGAGGACTAAGGTTTGTCAATCAGGTTAGGAGAGGAGTGGCAGGATTCATTTTTTGTGAAGATAATGTTAAAATTTTGCGAAAGTGAGTTTGCAAAATTGTCGGAGTTGTTTAGAATGCGTGCGGGGTAAAAATAAAGATCCCAAATTTAATGGTGTTCAATCTACAGGGAGAGATTATGAAATCTATTTTGGTTAGCATGATAGCGGCAGCTGGTCTAATGGTTGCAGGTTCAGCGATGGCAACAGACATGCCGACAATCGCTAAGAAAAACGGCTGTACAGCTTGCCATAAAATCGACAAGAAGGTAGTTGGTCCGGCATGGATGGATGTATCTAAAAAATATAAAGGCGCCACTACTTATAAGTACTCTAAAAAAGGTTCAAAGGCTTCTGATGCCAAAGAGTATCCTCTAGTAGAAGGCTTGATGATGAAAGTTTCTCACGGTGGCAAAGGTAACTGGGGCTCTATGGCTATGCCAGCTAACGATGCACATGATAAGAAGCAAGATCAAATTAAAGAATTGGTTCATTTCGTATTGGGCCTAGCTAAGTAATTGGCTATTGTTCTTAAAAGCCGGCGCAAGCCGGCTTTTTTTATGTCTAAAATTGACATGAACAAGGCGGCTAAGCATAATCTGCCCGTTCTTTAGCCATACTAGGTTCGTATAATGTTGATCACTAAATTAGTTTCGTTTTTCGCTTTGATTTCCACAATCGCTTTAGTCGGATGTAATAAATCAGAAACGCCATCGCTTAACGACGCTAGCGAGTTGCTGGTGAAAATAGGTGCTTCTGCACCACTTACTGGCCCGCAAGCACATATCGGTAAAGACAATGAAAATGGCACGCGCATGGCGATAGATGATGCCAATGCAAAAGGCATTACCATTGGTGGTAAAAAAGTACATTTTGAATTGTTGAGCGAAGACGATCAAACTGATCCCAAGACCGCAACTATCGTGGCGCAAAAACTGGTGGATGCGAAAGTGAATGGCATCATCGGTCATCTTAATTCGGGTACGACTATTCCTGCATCGAGAATTTATAGTGATAACGGTATTCCGCAAATTTCTCCTTCTGCGACAGCGGTGGCGTATACCGCGCAGGGCTACAAGACGGCCTTTAGAGTGATGGCGAATGATGCGCAGCAGGGCAAAGTGTTAGGGGAGTTTGCGACCAAGAGTTTGGCGGCAAAAAAGATTGCGGTATTGGACGATCGTACCGCCTATGGGCAGGGCATCGCGGATGAGTTTGTAAAATCGGCACAAGCTCATGGTGCGAAAATCATTACACGTGAATATACGACTGATAAATCGATCGATTTTTCCGCAGTGCTGACATCGATCAAGGGAAAAAAGCCAGATCTTATTTTCTTTGGCGGCATGGATCCGCAAGGTGCTCCTATGGTCAAGCAATTGCGTAGCTTGGGTATGAAGACGCAATTTATGATGGGCGATGGAGGCTATACGCCGAAATTCATCGACAATGCAGGTGTTGCTGCTGAAGGTGCGTATGCTTCGTTGCCAGGAGTGCCCTTAGCTAAAATGCCTAAGGGGCTAGATTTTGCAGCGCGCTATGAGGCAAGATTCAAACATCCAATTCAACTGTATGCGCCATATTGCTACGATGCGGTAAACGTCATGATTGCTGCGATGCAGCAGGCGGGCTCGGCGGAGCCAGCGAAATATTTGCCCGTGTTGAGTAAAGTGATCTATGACGGAGTGACTGCTAAACTTGCTTTTGATGAAAAAGGCGATCTAAAGGGTGGCGCGATTACACTGTATCAAGTTCGTCAAGGTAAGTGGCAGGCAGTAGAAACGATAGCTGGCATTCAGCCTTGAAGCACTGTTGTATAAACCAAAGCGACACTTCGTGTGTCGTTTTCTGTTTTTAGAATCTCGTGGATATTTTTCTGCAGCAAATAATTAATGGCCTAGTGCAAGGCAGCGTATATGCCTTGGTCGCACTGGGCTATACCATGGTATACGGCATACTGGGCTTGATCAATTTCGCTCACGGCGAAGTGGTGATGGTCGGCGCAATGATTGCATTTACCCTATTGCAAACACTACTGGCGGCGGCAGTCTCGCCAGTAGTGGCGATTCTGCTGAGTTTGTTGGTGGCAATAGTGTTATGTATGGCACTGGGTTATGGTATTGAGCGTATTGCTTACCGTCCCTTACGTAATGCGCCGCGTCTTGCACCGCTAATCACCGCCATCGGCATGTCTATCGTATTGCAGAATTTGGCGATGATGATTTGGGGGCGCGAATATCACGCTTTCCCAATGCCTTTGGGAAATGCTTTGCATGAAGTGGGCGGTGCAATTATTACTGATGTGCAAATCGGCATTGTCTTAGTTGCATTGCTAATGATGTCAGGCTTGATGATTGTCGTGCATCGTACGCGCATGGGACGAGCGATGCGCGCCGTGGCAGAGAATCCTTCCGCTGCTGTATTGATGGGCGTAGATATTAATCGGGTTATTTCCTCTACCTTTATGCTGGGCTCTGCGCTGGCCGCTGTGGCAGGCTTTATGGTGAGTGCTAACTATGGCATCGTGCATTACTACATGGGTTTTATGCTCGGTCTGAAAGCTTTTACGGCGGCGGTGCTCGGCGGCATTGGCAATCTGCGCGGTGCAATGCTGGGCGGGGTGTTGCTAGGGCTGATCGAGAGTTTAGGGGCGGGCTATGTCGGCGACCTTACAGGAGGCTTCCTCGGTAGTAACTATCAGGACGTATTCGCATTTTTCGTGTTAATCGCGGTGTTGGTGTTTAGGCCCTCTGGCTTGCTCGGTGAGAGAGTGGCGGAGCGCGCATGAAGTTACATCGCCCCTCCAATCGTCACTTGATTTTTGCTCTGGCTTTGTTAGTGCTGCCATTCGTTATTGACGCTTTGTTTGGACATGGCTGGGTGCGCATCGCCGACTTCGCATTGCTATATATCATGCTCGCGCTGGGGCTTAATATTGTGGTGGGCTATGCAGGTTTGCTCGATCTGGGTTATATCGCATTCTTTGCGGTTGGCGCATATACCTACGCCCTCCTAGGTTCTCCTCAGTTTGGATTGCATTGGCCCTTGTGGGTGGTGTTACCTATCTGTGCGCTGAGCGCATGCTTTTTCGGCGTGTTGTTGGGTGCGCCGACTTTGCGTTTGCGTGGTGATTATCTGGCTATTGTTACGCTTGGGTTCGGTGAGATTATTCGTATCTTTTTGAATAACCTTAATGCGCCGGTCAATATTACCAATGGCCCGCAAGGCATTAGCGGTATTGATCCTTTGCGTATTGGGGAGTTTTCATTTAGCAGAACTCATGAACTATTCGGCGTGGAATTTAGTAGTGTGCATTTACATTACTACCTGTTCTTTGCGTTTACCTTGTTAATCATTTTTATTTCGCTGCGTTTGCAGCATTCACGAATCGGTCGCGCGTGGATGGCTATTCGCGAGGATGAAGTGGCAGCTAATGCAATGGGTATTAACACGCGCAACATAAAGCTCTTGGCCTTCGCGATGGGGGCGATGTTCGGCGGTATCTCTGGTGGACTGTTCGCAGGCTTTCAGGGCTTCGTCAGTCCAGAGAGTTTTAGCTTAATGGAATCGGTGATGGTGTTGTGTATGGTGGTGTTGGGCGGCATGGGCAACGTTTCAGGTGTAGTGCTCGGAGGCGTGTTGCTAGTGATATTGCCGGAGCTATTTCGTAATGGTGCAGGCCCGGTGCAGCAGGCATTGTTCGGCAAGATTCTGATTGATCCAGAAAGCTTGCGCATGTTGATGTTTGGCCTTGCCTTGATTCTAGTGATGATATGGCGTCCCGCTGGACTATGGCCGTCAACGCAGCGTCGCCGTGAATTAATGCCAAGTGAAGAAGTTGCGCTGCAAGAACAGGGTACGGTGTATGACGCAACAAAGTGATGTTCTGTTGAAGCTTAGCGGTGTCGCGAAGCATTTCGGTGGCTTGGCGGCTTTATCTGCGGTCTCCTTACATATCCAACGCGGTGAAATATATGGGCTTATCGGCCCGAATGGCGCGGGGAAAACTACTTTATTTAATATTATCACTGGCTTATATCAGCTGGATTCGGGCAGTTTTACTTTTAATGGGCAGGCTTATGCACGTAGCAAGCCGCATGTGCTGGCGCAGGCGGGCATTGCACGTACCTTCCAAAATATCCGTTTGTTTGCCAATATGACCGCACTGGAGAATGTCATGGTGGGTCGTCATCTGCGCACGCATGCTGGCATTTGGGGAGCGCTGAGCCACAACCGTAGTGCACGAGAGGAAGAGCAGGCTATTGCAGAACGTGCGCATGAGTTGTTGCGCTATGTAGGGATTCATCGCCCCTCAAATACACTGGCGAAAAACCTTTCTTACGGCGAGCAGCGTAGGCTGGAAATCGCTCGAGCGTTGGCGACTGAACCCAAGTTGCTCGCCCTTGATGAGCCAGCCGCAGGGATGAATGCCACTGAGACTGAAAGTCTCAAAGAATTGATGAAAAAGATCCGCGAAACAGGTGTCACCGTGCTACTCATTGAACATGATGTGAAGCTTATTATGGGTCTATGCGACCGCGTGGCAGTGTTGGACTACGGCAAGAAAATTGCCGAAGGTGTGCCGGAACTAGTGCGCAATAATCCCGCCGTGATCGCCGCATATCTTGGTGGGGATGCTGATATTCCGCAGGATGAGCATGATTTGGAGATTGAATCATGACGCAGCAACTTCTCGAAGTAGAACATCTCAAGGTCTCATACGGCGGTATTCATGCTCTGAAAGGCATTAATCTCAATGTCGCAGCAGGTGAACTGGTTGCGCTTATTGGCAGCAACGGCGCAGGTAAAAGCACCACGCTAAAAGCTTTAGCGGGCTTGCAGCACTGCAGCGCTGGCAAATTTCACTATGCTGGCAAGTCTCTGCATCATATGCCTGCGCATAAGCGAGTGAGCGCTGGTATGGCACTGGTTCCAGAAGGCCGAGGTATCTTTGCACGGCTCAGTGTGGCCGAAAATTTGCAGATGGGCGCATACATCCGTAATGACAATGAGATTGCCGCCGATCTTGAGCGTATGTACACTTTGTTTCCGCGCCTTGCTGAGCGTCGGGCGCAAATCGCGGGTACGCTGTCCGGTGGTGAGCAGCAAATGGTAGCGATGGCGCGTGCACTAATGAGTCGCCCCAAGTTATTGATGTTAGATGAGCCGAGTATGGGGCTTGCGCCGATGATGGTGACGAAGATTTTTGAAACTATTCGTGATATCTCAGCGCAGGGAGTTTCTATTTTGTTAGTTGAGCAAAATGCTAAACTTGCGCTGGAAGCCGCACAGCGCG
>Ga0316204_10003677_pt1 | contig 29866 bp, 28 predicted proteins | sample 6monrhotite_MG_2_FD_205661 | JGI IMG/M metagenome (GOLD analysis project Ga0316204, IMG submission 205661) | Microbial mat bacterial communities from mineral coupon in-situ incubated in ocean water Damariscotta River, Maine, United States -... | ecosystem: Environmental > Aquatic > Marine >...
AACGACGGCGCCTCGACGGGACGCTCAAACTACGAGCCCGCGACTGCCAGAACCGCTCTCGACAGTCCCATAGACCCCTGTCAAACCGAGCCGAACCCCGACAAACCCCGACAAACCCACCGAACCCGACAAACCCACCGAACCCCGACAAACCCACCGAACCCCGACAAACCCACCGAACCCGACAAACCCACCGAACCCCGACAAACCGACAAACCGACGAACCAACATCATCGTACTAAGTAGAAACTTCAAAAACCAGGTACTAAGTCCGTTCTTCCCAGAGGGTCTGCTTGGCCTCGACGACCTCGGAGTGCTGCGGATCGATGAGGTGGATGTCTGGGGCGGCGACCGGGCCACCCTCCAGGTTGAGCACGGCCACCTCCCTCATGGCTGGCTTTCCGTAGCGCCAGGGCACCACTGAGGAGCCCACGCCGGGGTTGACGTAGACCTGCATGTCTGCGTCCCGGTACCAGCCGTCGAGGTAGCGCTGGCCCAGCACGCGCTCGTACAGCGCGCTGGTGACATTGCGGAACCAGAACTGGCCGCCGTGGGTGTGGCCGCTCAGCACCAGCGGTACTCCTCGGCCCCAGAGCAGCGGCGCCCCCTCGGGGTTGTGGGAGAGGCCGAGGGCGGGGGTGTCGTGGAGGTTGGCGGTGGAGGTGTGGTGGTCGTGGCGGTCGGTGGTGAAGTCGTCCATGCACACCAGGGCCAGCTTGTCTTCGCCGCTGCCGATGGTGGTCCAGGCGTTGGAGATGACCTCGACGCCGGCGGCCTCCAGACCTCGGCGCACCAGCTCGGCGCCGGACCAGTGATCGTGGTTGCCCAGGACCGCGAGCTTGCGGCCCTCGATGCCTGAGAGAACCTCGCTCATCACCTCCACATGTCTCCGACCCCGGGCCACGAAGTCGCCGGTGAGCAGGGTGAGGTCGGGGTTGGAGGCGTTGGCCATGGCGACCGCCGCTTTCTGGAGCGCCACCGGGGTGACGTTGCCGAAGTGCAGATCGGTCAGGTGCGCGATGCGGGTGCGGCCGCTCCAGCCCGGGAGCCGGAAGGTGGCCTCTACGGCGTGGGGGGGCTTGAAGCCGTAGCGGGGGCCATGTTGGGGCACAACGGCTCCTGGAGGGTGGTGGCCATGATACAAACGCGACATGCGCGATCGCATTTCCTTACCTCTGCTTTTCGTCACCGTGCTCCCGTTGTCAATCGCTCTGTCCTTTCCGTTGACAGGGTGCGACAAGGACGAGGAGGATCTGGTGGACCGCGGGCTCGAGCTGAAGACGCTCTACGCCGCCGCCTTCTGCGCGGCCGCGTCGGACGCCGCCTGCGCGACCGATGACAGCGTCTGCGTCTTCCAGCCCTACGACAGCGTCAGCGCCTGCGAGTCCGCGGTGAACATCGACTTCTCGAGCTGCCCCAACCTCTGGGAGCCGCTGGCCGAGGCGGAGGATGACGTGCAGGCTTGCGTTCAGGCGCTGGAGAGCATGACCTGCGGCGCCACGGGGCTCTGCGATGAGTTCGGATCGTCGGTCTTCCCGCTGCCCGAGTGTGAGGTCGTCGCCGATCTTCAGGGGCTCTGGTGCGAAGGCGCGGATACCTTCTGAGCCGATGCCGGTCTTTCGCCTCCCTGATGAGCACGTCTTTCCCAATCCCGAGCTGGCTCGGGATGATGGGCTGTTGGCCGTGGGCGGCGATCTGGAGCCCGCGCGGCTGCTGCTCGCCTACAGCATGGGCATCTTCCCCTGGTACTCCGAGGGGCTGCCCATCCTCTGGCACTCCCCGGACCCCCGCTTCGTGCTGTTCCTGGATGAGCTGCGGGTGCCGCGCTCCCTGAAGAAGGTCGCGCGGAAGCGGCCGTTCACCCTGAAGATGGACACGGCCTTCGAGGCGGTGATCGAGGGCTGCTCCAAGACCCCCCGACCCGGTCAGGCGGGCACCTGGATCACCGAGGAGATGCGGGAGGGGTACCATCGGCTGCACGAGCTGGGCTTCGCGCACTCCGTCGAGGCCTGGGACGGCGAGGAGCTGGTGGGCGGGCTCTATGGCGTCGCCCTCGGCGGCATGTACTTCGGCGAGTCCATGTTCACCCGGGTCTCCGACGCCTCCAAGCTGGCCTTCCTTGCCCTCTGCCATCAGCTCATGGCCTGGAACTACGACATCGTGGACTCCCAGGTCTACACCGATCACCTCGCCCGCTTCGGCTCCCGGGACATCCCCCGCGGCGACTACCTGCGCCTGCTGAACGAGCGCATCCTGACGCGCGGTCGCCCCGGACGCTGGACCTTCGACCCGGAGATCCGTGAAGTGTGGAGCGCGGGCTGAACCACGCGAGGGCTCAGGTCAGGGATCACCTTGCGGGATCTCGCGCGCCGGCTAACAAGGGCGCTTCGCATTTGCTTGGAGGCCGCAGCGCATGGCCAATAAAGAATTCATCTTCCAGATGGTCGGCACCGAGAAGATCCTGCCCAGCGGCAGGACCATCCTCCAGCCGACCTGGCTCTCCTTCTTCCCCGACGCCAAGATCGGCGTCATCGGCCACAACGGCTCCGGTAAGTCGACGCTGCTGCGGATCATGGCGCAGGCCGACGAGGAGTACAACGGCGAGTGCATCTGGGCGCCCAAGGTGCGCATCGGGTACCTGCCGCAGGAGCCGCAGCTGGACCCGACGCTGGACGTCCGGGGCAACATCGAGCTGGGCCTGAAGGAGATCCGCGACCTGCTGGTCGAGTACGACAAGATCAGCGAGGGCTTCGGCGATCCCGACGCGGACTTCGACAAGCTCATCGCTCGTCAGTCGGACCTCCAGGACGCCATCGACGCCGCGGACGGCTGGGAGCTGGATCGCCGCATCGAGATCGCCATGGACGCGCTGCGGGTGCCGGATCCGGACGCCAGCGTGGAGCACCTCTCCGGCGGTGAGCGCCGCCGGGTGGCCCTGTGTCAGCTGCTGCTGAGCCGGCCCGACATGCTGCTGCTGGACGAGCCCACCAACCACCTCGACGCCGAGAGCGTGGCGTGGCTGGAGCGGTACCTCCAGGACTTCCCGGGCTGCATCGTCTGCATCACGCACGATCGCTACTTCCTCGACAACGTCACCAAGTGGGTTCTGGAGCTGGAGAACGGCAAGGGCTACCCCTACGAGGGCAACTACTCCGGCTGGCTGGAGCAGAAGCACGAGCGGCTGCGCAAGAAGGAGAAGACCGAGTCCAAGCGTCAGAAGACGCTGGCTCAGGAGCTCGAGTGGATCCGCATGTCGCCTCGCGCGCGGCAGGCCAAGTCCAAGTCCCGCATCACCGCCTACGAGGATCTGCTGACCCAGGAGTCGGAGGAGAAGCGCCGGGCGACGCTGGTGCAGATCCCGCTGACCCGGCGCCTCGGCGGAAAGGTCGTCGAGGTAGAGGGGGTCTCCAAGGGCTTCGGCGACAAGCTGCTGATCGACGACCTGACCTTCCGGCTTCCGCCCGGCGGCATCGTGGGCATCATCGGGGCCAACGGCGCCGGTAAGACCACCTTCTTCCGCATGATCCTGGGTCAAGAGACCCCGGACAAGGGCTCGGTCACGGTCGGTGAGACCGTGGACCTCGCCTACGTGGACCAGAGCCGTGACGCGCTGGACTCCGACAAGAGCGTCTGGGAGGAGATCTCCGAGGGCGCGGACCTGCTGCACATCGGCGCGCGTGAGGTGAACTCCCGGGCGTATGTGTCCGCGTTCAACTTCCGGGGCAGCGACCAGCAGCAGAAGGTCGGCACCCTCTCCGGCGGTGAGCGCAACCGCGTGCACCTGGCCAAGCTGCTCAAGCGCGGCGGCAACCTGATCCTGCTGGATGAGCCCACCAACGACCTCGACGTGGAGACGCTGCGCTCGCTGGAGGACGCGCTCACGCTGTTCCCGGGCTGCGCGGTGGTCATCAGCCATGATCGCTGGTTCCTGGATCGCATCGCGACCCACATCCTCGCCTTTGAGGGCGACTCCAGCGTGGTGTGGTTCGAGGGCAACTACCAGGACTACGAGCGGGACCGCAAGAAGCGCCTGGGCGCCGACGCGGACCAGCCGCACAAGCTCAAGTACAAGCCCCTCCAGCGCTGACACCGCGTCAGCCGGGGCGCTCAGCCCCGCAAGATGCGCATCGCCAGCGCCTGCGCGCCCCAGTCCGGGGCGGGCGTGGGCGCGGGCCTGCTCCAGAGGGTCTTCAGCGCCCGCGGCAGCCCGCGGGTGATGGAGCCCACGAGCTTTACGTCTCCCCGGGCCCACATGGCCGCCTCCAGAGACGCGGACTCGGGCCACCCGCCGCGGTCCACCCACACGATCGGTGTGCCCGCGAGGCTCGCCTCCGCCAGGATGCCGTACCCCGGCTTGCTCAGCACCGCGTCCGCCCCAGCCACCAGCGACGGGTAGGGCACGTCCTCCACGTAGACACAGTCCGGCCGCTCCAGCCGGGGCATGGGCGCGCTCAGGATGTACCGCACCCCTGGGATGGACGGCAGGCGCTGACCGACCTCGGAGAGCCCGAACCCACCGAAGCTCACCAGCACCCCGCGCTCACGCTCGCCCACCACCCGGCGGGCTGGTCGACGGCGGGCCACGGCGCCTGTCGTCTCCACCGAGCGGAAGCCGTGCATTCCGGGGCCTGGTGTCAGCGCCACCGCCGGGTGCGGCGCCTGCCACGCCGCGAAGCGCTCGGCCCAGCCGGAGAGCCGGGGGTAGTGGCCGTAGATCCAGGCCCAGTCGAAGTTCCCCACCGCCAGCGCTGGCACCTCCGCCCGGCGGCAGGCCTCCAGCCCGGCCGGCGCGGCGTCCACCACCGCCCGATCGAAGCCAGCCACGGCCGCCGCCAGCGCGTCGATCGCCGCCTCGGAGCACACGGACGCCAGCCGCGTGAGCGTCGCGGCCACATCGTGGTGGAGGCCGTCCCGCTGCACCAGCCCGACGTCCATCACCCAGGGGCGGATGACCGCTTCCGGGAGCGTGAGGTGGAGGAGCTCCGCGGGCGCGGCGGTGAAGAAGACGGGCTGGGTGCCCATTGACACCAGCTGCTCCGCCACCGCGAGCTGGCGGGTGACGTGGCCGAAGCCGTGGGCGGAGCAGAGGACAGCGATGCGCATCGTCGAATCCCGTGGTAACCGTGTCGGCTGGAGAACCGATGACCCAACGACTTTCAAGCATCATTCTCATTTCAGCGCTCCTCGGCGGGTTCGGGTGCAGCGGCAAGGATGGGGACAGCTCGACCGATGATGGCACCACGCCCACCGGCGACGACAGCACCCCCGCCACGGACTCGGAGACGACGGACGACACCGAGACGACCGATGACACCGACACCGAGACCACGGTCGTCATCCCCGAGAGCTGTGAGACCGAGGCGACCGGTGCGCCGGCGCTGGTCTTCGAGGGTGAGCGGCCCACGAACCTGCTGATCATCGGCGTGGACACCCTCCGCCGGGACCACATGGGCTACTTCGATGCCTCCCGGAAGGGCACCACTGACTTCATGGACAGCCTGCTGGAGGAGTCCGTGGTGCTCATGGACCACCGGGCCTGCTCCAACTGGACGTACATGTCCTCGGTCTGCATCATGGGCGGCAACACCGGCATGGATCTGGGCTGGATCCCCAACCTGGACAACCCCGAGGGCGACGGCTTCGTCCGCATCCCCCTCGACACTCCGCTGCTGCCCGACTGGTTCAACGACGCGGGCTACCAGGTGCGCCTCGCCGGCACCGGGCTCTTCTCGGCCCCGGGCTTCAACATCATCGAGCGCTTCCCCTTCACCACCACCGACGAGTTCGGCGACGCCTCCGACGCCTCCGCCGCGGCCATGACCCAGCTCGTCACCGCCAAGAGCATCCCGGACCCGTGGTTCGTGATGGTGCACTACTTCGACCCCCACATGCCCTACAACAAAACGCCGTCGTCCTACCTGGGCGAGCTGGAGGGGCTGCCGGCGCTGGGGGCGGAGTTCCCGGTCCACACGGACTGGCTGGCGACCGAGCTGCACGACCTCTGGCCCAGCCTGAGCTCCGAGAACCAGGAGCTCATCCTCCAGTACATCGACGTCTACTACCGGGCGAACATCAAGTACACCGACGATCAGATGGCGCTGCTCTGGCAGCAGATGGAAGAGCTGGGCGTGCTGGACGATACGCTGGTGGTCTTCTGGACCGACCACGGTGAGCAGTTCTTCGAGCACGGCGACATCGAGCACGGGCGGCACATCTACGGTGAGGAGACGCGCGCCTCGGTGGCCTTCTGGGCCAAGAACCTCGCCCCCGCGGTGATCGAGACCCCCACGGCTCACGTGGATGTGATCCCCACCATCTATGAGGCCATGGGCATCGGTGAGCCGCCGCGGGCCTCCTCGGGCTACGTCGTCGGCACGACCGGAGAGGACCGCATCCGGTACAACTGGTCCGGCCGGGACTACCGCTCCATCGCCGGCGTCGATCGCAGCGGTCATCGGCTGATGTTCAACTGGGACGGCAGCCGGGAGCACTACATCAACGACGAGCTGGAGACGGACGACGTCTTCAGCGCGGACGACGCCAACGCCGCCGCGCTCTGGGACTGTCTGCGTCCGCAGGTGGAGCTGATGGACATCGCCATGGAGGGCGCGCCGTCGCCGACCTGGCCGGAGTAGCTCCCGGCCGGGGGAGGCCCCTGATTACAGGAGCATCTTCAGGCCGGAGATGGTCTTCAGCGCCGCGTAGGCGGCGCGGATCTCCTCGGCGTGCTCGACGCGGACGGCCACACGAACGGAGCGGTAGTTTCCGTTCTTGGAGGGCTGCTCGTTCAGGGCGTTGTGCGCCCGTCCGATCGCGTCGGCGATCAGCGTCGCACAGCGCTCCGCCAGGTTCTCCTGGTGGGCGGCGACGACGCGGAAGGTGAACACGGACGGGAACTCTACGAGCTCTTCCAGAGGGGGAGTCTTGTTCATGGCTACAGCTAACCCGGTTAGGGTGGTGGGTGTGTCACGACCTGAGAAGCCAGCGAGACTGAACGCCGACGAAGGCCGGGAGCGACTGATCGTCGCCGCCACGGCGCTGTTTCGGCAGCGCCCGCCCGACAAGGTCTCCGTGCGTGAGATCGCCGCGGAGGCGGGGGTCAACCATGGACTTGTGCACCGTTACTTCGGGGGCAAGGAGGGGCTGGTGATGGCGGTGCTGCGCCGGGTCTTTCGGGAGACCGGGGCGGCGATCCTGGGCGAGATGGACCGGGACATGACCGCGGCCGTCGGCGGCGGACTGGCCGTGCTGGATCGGGAGCGCTGGGTGGTCGATCTGCTGGCGCACGTGATGCTCACCCGCCGCTCCGCCGATGGAATCCCCACCGCCACGATGATGCCGGTGATGCGTCAGCGGGTCGGGGAGGACGCCGCCGAGGCGCTGGCCGGGGCGATGGCCGTCGCCGAAGCCGCGACGCTGGGGTGGCTCCTGTTCGAGCCCCTCATCGCCCGGGGGACAGGGCTGGATGTGCTGCCGCCAGATGAGCGTCGGGCCCGGGTCGCGGCTGCGCTGGCGGGGCTGCTGGCGGGGCTCGACGGGGGCGGCGATGTGGTGGAAGTCCCTGATTCGGTTGACGAGTAAGGAGAGGGGAAGAGGCCGCGCGCGGGCGGTGAGGTAAAGTCGGGGAGAGAGAGGGCAATAGAGGGCAATGACCACACCGGATGAGAAGCTGCTCAGTGAGCTGGAGGCGCTCCGTGAGGAGAACCGCTTCCTGAGGGCCCAGCAGGACCGAAACATCATCGCCCAGCGGCTGTCTTCCAGCGGCCTCTGGGACTACGACCTCACCACGAATGAGGCCTGGTGGAGTGAGTCTTTCTACCTGATGCTCGGGCTCGATCCGAGCCTCCCGGCCTCTCCGGAGCTCTTCGACGGGCTCGTGCATCCGTCATCGCGTCACGAGATTCGTCTGCTCACGGCGGCGATCGGCGGCAGCGAGGACTCCTGGCGCGGTGAGCTGCGCTTGAAGCTCGCGGGCGGGCGGGAGCTGCGGGTCGCGGATCGCTGCGTGATCCTCCGAGACGCCAGCGGGCGGCCGCTGCGGGTCGTCGGGCTGCTCATCGACATCACCGAGCGGCGCGCCCTCGAGGAGCAGGTGCTGATGGCGGCCCGCACCGAGAGCCTCGGGAGCCTGTCGGGCGGCATCGCCCACGACTTCAACAACCTGCTCACCATCATCTTCGGGCACGTCGAGCTGCTGTCCCTCGAGCTGCCTGAGTCCGACCCGCGCGCCGAGCACGTAGAGACCATCATGGCGGCCGCGCGCCAGGGCGCCAGGCTGACGGAGCAGCTCCTGGCCTTCGCGCGCAAGCGCATCCTGCAGCCGCGGGTCGTGCAGATCCCAGCGCTGGTCGAGCGCTGCACTGTCCTCCTGAGGAGCCTGCTGCGCGAGTCCGTGGAGCTCCGCGTCGCGCTGGCCCCAGACCTCTGGCCGGTCTGGATCGAGAGCAACCAGCTGGAGCAGGTGCTGCTGAACCTGGCGGCCAACGCCCGGGACGCCATGCCGCGCGGGGGCGTCTTCTCCATCGTCGGCGTGAACCGCGCGGACGAGGGCGGTGAGTCCGTTCACCTCCAGGTGCGGGACACCGGCTCGGGGATCCCCGCGGAGATCCTCTCCCGTGTCTTCGAGCCCTTCTTCACCACCAAGTCGATCGGGAAGGGCACCGGCCTGGGGCTGGCGACGAGCCACGGCATCATCGCCCAGAGCGGCGGCTCGCTGCAGGTCTCCTCCGAGGAGGGCGTGGGGACCACCTTCGACATCCTCCTCCCGCGCTGCGCGGACGCCGTGATCGAGGCCCAGGCGGCCCTGCGTTCGACGGCGGCGGCCCGGCAGGTGCCCGGAAAGCGAACGCTCCTCCTGGTGGAGGACGAGCTGATGATCCGCGAGCTCGCCAAGACCTTCCTGGAGCGCGAGGGCTATCAGGTCATGGTGGCGTCCGACGGCGTCGAGGCCCTCAAGCTGGTCTCGGTGCTCTCAGAGCCGGTCGACCTGATGATCACCGACATCGTCATGCCCAAGCTCGGCGGCATCGCGCTCGCCGAGCTGCTGTGGGAGAAGTGGCCGGAGCTCCCGGTCATCTTCACCTCCGGCTACCCCGAGGAGCTGGACCAGAGCGCGTTCTCGGAGCGGGTGGGGGTGCACTACCTCGCCAAGCCGTTCGTCTCCGCCGAGCTCCTGAAGAACGTCGAAGAGGTGCTCGCTCCGGCTCAGTAGTCGCCCCAGGGCATCAGCAGCACCGCGCCGGAGTACGCCGCCCCGCCGTCCTTGATGGCCGCCCCGCCGATAAGCTCGGAGAGCCCGTCTCCGTCAAGATCACCGACGGCCAGCGAGGCCCCGAAGTACCAGCTGTCCGAGTTGCCGTAGAGCTCGACGTCAGCGTCCGTGTCCGTGAGGTCGCCGGAGACGGGGCCGTAGTAGAGGAGCGCCGAGCCGCCGGTGGAGCTGTACACGCCGTTCCCTGGCGCGCCGATGAGCACATCGTCGTTGCCGTCGCCGTCGACGTCTCCCGCGCCGCTCACGGCGTAGCCCAACAACATGGCGCCCTCGCTGGCGTCCGCGCGCCAGTCCGCGAAGAACAGGGAGGTCTCCTGGGTGGGGAAGACCGAGAGCTGACCGCCGCCCACCCCATAGGCCATGCCCGCGCTGTAGCCGTAGGAGATGTCGCCCGTGCGGTCCGGAGAGCCCGCCGCGAAGTCCGGGTAGCCGTCGCCGTCGTTGTCGCCGGTGACCGCGAGGCTGTTCGGGTAGCCGCCGAGGTCGGCGCCGTCGGTGTAGGGGGCGTAGAGGATGTGGTCCGCGCCCGAGGCGAAGGTGACCCCTGAGAGGGGGCCGTAGAAGACCATCACCGCGCTGTCTCCACCCAGCTCCGAGCTGTAGTAGTTGGGCGCGCTCACCAGCAGGTCGTCCTGGCCGTCGCCGTTCAGGTCCGCCGTGGCCACCGCCGCGCCGAAGGTGAGGGTGCGGTCGCCGGGGCCGTCGCCGTAGAGGGCGATGTCCGCGTCGTCCGCGGACGTCGAGGTCGGTGAGGCCCCGGAGAAGAGGTAGACGATGCCGGTGCCGCTCGGGTAGTCCTCGTCGTAGCTGGCGGCGACGATCAGCTCCGCGACGCCGTCGCCGCTGAGGTCGCCCGCCGCCAGCGCGGCGCCCAGCGCCGAGTCCTCGGACGCGGGGGTGAAGGCGACGGCGCCGGCGAGCCCGCCGTCCATGTCCGTCACGAGCCAGGCCCCGCCGTTCGTGGGCAGCGCGTAGCCCGGCTGCTTGCCGGGGGCGCCGATGAGCAGCTCGTCGTCGCCGTCACCATCCAGATCCGGGACGGCGGCGAGCCCGGCGCCCAGGAAGTCCTCCGAGCGCGGACCGGTGAAGATCGTGTCCATGTCGTAGAGGTTGAGGTCTTCGGTGATGGGCCCATAGACCACATAGACCGCGCCCATCTCCCGGGCCGGCGCGTCGCTCAGCGGCGCGCTCACCGCCAGATCCAGCTGCCCGTCGCCGTCGAAGTCACCCACCGCGAGGGTCTCGCCGGCGCGGTCGTTGTTCTGGTCGCCGGCGAGCGTGAGGTAGGGCACGTCCGAGAGCCGCACCGCTCCGCTCCAGGCGCAGTCCCCCGGGGTCGCGTCGCAGTCGTCGTCGACGCCGTTGCCGCAGATCTCGACCGCGCCGGGGTTTACGCTGCTGTCGTCGTCGTCGCAGTCGCCTCCGCCGGAGGCCTCGGAGGCGTAGCCGTCGCCGTCGGCGTCCTCGCCCGATGTTGCGCCGCCGGTGTCGGTGTCGTCCGTGTCGCCAGTGCCGCCAGTGCCGCCAGTGCCGCCAGTGCCGCCAGTGTCGCCAGTGTCGCCAGCGCCCGTATCGTCGCTATCGTCGCCCCCGCCCGTGTCGTCCGCGCCTGTGTCGTCCCCCGCGTCGGTGTCGTCGCCCCCGCTGGTCTCGGCCGCGCCCGTGTCCCCATCGGGCAGGCAGAGCCCGTCCTCCTCGTGGGTGCCCGGACCGCAGGCCAGCGGATCCTTGTCTCCGCAGGCGACGAGGAGTGTGATGAGCAACAACATGCGGCCCTCCCGGTATGGTCGTGGTTCATCCTATCATCCACCTTGACGCCCGCCCGAGGGGAATGTAGTCACTGACTACAACTGGAGAGAACGTGGACCGAAACCTGGACAAGGCCGTTGTCACCTGCGCGCTCACCGGGGTGCTCACCAACCCGAAGCAGCACCCCGTCCCCGTGACCCCGGCGGAGATGGCGGCCGCCGCGAAGCGCGCCTTCGACGCGGGGGCGAGCATCATGCACTGCCACTTCCGGGATCAGCGCCCCGACATGGGCTTCCTGCCCACCTGGGAGCCGGACGTGGTGGCTGAGATCGCCGACGCCATCCGCGATGCCTGTCCGGGCGTCATCCTGAACTTCTCCACCGGCGTCATGGGCGCGGACATCTCCGGCCCCCAGGCCTGCCTGGAGCGCTGCCGGCCCGAGATCGCCGCCCTGAACTCCGGCAGCCTGAACTACCTGAAGGCCCGCCGCAATGGACAGTGGGCCTGGCCGCCCATGGTCTTCGACAACCCGGTGGAGAAGATACAGGCCTTCGCCGAGCAGATGCGGGCGCTGGGCATCACCCCGGAGTGCGAGTGCTTCGACACCGGCATCGTGCGCAGCGTCGACCTCTTCCGGCAGGTCGGGATCGTCGATGACCCGGCGCATGTCTCCTTCGTGATGGGCGTCGCCAGCGGCATGCCCGCCAAGAAGTCCTGGCTGCCGCTGCTCATCGAGGAGCTGCCCGAGGGGGCTCACTGGCAGTCCATCGTCATCGGCCGCCAGGAGGTCTGGGACGTGCACAGGGCGACCGCCGAGCTGGGCGGCCAGCTCCGCACCGGGGTGGAGGACACCTTCTACCTGCCCGACGGCAGCAAGACCGACGGCAACGGCCCGCTCATCGAGGCGCTGGTGACCGTCGCCCGGGAGGCCGGCCGGGCGATCGCCTCGCCGGACGAGGCCCGGGCGATGCTCGGCCTGCGCGGAGCGGGGAGCGCGGCGTGAGCGACTTCCCCATCCTGCGCAGCCGGCTGAACGCCAACGACCCGGACTACGCCGCCCGACGCGAGGGCGGCCTCGCCGCCGTGGAGAAGCTCGACGCGGCGCTCGCCAAGGCCCGGGAGGGCGGCGGCGAGAAGTACAACAGCAGGCACCTGAAGCGGGGCAAGCTGCTGCCCCGGGAGCGCATCGAGCGCCTTATCGATCCGGACGGCTGGTTCCTGGAGGTCGCCCCGCTGGCGGCCCACAAGATCAAGGGCGCCACGGTCGGCGCCGGGCTGGTCGGCGGCGTGGGGGTGGTCAGCGGGGTCGAGTGCGTGATCACCGCCAACGAGGCCACGGTCCAGGGCGGCGCCGTCAATGAGTACGGGGTGCAGAAGGGGCACAGGCTGGCGGAGATCGCGATGGAGAACCGCCTGCCGGGGATCTCGCTCGTCGAGTCCGCGGGGGCGGATCTGCCCAACCAGTCGAAGATCTTCATCCCCGGCGGCAAGACCTTCCGGGACATCACCGAGCGCAGCAAGGCCTGCATCCCCACCATCTCGCTGGTGTTCGGCAACTCCACCGCCGGCGGGGCCTACCTGCCGGGGATGAGCGACTACACCGTGTTCGTCGACGGCGGGGCCAAGGTCTTCCTGGCGGGCCCGCCCCTGGTGAAGATGGCCACCGGCGAGGTGGTGGACGACGAGAGCCTCGGCGGCGCCGCCATGCACGCGAAGGTGAGCGGCGCGGCGGACTTCCTCGCCCGGGACGAGCTGGACGCCATCCGCATCGGCCGCGAGCTGGTCGCGGCCCTGCGCTGGGAGAAGGCCGGCCCCGCGCCGACCGGCCCCGGCGACGCGCCGGTCTACGACCCCGAGGAGCTGCTCGGGGTGGTGCCGCAGGATCCGCGCACCCCCTACGACGTGAGGGAGGTCATCGCCCGGCTGGTGGACGGCTCCCGCTTCCTGGAGTTCAAGCCGCTCTACGGCGACACGCTGGTCACCGGCTTCGCCGACCTGCACGGCTACCGGGTGGGCATCCTCGCCAACAACGGGGTGCTGTACTCCGAGAGCGCGAGCAAGGGCACGCAGTTCATCCAGCTCTGCAACCAGCGCAACATCCCGCTGGTCTTCCTCCAGAACATCACCGGCTTCATGGTGGGCCGGGACGTCGAGGAGAAGGGCATCATCCGCAACGGCGCCAAGCTCATCAACGCGGTGAGCAACTCCGAGGTGCCCGCCATCACCGTGATGATCGGCGCCAGCTACGGCGCGGGCAACTACGCGATGGCCGGTCGGGCCTACAGCCCGCGCTTCCTCTTCACCTGGCCCACCCACCGCATCGCGGTCATGGGCGGGGAGCAGCTCGCCGGGGTGATGGACATCCTGCGCCGCGAGTCCGCCGCCCGCCGGGGCCAGGAGGTCGACGAGGAGCAGCTCGGCGCCATCAAGCAGTGGATGCGCGACCAGATCGACCGCGAGTCCGACCCCTACTTCGCCACCGCCCGGCTCTGGGACGACGGCCTCATCGACCCCCGCGACACCCGCACCATCCTGGGCATCGCCCTCTCCGCCTGCCACAACGCGCCAGTCCAGGGCACCACGTCCTGGGGCGTCTTCCGCCACTAGAGGGCACCCATGTCCAAGCAACAGCGGCCTATCGAGAAGCTGCTCATCGCCAACCGCGGCGAGATCGCCTGTCGCATCGCCCGCACCTGTCGCGAGCTCGGGATCGCGACCGTGGCGGTGTTCTCCGACGCGGACGCCGACAGCCCCCACACCCGGGCCTGCGACGAGGCCGTCCGCATCGGGGCCGCCCCCGCCGCCGAGAGCTACCTGAAGATCGACGCGGTGCTCGCCGCCGCCGCGCGGACCGGCGCGGACGCGGTGCACCCCGGGTTCGGCTTCCTCGCCGAGAACCCACAGTTCGCCCGCGCCGTGTCGGAGGCCGGGCTCACCTGGATCGGGCCCTCCCCCGAGGCGATGGAGGCGCTGGGCAGCAAGGTCCACGCCCGTCAGATCGCCCAGGACGCCGGCGTGCCCGTGCTCCGGGGTGCCAACGACGCGACCCCCGAGGCCGCCGCGGACATCGGCTACCCCCTGCTCATCAAGGCCAGCGCTGGCGGCGGGGGCAAGGGCATGCGGGTGGTGCGCGACCCCGCCGGCTTCGAGGAGGCCGCCGCGGCCAGCCGCCGGGAGGCGCTCGCGGCCTTCGGCGACGACACCCTCTTCATCGAGCGCTTCGTGGAGCGGCCCCGGCACGTCGAGGTGCAGATCCTGGGCGACAGCCACGGCGCGGTGGTGCACCTCTTCGAGCGGGACTGCTCCATCCAGCGCCGCCACCAGAAGATCGTGGAGGAGTCCCCGGCGCCGGGGCTCTCGGACGAGACCCGGGAGGCCCTGTTCGCCGCGGCCGTCAAGCTGGGCGAGGCCGTGGGCTACGTGGGCGCGGGCACGGTGGAGTTCCTCGTCGAGGCGGACCCCGTCGACGGCGACCGGCTCTACTTCCTGGAGGTCAACGCCCGGCTCCAGGTCGAGCACCCGGTCACCGAGCAGATCACCGGCCTGGACCTCGTCGCCCTGCAGATCGCGGTGGCCGAGGGCGGGCGGGCCCCGCTGCAGATCAAGCGGCGGGGCGCGGCCATCGAGGTGCGGATCTACGCCGAGGACGCCGACGCGGGCTGGCTGCCGCAGACCGGCCGGATCGCCCTGTGGGCGCCGCCCGCGCTGCCGGGGATCCGGGTGGAGAGCGGGGTGGAGAGCGGCGGCGAGGTGTCGGTCTACTACGACCCGATGCTGGCCAAGATCATCGCCACGGGCGCCGACCGCGAGCAGGCCCGGCGGCGGCTGTGCCGGGCGCTGGAGCAGCTCCGGGCCCTCGGTCTCACCACCAACCGGGCGCACCTGCTCTCGATCCTGAAGCACCCGGCCTTTGTGTCGGGGGACGTGCACACGTCGTTCCTGGAGGAGCACGGGGTCAGCGCGCCCTCCCTCGCTGGACCGCGCGGCGCGCTGGCGCGGATCGCCGCCTGCGTCCGGGAGCTGTCGCGGCCCCGGGGCTACGCGGCGCCGACCGTCCCGAAGGGCTGGCGCAGCAGCCGCTTCCGGGACGCGGAGCTCGTCATCGGCGGTGAGGCCGTGCGCTGGCGGGCGAGCGCTGGCGGCTGGATGATCGGGGTGGGGGAGGCCACGCACGCGGTCTCCCTGGTGGGCCGCGCGGATGACCGGGACGCCCTGACGCTGGAGATCGACGGCCACCGCCGCGCGCTCACCGTGGTGGATGACGGCGACCGCTGGCACGTCGGCGGCGCCGACTTCTCCGTGACGCTGGAGCGGAACCCGCCCTTCCCCCTGCCGGAGGAGGAGGCGGTCGCTGGCGGCTGCGTGGCGCCCATGACCGGCACGGTGCGCCAGGTCTCCGTCGCCGTGGGTGACGCCGTGTCGGCGGGGGACGCCCTGGTGGTGATGGAGGCCATGAAGATGGAGAGCACCCTGCGGGCGGCCGAGGCCGGCCGGGTCTCCGAGGTGCGCGTCAGCGAGGGACAGGTGGTGGACGCGGGGGCCGTGCTCGTGGTGGTCGAGGCTGAACCCGCCTGATCCTGCTTGAGTTTCGGGGGTTCGGTGCCGAACCGGAGCGCTGACGTGGGCGGCGTGCCAGCCGGCCGGGACGCAGTGTCGGAGCGCGTCGCTCCACGTCTTTCGGCGGCCTCGGAGGCCCTCTCAGAGATCCTGACCCGGATCTTCCGCCAGCACCACCTCGCGCAGCGCGGCGATCTGCTCGGGGGTGACCTTGTCCACGATGATGGCGTAGAGCGGCGGGGTGCCCTTCTTACCCTTGACCTTCAGGGGCATGAGCTTCTTCACGGGGAAGTGGTCGCCCAGCGCCTCGCGGGTCGACTCGGAGACGATGATGCTGGTCCCGAGATCCCGGTTCAGCCCCTCCAGCCGGGCGGCGAAGTTCACGGTGTCGCCGATGACCGTGTACTCCATACGCTCTTCGCTGCCGATGTTGCCCGCGACCACCGGCCCGGTCGCGATGCCGATGCCGATCTTCAGGGGCGGGATGTCCCAGTCCTTCAGGTGGCGCTCGTTGAAGCCCTTCACCGCCTGCATCATCTCCAGCCCGCAGAGCACCGCGCGGACGGGGCCGTCCCTGACGTCGAAGGGCACCCCGAAGAGGGCCATCAGCCCGTCCCCCAGGAACTTGTCGAGGGTGCCGCCGTATTTGAAGACGATGCCCACCATCTCCGTGAAGTACTCATTGAGCAGCGTGACCACCTCCTCGGGCTCGGACTGCTCGGAGAGGGGGGTGAAGTTCCGGATGTCCGAGAAGAAGACCGTCGCCTCCCGCCGCGTGCCGCCGAGCTTCACCCGCTCCGGATCCTGGAAGATGTACTCGGCGATGCCCTTGGAGACGTAGCGGCTGAGCTGGTCCTTCTGCTGCTCGGCCTTCAGCCGGCTCAGCGACTCCTCCTCCGCGCGCACGATGAGGTTCCGCGAGATGCGCGCGATGACCGCCGCCACGTAGCCGGGCAGGGCGATGAACATGATGCGCGTGCTCTCGTCGGCGATGTTGATCGCCTGCTCGCCCCAGACGCTGATCTCGCTGATCTCCACGAGGCCGCCGGCGACCGTATAGAACAGCACCAGGCTGCTCGTGAGCATGCAGAGGGTGCCGGAGTAGAGGCAGGCGACCACCGAGTAGCGCAGGGCCGACAGCAGGTTCCAGAGCACCAGCACCAGCGGGATCAGCGAGTGGAAGTACTCGATGATGCCGTAGTGGTTTACCGACACCGCGATGGCGCTGAACTGCAGCAGAGTGATGTCGACCGTGATGCTCAGGTACTTGAGCCAGGGGGCGTACTCGTTGCCGCGGCTCCGGAACCAGAAGTAGAGGCAGAGGCTGTAGAGCAGGCCCGAGCCGATCTGAACCACGAAGAGCTGGCTCGCGATGGGCGTGTTGACCTGGTAGATGCCCGCGAGCGTCATGGCGCTCAGCAGGTAGAAGCCCATGCGGATGTGGTTGACCACGCGCTCGCCGCGCATCTCCTGCGTGCGGAGGATGCTCTCGAGCTCTGGCGCGTGGGTGAGCGCCGCCATCAGCTCCGCAGCTCAGTCAGCCGGGCGCGGGCGGCGGCGAGGGCCCGCAGGCAGAGCGCGGTGGTGACCTCCGCGCTGCGGTAGTGGACGTGGGGGGTGGGGGGCTTGGCTGGCATGATGAAGAAATCGTCCATCTGCCAGGATCCATCAGGGTACTGGCGCTCGCTCAGATAGCGCAGGCCACGGAGAAGGGCCACGGGGTCATCCCCGAAAAGCGCGAGGGTCTCCAGGGCGAAGGCGGTGTCCTGCGGGCTCCCCCAGCCGCCGTCGAGAGCCTGAGCGTCCGTGATGGCCGCGGCGAAGGCCCGTGATTGCTCCCGAAGCGGGATCGCGAGCGGGCTGTCGGCCCGCTCACAGGCGCTGGCGAGGCGCGCCAGCAGCAGGTGCCCGTAGCGCTCGCCGTAGTACAGCCCGTCGTCGAGGCGCTCGACCGCCGCTTCGGTGTTCTCTTGGATGTCGATGCCCCAGTCAGCCGCCCAGTCGATGTCCCGGGCCGCCCCCCAGTCGACGAGGCCGGTCAGGGCGAGCAGCCGCACGGCGGGGCAGTCGTCACCGACCCAGCGCTGCTCCGGGTTGTCGGTGGTGGGGCCATCGGGGGACCGGTAGAGCCAGGTCCGGATGCCGCCGTCTTCGTCCAGGCTGGCCCGCAGGGAGGCGAGCCAGCGCGCGACCTGGGCGTCGGTCAGGCCGCCGAAGCGGGCGCCCAGCGCCAGGAACAGCCCCAGCGAGTCCGCGTCCGGCGGGATGCCGCGCCAGTCGCCGTAGTAGCGGGGGGGCTCGTCGAGCGGCAGCTCGGCCAGCAGCGCCAGCGCGCGCTCGGTCTGGTCGTAGCCCGCCTCGTGCAGCGCGCTCAGGATGAGCCCCCGGATGTACTGGTTCCCCACCAGCGTGCCGGGGTGGTCGGCGACCCCCCAGCGCTGGACCTCCCAGGCCCGGCGGAACTCCGGCTCGTCCAGCAGCCAGGCCGCGGCGGCGTCCGCGTCTCGCTGCAGTACATCCGGGGACCAGCTGCTGGCGAGCGCGCTGGCGGCCAGCCGGCGGAAGAGGGCGGTCGAGTGGACCGTGCGCCAGCTCGCCGAGAGGGCGTCGAGGAACCGGAGGGTCAGCGCGCTGTCTGCGGGTGATGCGCCTCGCCGCGCGGTCTCCCGGGCGCCCTCCGCCGCCGTCAGCCAGAGCGCGTCCAGTCGGTCCAGCGCCTCCGCGGGCACCCGCTGAAGCTCCAGCTGGCGCTCGGGGGCGTCCCAGCAGCCCGCCGCCGCCAGCAGCATCGCCTCGCGCAGCTCGGGCTGCTTCAGGGTCCAGCAGGTCAGCCAGTCCAGCCGGTCGGGCGCGGCATCCGCCAGCCACCACGCCGCCGCGGAGGCGGTCATCTGGACTGAGGGGCTCACCGTCTCGACGAAGCGCTCCCAGTCCTCGCCGCCCAGCGCCTCCCAGGCGTCTCCCCACCAGCCCCAGGGGGCCTCATCCTGCGGCGCGTCGGGGGCCCACGGCCAGAAGGAGGGGGGACCGCCATCGAAGCTCATCATGTCTCCTGCACCCGGACTGTAACGCACAGCCGGCCGCAGCTCAGAGAGACACTCGACGGCGGGGAGAGCTCACGAATCAGCGCGGGGTCAGGTCGCGGCCTTTCGCTGGGCGAAGGCCCCATCGAGGTTCGAGGCGGCGGCCATGGCGGCCTCGGTGTCCATGTTCTGAAGCTGGGCGATGAACTCCGGGGTCGCGGTGTAACCTTCGGCTTTGATGGTCCCCTCGGGATCCGCGAGGAGGCGGCTCCGGAAGTCCGGATCGATGACGGCGCGGCCGATGATTTCTTCCTGGGCCTTGTCAGGCATTCTGCCCTCCTGAGTTCGGTGTGTGTCCCGGGGATTGGTCAGGTCATCCCCACACTACGATAGGGCTGCGGCCGCACCGAACACAAGCGACGCGGACAGGTTTGTGTTCACGGACCGCGGAGGCGGTCGAAGAGCGCCTGGAACACCTGCCGCTGTGACGCCGCCATCAGCGCCCGGCGTCGCTCCAGGTAGGCGTCGCTGGCTGGGGGGAGCCCCATGCGCGCGGCGGCCGCGGCCGCCCGGTCGAGGCCCGCGACGGCCTCCTTCATGATCCGGTCGAAGCCTCCCTCCAGGTAGAGCGCCCGCCGCAGCCGCCCCAGCGCCCCCGGGAGCCCCGCGTCGGCGCTGGTGATGCCCATCCGTCGCACCACCCAGGTCAGGTTGCCGGCGGCCAGATCCCGCTCGGCGTCGATGAGGTCCGTGAAGAGCTGGTGGGAGATCGAGAGGCTGCTGACGTACTCATCCAGCGCGGGGAGCAGCGCGTCCAGCCCCGCTCGGATCCAGATCGCGGCGGGCGGCAGCGCCAGGGGCCGCGAGCGGTCCATCACGGCGTCGAAGGCTTCGCTGTCATAGGTGCCCTCGCCGTCGTGCAGCGCCCGCTCCCGCAGCATGGCCTCGGCGTACGCCCGCCAGGTCACCTCGAAGCGATCCCAGAAGGCCGCCCGACCACCGACGACCCCGGCGAGCAGCCGCTGGTGTCGGGTGAGCAGCGTGTCGCTGAGGAGCTCGGTGGCGGCCCCCTCGCCGATCCCCTCGTCCATCCGGTCATCCTGGACGCGGACGTGCAGGTAGCCCGCCGCCGCGGCCTCGCAGACATCCAGCGTCAGCCCCCCGGGGAAGGCGCCTCCCGCGCGCTCGGCCGCCCAGGCCGGGAGCTGCAGGATGGGGAAGGCCAGCGGATGCAGGAAGTAGCCCGGCTCCCGCTCCCCGAGCCGCAGCCGCGCGGCCAGTCGGGTCCACGCCCCGCCGAGGAGCGGCCCCAGCGCCTCGCCCTGCACAGCAAGACGCTCAAGAACTTCGGCCTGTAGCGACACATCAGCGACAGCGCTCATGCCGATATGGTCCCATAGGCGGCGATGGCAGACCACCCCGAGCAGCGCGGCCTGGAGCTCTTGATCCGAAAGCCCGGATCAAAGAAGGGGATGGAGATCCGCCGCGTGCGGGCGGACAAGGCCTTCCTGAAGCTGCGGCCGCGCCGCTCGATGCGGGTCCACATCGAGGAGCGCGCGCTGGAGAGCGCGGTGGGCGAGGAGTACATGCTCCGCAACGTCGACGCGGATCGCTACCTGCGGCTGAACGCCCGGGAGTACTACCTCTGGCAGCACATCGACGGCGCACACACCATCCAGGATCTCGCGGTCGCCTACTTCCAGGCCTACGGCTCCTTTGAGTTCGAGGAGATCCGCGGCTTCTTGAACAAGGCCCGCCGCCTGGGCGCCGTCCAGGTCCGCCCCACCACCGTCGTCCGCGCCCGCCGGGCCGCCGAGACCGCCGGGCTGGTGGGGGCAGTCGGCCGCGCGGCGACCTTCGACCGCCACTGGGAGAACGTCGACCCGTGGTTCACCCGCCTGCATCGGGTCTGCGGCTGGCTCTTCTCCAAGTGGATGCTCCCGGTCCACCTCGCGCTCGTCGCGCTGGGCCTCTACGGCTACACGACCGCGCGCTTCTCCGATCGCTTCGGCGCCGCGGAGCCGGGCGCGCTGGCCTGGTGGGTGGTGTTCGTGCTCACGCTGCCTGTCGCCATCGCCCTCCACGAGATCGCCCACGGCATGGCCACCAAGGCCAGCGGCCGCCGGGTGAAGTCGGTCGGCGTGAGCGTGCTCGACTACGTGATGCCGAGCTTCTACGTCGACGTAACGGACATGTTCATGTCGACCCGCTGGCGCCGAATCGGGGTGTCCCTGGCGGGCCCGGGGGCGAACCTGGTCATGGCCGCCTTCGCGGCAGGCATCGCGCGCTGGATGGCGGATCCGCTGGGCAGCTTCGTCTGGCTGGTGGTCGCCGACACCAGCTACTTCCTGGCCGCCGTGACCCTCTGGCCCTTTCACGGTCTCCGGGAGGACGGGTACGACGCCCTGACCGACCTGGTGCGGGTCACAGCGCTCCGTGAGCACGCCTGGCAGCTCGTGACGTGGTTCCTTCCCTTCATGGATGAGGAGAAACCTGCGCGGCCCTGGTGGCCTGTGTTTTTGTATCTGGGAGCGGTCTTTTCTTCTTGGGGTTGGGCTCTTTGGTGGGTCTTTGGGTGATGTTGTCGGGTCGGTTGTCGGGTCGGTTGTCGGGTCGGTTGTCGGTTGTCGGTTGTCGGTTGTCGGTTGTCGGTTGTCGGTTGTCGGTTGTCGGTTGTCGGTTGTCGGTTGTCGGTTGTCGGTTGTCGGGTTCGTCGGGGTCGTTGGGATTGGCGGGTTCGGCTCGGTTTGACGGAGGTTGAGGTGACGCTTCGATCGGTGTCGGCAGTCGCGGGCTCGTAGTTTGAGCGTCACGGCAAGGCGCCGTCGTTCTGCCTGATGGGTTGTTGGACTTCCCGGACGTCATGGGTGGCGCGGTGCCCCTTGGTAGATTCGACGTGTGCTCGCTGCGCTAACGAATCCCCGGACGAGCCGTCAGCATCAAGTCGACAAGGTCTGGTGGCCGGTGCCGTGCAGCTTGCGTCACACACGCCCGAATCTCCCTGGTCGGGGCACTTCGCCTCAACGGTCCCAGGGCGCCCTCAGCCGGCAGGCAGACGACTGATCGCTTGTAGCCCTCCAGGATCGACTGGAGGCAGCGAGGGCGTTCCCCCTGCCTGCGTGACGGCATCGCCCTTGTCGACAACGGCGCGGGCTTACCGTCATCGAGCCCAGGAGGGGAGAGGAGAGAGGTACGGGGTGGGACCGGGACACAGGTTTTAGAGGCTCCGCACCCACTGTTGCTTCATGAACAGCCGCCCGTCGTTGCGCGGAGGACTGGTTGGGGGATGGGTCGACATCACGGGGTCTGTTGGCGCAGCTCGCCAGCCTGGGCGGCACCTGCGGCCAAGCGCTGAAGCGCGACAACCTCCTCAGGCCTCGCGGCCCACAACAACCTCTCTCTACTGAGTTTGTCGCCGTCGACTCCAAGGCTTCAGCCCGCACCCGGGTTGGCGTCCTGTGCCTACAAGCCTGGTGGTGACGAACCATTCCCCATCCAGTCCTCCGCGCAATGACGGGGGGCTGTTCATGACGCAGAGGTGGGTGCGGAGCCTCTCCACCGTGTGTCCCGGTCCCACCCCGTACCTCTCTCCTCTCCCCTCCTGGGCCCAGTGAGGGTAAGCCCGCCAGCGTTGTCGACAAGGGCGATGCCGTCACGCAGGCTGGGGGAACGCCCTCGCTGCCTCCAGTCGATCCTGGAGGGCTACAAGCGATCAGTCGTCTGCCTGCTCGCTGAGGGCGCCCTGGGACCGCCAATGGCGAAGTGCCCCGACCAGGGAGATTCGGGCGTGTGTGACGCAAGCTGCACGGCACCGGCCACCAGACCTTGTCGACTTGATACTGACGGCTCGTCCGGGGATTCGTTAGCGCAGCGAGCACACGTCGAATCTACCAAGGGGCACCGCGCCACCCATGACCTTCGGGAAGTCCAAAACCCCAACAGGCAGAACGACGGCGCCTTGCCGTGACGCTCAAACTACGAGCCCGCGACTGCCGAGACCGCTCTCGCCAGTCCCACCAACCTCCGTCAAACAAAGCCGAGCCCGCCAATCCCAACGACCCCGACAATCCCAACGAACCAGCCGAACCAACGAACCAACGAACCAACGAACCAACAAACCAACAAAAACTACCAGTGATCGAGACTAGCAGCATCCAGTCCCCACTCAACCGCCTCCTGAACCTTCCGATTGGTCGCCCGAAGCTTGTGAGCCAGATCCTTCAACATCGCCCAGGTGAGCTTCGCAAAGAGCGCGCTCTCCTCATCAAAGAGCCGCTCCAGCTCCGAGTACTCAATGATCAAGACCCGGCAGTCCTCCTCAGCGGTCACGCTGCAAGAAGCCGGCTCCTCATCCAGGAGGCTCAGCTCGCCGAAGTGATCGCCGCTCGTGAGCCGCGCCAGGACGCTCTCGACATCTCCGCGGATGGTCTTGCTCACGACCGCGACCCCGCTCATCAGGAGTGAGAGGCTTCGATGCGGGGTCTTCTCCCAGATCATCACCTGACCCGCCTGGTACTCCTGGGGGTTCAGGTAGCTGGCGAAGATCTGCAGCTCCTGCGGAGTGAAGCGGGCCATCAAGGGCGCGTGGGCCAGGAACGCCGTATCGGCGGGCGTGAGCGACATCGAACCTCCCTCGGCGCCCAATGTAAGGCTGTTCGGATCCAGATGTCGTGGTTTCGGGGATCAGGAAGATTGGACGGTTTGTAAGTGTCTGGAATCAGATGCGGCTGGTGGATGGCATTGAAATTGCAGTCTATCTGTCGGATTTCGCTGGAGACGCGCATGTTCACCGGTCCACTGCTCGCCCTGATGGGCGCCCTCGGGTGCGCCACGGATCAAGCGCCAGAGCAGCTTGAGGCCCTCAGCGTGGAGGTCGTCTCCACGTCGGTGGCTGCTGATCATGTCGACGGTTTTGCCGTGACCGGGCTGCTCTCGGTCAGCGGTGAGGGGCGCGACTTTCACCTCAGGGTCGTTGGTGACAATGAGGCATCGTTGGACCTGCACCTGCCGGGCGAGTCGGAGCTGACGCTGCTGGATGGGCGGACGGTCACGCTGGAGCTGACCGGGGCGGTCTACGGCGTCGGTGATCGGGGTGTGGCTATCTACGATGGGAGCGGGCTCGTGTTCCTGGCGCAGAACAGCTGGGATGACAGCCTGGGCGCGGGCTGGTTCGGTGAGTCGTTCGCGACCTGGGGCGAGCCGCTGTTCAGTGAGCGCAGGGACGGGGCGACCTGGACCTACACCACCGCGATCTTCCAGGACGACAGCGGCGAGGTCGAGCTCTTGCCGGGTGAGGTCGTCGGTCTGCGGGCGCGGGGCCAGGAGTGGCGGGCGGTGGTCAACGCCGCGTGGCTGGTGGAGGACGTGGGGCTGTTTGACACGGCCTGCGCCGGGCCGGGCGATCTGCTGAGCTTTGAGCTGCTGCGGGCCGAGACCGAGGGCGTCGACGTGGACGGCGTGGTGGAGGCCGAGAGCGAGCGCGAGGCGGTCGTGGGCTGCGACAGCGAGTGAGACACGCTGTGCTCAGCCGCTGATGAGCAGCGCCTGAGCGATGAGGTCGTCGATGAGCTCGGCGTCCTCTCCGGGATCGGCGCCCAGATCGCGGGCGGCGGCGAGCCAGTCCGGTCGGGGGGCCGGGGGGTGACGCAGCAGCGGGACGAGCCAGTCCGCGGCGACCTCCACGGAGACCTCGTCGTCGGTCAGGGTGACGAGCGCGAGCTCCTCCTGTGTGGCGTCCGCGACCTGCTGGCGGAGGAGGGGCGGTGGGCGGACCGCGGCGTCGGCTGAGAGCAGCGCCGCGACCGGGGCCGGGCCGAGCTGGCCGCGGATCCGGGCGTAGAAGGCCAGGGTGCCTGCTGGGAGGCGCACCAGGACCGCCTGAGGGGCCGGGGCGATGTGGGCTGGCGGGAGGCTCGGGCGCTCGGGGCGGCGGGCTCGGACCACGGCGCGCTCCAGGAGGGCGCAGGCGTCTCGCGGTGAGCGCTGGAGGACGGCGTCGGCGCCGGGGTGGGCGAAGCCGCCCTCCGGTCGTCGCTCCGGTGGGGCCAGCAGCCAGTCCCCGAAGGACGTCGCCATCGAGCCCCGATCCTGAATCGCCGCGTGGAAGCGCTGTGACGAGAAGAAGCGATCCAGCTGCTGGGGGCGCCCCGGGCTCAGGGCCGCGCTCACCGGGTACTCCTCCAGGAGCGCCCGGAGGGAGCGCGCCCGGCGGTAGGGATCGGTCTTGAACGCTCGCGGGTCGGCCTCCGTGAGCCAGCCGAGCTCCGCGTCGTTCAGGTCCACGCCGGCCAGCGCCGCGCGCGGCGCGGCGATCACCGCGTCCGCCAGCGCCGGGTCGTAGAGCATGCGGACGATCACCCGCTGGAGGGCCTGGTGGCTCACAGCAGCGCCTCGCGACCGGCGGCGCGCAGGGTGTCGGCGATGCGCTGGAAGCCGGGGAGGGCGTCCGCCAGCGGGTTGCGCTCGCACTCGAAGATGACGGCTCGGAGGTTGGGGGCCCGGGCCGCCGCCGCCTCGAAGATGGCCCAGGTGTCCGGGAGCACGTCGACGCCGTGGCGGTCCTCCACCCAGGCGAAGCCGTCGCGCTCGCGCTCGACGCCGCCGGCGATGTGCACCTCGGTGAGGCGCTCCAGGGGGAAGTCGTCCAGCCCGTCGGTGGGGGCGTGGCCCCGGGCGCGCTGGTAGATGGCGAGGTGGGCGCAGTCCAGCAGCATGCCGGTGTCCGCCTCCTCGCAGACCCTGGCGAAGAACTCCAGCAGGTGCAGGTCGCCGAGGAAGACCTCCCCCGGCGGGTTCTCGGGCAGCACCTCATAGCCCGTCGCCTCGCGCAGCCCGGCGACGCCCCGCGCCATGTCCGTCGCCGCCTCGGCGCTCAGCACCGGCGGCAGCAGCAGCATGTGCCCCCGCTCCCGTCGGCCGAAGTGCCAGAGGCCCGCGTCGCCGCAGAGCCACGCGGGCTTCAGCGCGGCGGCGGTCTCCCGGACCCGCGCCAGCCAGGGGGCGTCGAAGTCTTCTGGCTCATCCAGGTTGATGTCGAGGAAGTGGTAGGTGGTGGGCAGGCCCGCGTCGGCCCAGCCGAGGGCCGCGGCGTCCAGGCCCTTCTCGATCTCGACCCCCACCTCCAGGAAGCGGGCGAAGCCCGGCCGCTCGCGCCGCAGGGCCAGCGGGGCCATGGCGCCCGGGGCGTCGACGGCGCCGTACTCGGTGGAGACCCCGATGCCGAGGACGGGCAGCGAGGTGACGCGCTCGGGGAAGCCGGGCGAGGCGGGGATCGTCATTCTCCACAGACGGTGGGGGTGATGGTCCCCACGTCGTCCCCGTAGCGCACGATGGTGCCGTAGTAGTCGGGGTCGCTGGAGCCCAGGTTGCCGCCGACGAAGTAGATCTCGCCGTTGTGCTTCCAGACCGCGTGGAAGGCCTCGTTGGTGAGCGGCACCTCGGCCTCGAAGACGCCGTCCACGTAGCGGGCCGTGTACCCCTGGGCGCCGCCCACCCAGATGTCGTCGCTCTCGTTGTCGACCCACACGCCGAACATGGGCACGCCGGCGGCGCTGGCGTCGATCTCCTCCCACTCCGATCCGTCGAAGTGGTACATCACCGGTCCGCTGTCGCCGCCCACGCACCAGATGTCCTCCCAGCTCCGGCCCCGGCAGGTCCAGACCTGGTTGTCGCCGATCTCCGTCTCGGTCCAGTCGTCGCCGTCGAGGGTGTAGATGCGGTTTGCGCCGACGAAGACGCACTGGTTTTCGCTGGCGCACCAGGTCTTGAAGAGCTGGCTCAGACCCTCGGTGTACTGCCACCACCCGGTGTCGTCCCGGGTCCAGACCGTGCCGTTGCCCCGCACCGCCCAGACCCGAGCGCCCGTGTCGAAGATGCCGTAGAGCACACCGCCGTCGATGCTCTCGTCGTGCCAGGTCTCGTCCTCGAAGCGCAGGATGGTGCCGCCCTCGCCCGAGGCGAAGAAGCGATCGGGGGTGTCGCCGTGCAGCCACCAGAGGGCGCGCTCGGCGACGTTCTCCTCGATGCACAGCTCGTCGCCGTTCAGGTGGGCGACGAAGCCGGCCCCCGCGCCGTTGATCTCCCCGCCGGCGATGAGCAGCTCGTCGCGGCGGGAGAAGGCGCCGGTGAACATGCCCTGGGGCAGGTCGTGCACGAACTCGGACCACTCCGGGTCGCCCGACGGCGTGGTGTCGGTGGTCTCCGTGTCGTCGGTGGGGGCGTTGCCCTCGCCGCCGAAGTCCTGGCCGTCTTTGTCCGAGCAGCCGAACAGTGCGACGAGGAGGGTGAGCGTCATCCGGATCTCCAGCGTGATTGACCCAGGCAGTTTAGCGTCTCCGTGGGGGACCGGGGTACGGTGTCGGCCATGTTGGCGCTCTCACAGGTACTCCTGACGCTGCTGTACGGTCCGCTCGGGTGCCGGGGCGCGACGCCGCCGCGGGAGCCCGGCCCGCTGGTGGCGCCGGACGCCTGGGAGTGGGTGGACGCGGCGGAGGATCCCTTCAGCGACCGGCCGTCAGCGGTGAGCTGCGACGAGGGGGCCTGGCTCATGGAGGCGATAGGCCCCGACGACTCGCTGAGCGTGGACACCACGGACTGCGACTACCTGGCCGTGCGGCAGCCCGCGCTGCTGGACGTGGAGCCCGGCGACGAGCTGTTTGTGCGCCTCTGGCACTACGACCTGAGCGCGGGCGCCGACGCCGAGGCCCACGCGGCGCTCTGGTTCGGCGGGGCGCTCAGCTGGGAGGACCGGGTGCCCATCCCCTCCGAGTCCGGGATGCTGGCGCCGGAGTGGGCGGCCGAGGTGGCCGTGAGCGCCGGGGAGGACATCTACTTCCACCTCCACAACCACGGCGCCAACTCCTACAACCTCATCGAGGTCAGCGTCACCCCGCCCCAGGACTGATGCAGGAGTGGTAAGAATGATCCTGCCTTTCCCCGCAGCCCCGATGGTGACATGACTGCTCTCCTCCTCCCGCTGGCGCTGCTCGCCTGCGTCGGCGACAAAGACGGCGACACCGCTGACGCTGCCGATGACACCGCTCCGCAGCCCGGCACCCTCGCGCTGACCTTCGCGATGAACGACGACTACATCGACAGCCTGGACGATGGGGAGGAGGCGCTCGGCGACTTCACCGGCTCCATCTTCTACGGCGACGAGGTCGACGCGCTGGGCCCGATCGATGGCGCGGTGGTCTTGGAGTCCGTGTTCGTGGCCGGGGTCGACCTGCGGCCCGACGGCGGGCCCACCGGGGTGCTCTACACCACCGGCGAGCTGCCCGGCGGCGAGGTGGTCATCCTGGGCTACCTCGACACCGACGTCAGCGGCGGCGACGGCCCCGACGGCGGCGACCCCGTCACCCTGCCCAGCGACAATGACTTCGACGTCGACGCCGGTGAGACTACGGTCGAGGTCTACTTCGGCCTGCTGAACCCTTGAGCGAAGGAGCCCCGATGCCTCGCCGCGTGACCTCCCTGATGGCGCTCCTGGCGCTCACCGCCTGCGCCCCCGATAAGGCCGACGACACCGCCTTCGAGGGCGTGGACCTCCGCGAGGACTTCCCCGCCCCGCCCGAGGGCGGTGAGCAGTGGCTGACCCCCGAGTACGTCATCCCCGCCTACACGGAGAAGCAGTTCTGCTACTTCGACACCTACGAGGGCGAGGACATCGGCATCACCTTCCAGGGCAACTACCAGGTGGACTACGGGCACCACGTCCTGCTGCTCAAGACCAACGCCGACGAGGATGACTTCCCCGACGGCACCATCCTGGACTGCACCGACGCCGACGTGCTGCCCATGACCGAGATCGAGCCCATCGTCGTGGGCGCGACCTTCGAGGACAACGTGGGTGAGCTGTCGCTGCCCGCCGGCATGGCCACAAAGCTGAATGAGGGCACCCGCATCGTCCTCCAGAGCCACTACGTCAACACCTCTCCGGACGACATCCTCGTTCAGGACGCGGTCAACTACGGCTACGTGGCTGAGGACGCGGTGGAGACCTGGGCCGCGGCCTTCGCCCACACCACGCTGGACTTCGAGATCCCGGCGAACGCGAGCACCACCATCGCCATCGACTGCGCCTTCGAGGATGAGGTGGATGTGCTCTTCCTGGCGGGGCACCTGCACGAGATGGGTGATGCCTTCGCGGTCGACCACAACCGGTCGGGTGTCGGCGAGCGAATCTATGAGATCGCTGAGTGGGATCCCTACTACCGGGATGTGCCGCCGGTGAATGAGTATCAGGTCGGTGAGTACACGATCGCCGCCGGGGATAGCTTCACCACCACCTGCTCCTGGACCAACCCCACGGATCATGCGGTGACGTTTCCTGAGGAGATGTGCGCGACCTATGGGATGGCTTATCCCACCAAGGTGCCGCTTATCTGTACGCCTTCGCCCACTGTGTTGGAGTAAGAACAAGTGATGTTGATGATGCTGGCTCTGATCGCCTGCGGGGACAAAGATGCGGACACGGCTGGGGAGCCGACCTTCACAAACGTGCAGGCGACCGCGCTGGTCTCTTGCGGGATCTCCTCGACCTGCCATACGGCGGCGGGGGCCGCTGGGCTGAGCCTGGATGAGGATGTCGCCTACAGCGAGCTGGTCGATGTGGAGAGCAGCACGGCGTCTGGGGAGATCCTGGTGATTCCTGGCGACGCGGATGGTAGTTACCTCGTGAGGAAGCTGGAGGAGGCCGCCGATATCGTGGGGGATCCCATGCCGCCGGACGCGCCGCTGGACGCCTCGGCTATCGCGTTGGTGCGGGAGTGGATCGACGCGGGCGCTCCCAACGACTGAGACGCTTATGCATCGATACGATACGAACGACGAAAGTGCGTATGAGAGGGTGTCTCACTCGCGCATGCTCGGTTCACACTCCCGAGCCCCCCGCTGACCGGGCAGCGGCCACGACCTGAATCTGGGGGCCGCCCAGGGGAACGCATCCCCCCCAGGAACGACTCCGAGCAGCGTTCAGGATCCGAAGGACGCGCCCACTGCGACGAGGCCCCGTTGAGGAACGCGACATCCCCCTCGCCAAGTCCCCACCTTCCTCCTCCGGAGCGGCTTGCACGCGCCGCACGGCGCGCGCCAACTGCGAAGAGGCCTCTTTGAGGAACGCGACGTCCCGGCGTCACACGGTAGAGGGTGTTGCGACGTCAGATGCCTCGCCGCAAGGCGACATCAGGAGGCAAGACCTTGCGAACACGTGGACGGTTTTCGACGGAGCCCAGGTGTTGTTCTTCTGCGAACCCACTCTGTAAAACCG
>Ga0316204_10003678_pt1 | contig 29860 bp, 22 predicted proteins | sample 6monrhotite_MG_2_FD_205661 | JGI IMG/M metagenome (GOLD analysis project Ga0316204, IMG submission 205661) | Microbial mat bacterial communities from mineral coupon in-situ incubated in ocean water Damariscotta River, Maine, United States -... | ecosystem: Environmental > Aquatic > Marine >...
AGACTTGAAATGGGGGGGAAGCGCAGGTTCCCCCCAGCAAGCAACGCCGGTTGGCAGCGGCGAATCCGTCAAAGTGGCCAAAAACCCGCACTAACCGTCACGATCCATGCGGCAGCCGAGCCCCCAGTGAGCCCCACGATCCATGCGGCAGCCGCGCTCACGCTGAGCCCCACGATCCATGCGGCAGCCCAACCGTGCCCCCACAGGCCCACAGACATCAACGGTTCCGTAGCCCCGAGCGTTCGGTCCGCCGGACCTGGGCCCGCCGGACCTGGGCCCGGTGGGCATGGGCCCGGTGGGCATGGGCCCGGTGGGCATGGGCCCGGTGGGGATTGGGTCGGTGGGGATTGGACCGGTGGGGATTGGCCCGGGCGGGGTTGGGCTGCCGCAGGGATCGTGAAGCTCATTGGGAGCGCGGCTGCCGCATGGAGCGTGAGGGTTGGTGCGGGCCTTCAGCAGGTGGCTTGTGAGAGTTAGTGCGGGTTTTCAGCCACTTTGACGGATTCGCGCCTGCCAACCCGCGTTGTCTCTGGAGGGGAACCTGCGCTTCCCCTCCCGCGCAAGTCTCCTCCTTCGTCGTCGTCGCGCTACCCCCCGGTCTGGAGGACCCTGTGCAGTGACTCTCGAGTCGTCTGGCATGCCCACCTGGGCTTGCATCCATTGCGAAACCTGGCCGGTTTTACTGGATTGGTCCGGATGAACAACAGCTGGTCTCCGTCGAAAACCGTCCACGTGTTCGCAAGGTCTTGCCTCCTGATGTCGCCTTGCGGCGAGGCATCTGACGTCGCAACACCCTCTTGCGTGTGACGCTGGGACGTCACGTTCCGCAGAGGTACGGATTCGATGTTGGCGCGCGCCTGACGGCACGGTCTGTCGGAAGGTGGGGACTCATTGAGAGGGTGGGGAGGCGGCGCGTGCTGGTGAAACGTGGGGGTCAGCGAGGGGACGGCTTGATCCTGGTACGCATTCGTAGTTGGTGCGGCGCGTTTGGCGCGTTTGGCGCCGCTCGGAGTCGGCCCGATTGTGATCCGATGTCCCCTGACGGATCATCCACGAAGCATGATGTGTGCCCATTGATCACAATCCTCCCTCTCTCTCTCGCGCTCAGCTGCGCTGCGGGAGAGAGAGAGGCAGCCGATCACCCGCCGCGCAGGCCCTCCGACACCGCGCAAACAGCGGACTGTGTCCAAGAAGGCAGCGTCCGCGCGGTCGACGACAGCTACTGCATCAACACCGGCTGCGGCACCCTCTTCGGCAACCTGCTCATCGCCGCGGACGCCTCGCTCTCTTGCATCCTCCGAGTCGATGGAGACGTCATCCTCGGCGACAGCGGCGGCTGGAGCGAGGGCACCCCCTTCAGCGGCCTGCGCAGCCTGGAGACCATCAGCGGCGATCTCCGCATCGAGGGCCTGACCTTCAACGCCATCGACGGCTTGATCACGCTCACGCACATCGGCGGCCACCTCATCGCGGACAGCGCACGCGTCGACCGCACCGCTGGCCTCTCCAGCCTCGAAGCCATCGACGGCGACCTCATCATCGGCCCCAGCAACGGCGCGACGGACAACAGCCGCCTCAAGCTCGCTGACATGACCTCCCTCCAAACGATCGGCGGCGACGCGCGCTTCTACTTCGCCGTGTACCCAGCGCTGCGAGGCCCGCCCAACCTCTCCCACATCGGCGGGGAGCTTCGCTGGAGCTACAGCACAATCGACACCGTCTCGGGCTTCGACAGCCTGGAGACCCTCGGCGGCCTCTCAGTCAACGGAGACTCCACACTGCACGGCGAGTCAGGCACCAAGCTCCCGATCCTCCGGGGCTTCCCCAGCCTGCACACCGTGACCGGAGATTTTTCCCTCCAATACACCCACGCCACCACCACCCTGGCCGGCTTCGAGCGCCTCACACGCATCGACGGCGACCTGCGGATCCGGGACAACTTGTACCTGGACGACATCTCCGGCCTCGACGCCCTGGAGTCCGTGGGCGGAGACGTCACCTTCACGGACAACACCTCGCTGAGCGAAGAGGATGTAGAGGCGCTGCTGGACAGCATCGGCGAGGAGAACATCGGCGGCGCGATCGTCATCGAGGAGCGCCTCGACGCCGGTCGCTGACTGCGCTCCCGCACCACGGTCGCTACAGCTCGGTATGTCAGGTGAGGCAGCAGTGGATTTTCGGGGGCGCCGACATGGCACTCGTCATTTCAAGTCCCCGAAAAATCGCTGATGTCCAGCTGACGTTTCGAGCTGTCCCGACCGTGGTGCGGGAACGCAGTAGGCGCCCGGAGCCCCCAAACGGAATAAAAAGGCCCCATGCCTGACAACCTGCTGGACCACAAGGTCATCGCCACCCGCTACTTCTTCCCCCGGCCGCTGGTGGCCCCGGACCCCTTCTGGGTGGACACCGACGGCGCCCGCCTCCGCTGCTGGCACAGCCCCGCCGCCCCCGGCCAGAAGACCTTCCTGCACTTCCACGGCAACGGGGAGGTCGTCGCCGACTACCTCCCCGACTACGCCGCCGCCGTTCGCGCCATGGGCGTGGGCGTCTTCATGGCCGAGTACCGGGGCTACGGCGGCTCCAGCGGCGCGCCACAGATGGGGAAGATGCTGGACGACGTGGCACACGTCATGACCGCGCTGGCCGGCAGAGGCGCGGCCCCCCGGGATCTCATCGTCTACGGCCGCTCGGTCGGCTCCATCTTCGCCATCGAGCTGGCCCAGCGGCACCCGGACATCGCCGGCCTCATCCTGGAGTCAGGCATCTCCGACGTGCTCCAGCGCCTGCTGCTGCGAATGCGCCCCGCCGAGCTCGGCGCCGACATGGCCAGCCTCACCGCCGCCGTCTACGGGCGCATGAACCATCAGGAGAAGCTCGCCGCCTACGCGGGGCCGCTGATGGTGATGCACGCCAGGGACGACGATCTGGTCACCCCGGACCACGCCGAGCGCAACCACGGCTGGGCCGGCAGCGAGGACAAGTCCCTGGTGTGGTTCGACCGCGGCGGACACAACGGGCTGATGGCCTACAACTTCCCCGCCTACCTGGAGCACCTGCGGGCCTTCATCAGCCAGCGCTGAACGGCGCGCCCTCGACGGTCAGCAGGGAGAGCGGGTACACGGCCCCGCCGCCCTCGATGTACTCGAAGACCTCGCGCACCTCCTGGCCGCGCAGCGGGTAGTCCTCCAGCTCAGCCAGGGTCACCCAGCGGGCGTCCGCGCAGTCCTCGGTCGGCCCGGGCTCGGTGAAGTCGACGGGGGTGCCCGCAAAGAACACCCGCACCCGGCTGCCCTGCAGCCCCGGGCTGTGCTCCACCCGGATCACCCCGTCGATCACCACGGGCACGCCGCTCTCCTCCAGGGTCTCCCGGGCCGCGCCGTCCGCCAGCCGCTCGCCGGGCTCCACCCGGCCGGCGGGCAGGTACCAGGGGCCGCCGCCGGAGCGCTCCTGAACGAGCAGGAAGCGATCGCCCCTGCGCACGACGACGAGGGCGAAGAACCAGGTCGGGATCGGAGTCCGCGCCACACACACCTCACCCCCGGAGCATAACGCCGGTATGGTGCGGAGATGATGATGGCGCTGACATCCTGGGGGTTGCTGGCCTGCGCCGGACGGGGCGTGCCCGCCGAAGCCCCCTCCCCGCTCACCGCGCTGGCCGCCGCGGGTGCCTGCGACGGCGCCCCGACAGCCGGCCATCAGCACGCCCTCAACAACGGGCGGCGGCTGCTGACAGCGACCTGCGGTGAGACCGACCTCGTGGAGCTCTGGCTCAGCACCCCCGACGGCCTCGGCCCGATCGCGGACGCGGAGTCGGGCGCGCCGGCGATGCTCTCGGGCCTCATCGCGGTCGATAGCGGCGCGGAGACCCTCGACACTGTCAGCTACGAGGACGACGCCCGGACCTGCGGTTGGTGGCAGCGCTGGCAGATCAGGGACGGGGTGCTGGTGTACCTCGCCTCCCGCAGCCGCGAGTGTGACGCGGCGTCGGGGAGCGCACAGACCGAGCAGGCCGAGCCTCTGGTCGGCCACGAGCGCTGGCCCGAGGCGGGCGTCTCCTGGTCGGCGGAGCGCCTGCGTCCGCTCACGACCCTGGCGCTGGAGGGGTACACCGACGAAGGCAACCAGGCCTTCTCCGGCTGCCCGGACGGCGCGCTCCTGAGCGCCCCCTTCCATGACCCCGGGCTCCCGTCGCGGGTCACCTGGTGGCGGCTGCGTGACGGTGAGCGCGGCGAGCTGCCCCTGCCCGAAGGGCACAACGTGGACGAGCTGGCCCTGAGCGAGGACGGGCGCGTCCTGCTGACCAGCGCGGACCTCACCGCGCTGAACGCCGGCCCCTCCGACTATCGACTCACGGCCTGGGATCGCGCGACGGGGGCGGTGCTCTGGGAGCGGGCGACGGGCAGCCTGCTGCACACCGCCGCCCTCGAGCCGGCGCGGGACGGCTGGACCCTGGCGCGGTTCCACGATCGGCCGCCCCTGCTCATCGACGCCGCCGGTGAGGCGCTCACCGTGGCGTCTCCGGAGCAGTACGCCGCCAACCTCGGCGAAGATGAGTTCACCGACTACGCCGTGCTCGATCGGAACCCGAAGCAGGACCGCTTCGCCTCCTCCAACGGCACCTTCGACGCCGTGCTCGTGCGCGCCCTGCCCGGCGGCGAGGTGCTCACCGAGCTCACGCCCGGCGGCCGGGTCGCGGCGCTGGCCTGGGATCGCGCCGGCGAGCGGCTGGCGGCGGTGACCTGGCCCGCGACCACCGCGGAGTTCCCGGGGCCTCTGCGTGTGCGGATCTACACACCCGCCGCCGAGGGCGCGCCGCGCGAGCTCGACGGCTTCCAGCTCCCGGCCCCACCGCGGGCGCCGGTGGAGCCCCCCCGGCTGCGCTTCAGTGAGGACGGACGCTGGCTCGCCATGTCGATGGGCTGGAGCGTGCTCCGCTGGGATCTGAGCGCCGATGGCGCCTCGGAGGCGCTGACCTTCGGCGAGCTGGACTTCAACAGGATCCTGGGCTTCGCCCCGGACGGCGCGCTGATGATCGATGTCCACGACCGGGTCGCCGTGTGGGCCCCCGGCGACCCGAGCCCCCGCATGGCGGCCAAGCCCGGCCCCGACGCGCCAGCCTGCGCTACAAAAGATGGATTCTGGCTTGTCAACAGGACGGGCGGGATCACACAGTGGGTCCGTTGACGAACCTTCAGGTGGAACATGTTCCTTATGACACTCCTGCTCGCCCTGGTCGGCTGCCAGAAAGACATCGTCACCGAGTTCCCCGCGGGGCTGGAGCCGCTGGAGGACAGCCTCGCGGTGAGCGCGCCCGCCGACGAGTCCGCCAACAGCACCTCGGGCACCGGCGACGACTACTCCTGGGCCCACCTCGCCGGGCGCATCAGCGGCGATCTGACCGACGTGCAGGGCTGCCTTGAGGTCACCGAGGTGATGGTCGATCGGCGCTCGGTCTCCGAGTGGGAGCGCACGGATCTCTCCGATCCCGCCTACGACTTCTCGGCCGAGCTCTGGAACTACGTCGAGGACATCCTCGACGTGGAGTTCACCAACGCATGGCGCAACAGCATCGTGGAGGATCCCACCTACACCGAGGTGCTGGCGGCCCGCTGGCAGAAGATCGAGGGCTCGGACTTCCTCCCGCTGCTGGAGGGCTCCATGCTCATCCTCCCGATCGAGGAGGGCGCGGTGGAGATCCAGATCATCGAGCACCTGGACGCGCTGATCGATCCGGAGGAGACCGCGCTGCTCACCATCGAGGACTACTACGCGGACATCCGCGCCTGCGTCCGCGGCGAGCCCCTGCCGAGCTTCTGAACGCCGCCCGATTCTGTGACGATCCGGTGATCAAAATGCGGCGATGCGCCGCACAATCATCAAGTTAGTACCTGCCGTACCGAGAGGATTAGAACAGGTTTCACTTTTTCCTTGCGCGGGGGGACAGGGTGGGCCATTTTGAATGGCAATTCAGCCCCTCTTTCGCACCGACACCGCCGCTTCGCACCCCGGACGCCGATGCTCTCCACTCTCCTGGCCCTCTCTCTGACCAGCACCGTGGAAGCGGGGCCACTGGAGAACTTCACGCTGCACGATGACGGCAGCGTGGTGATGAACGTCCTGGTCGAGAAGCCAGTCGCCGCGGTCTCGAACAACCTGAGCTCCGCCATGTCGGTGCTCTCGCTGGACTTCGGCCGCACCATCACCAAGACGGTGAGCAAGGGCGCCTGCCAGGAGCTGCACGTCGAGACCCCCGGGCTCTTCTCCCCCATGCAGTACGTGAGCCTGCGCTGCCCCACGACGGACGGCTACACCGAGAGCATGGTGAGCAGCGAGGACTTCGACGCCAGCGAGGTCCAGTGGACCTTGACGGAGGTCGACGGCGGCACCCGCATCACCTACCGGGTGCTGATCGACCTCGCCTTCCCCGTGTCCCAGGACATGATCCAGTCCCGGGTGAAGAAGTCCATGCGCTCCGTGATGTCGTACTTCCTGGACGACATCACCGAGGAGTAAGGCCGCTCCAAGAAAAGAATCATCCCGTGCGACGCGCAGTGCCTTCGCTCAACGGTTCTTTGGAGTCTTGGAATGACCCGTCATGCCTGCGTCTCCAAAGAACCACTGAGCTCGACCCTGCACGCCGCACGGGACAATTCTTTTCTTGGAGCGGCCTAAGCGAGCGCCGCGACGCGGGCGCCGCTGTCAGGACAGCATGCCGCCGTCGACCCGCAGGTCCGCGCCGTTCATGTACTTCCCATCGTCCGACGCCACGAAGGCGATGGCGCTGGCGACGTACTCGGGGCCCACGTACTTGACGTGGGGCACGATGCGCTGGATCAGCATGGGATCGCCGCCCTCGGGGATGGCGAAGTCGTTGTGCATGTCCGTGGCGATGCCGCCGGGCACGATGGCGTTCACCCGCAGCCCCTTCTTCACGTACTCCACCGACAGGGAGCGGGTCATCGAGAGGATGGCGCCCTTGCTGGCGGCGTAGGCGGACATCCAGGGGTGACCGCCCAGCGCGGCGGTGGAGGACATGTTGACGATGTTCCCACGGGTCTTCAGCAGGTGGGGGATGGCCTCCCGGCACATGAGGAAGGTGCCGGTCAGGTTGATGCTCATCACCCGATTCCAGGCCTCCAGGGTCATCTCGTGGGTGTTGGCCGTGTAGAGCACGCCCGCGATGTTGCAGAGCACGTCCAGCCCGCCGAAGGCCTCGACCGCGCCGCCGACCGCCGCGGCGACCTGCGCGGGGTCGCTGATGTCACAGGGGAACGCCTTCGCGGGGCCGTCGAGCCCGGCGACCGTCTCCGCCAGCCCCTCAGCGTTCAGATCCAGGCAGGCGACCGAGGCGCCCTCGCTGCTGAGTCGCTGGGCGGTGGCCCGGCCGATGCCGCGCGCCGCGCCGGTGATCAGTGCCGTCTTACCTTCGAAACGCTTCATGGGAGGGCTCCTCGCTGTGGCTGCGATCAGACCGGCCCGAATCGACCGGACTGTGTGTTACTAGAACATGTTCACGCCTGGAGTATCACACGTGTCTGCCAACTGGGACCACACCACTGATCTGCTGGTCGTCGGCTCGGGCGCGGGCGCCATGACGACCGCCCTCGTGGCCCACGATCGCGGCGCGCGGGTGCTCGTGCTGGAGAAGTCCGACCGCTACGGCGGCTCCACCGCCATGTCCGGCGGGGCGGTGTGGGTGCCGCAGAACCCCTGCATGAGCGAGGCGGGCCTCCAGGACTCGGCGGAGGAGGCGTCGACCTACCTGCGCCAGGTGGTCGGACAGGCGGTCTCCGAGGAGCGGCTCCAGGCCTACATCGCCGAGGCCCCGGAGATGGTGCGCTACCTGCTGGACAACTCCCAGGTCGCCTTCGAGGCCCTGAGCAAGTACCCGGACTACTACCCCGAGCTCACCGGCGGCAAGCCCGGCGGCCGCTCCATGGAGTCCATCCCCTTCTCCGCCCGACGCCTCGGCCGGGAGCTCGCCACCCTGCGGCCCTCACACCCCCAGGAGCTCGTGATGGGGCGGGTCGGGCTCACGGCGGGTGAGGCGCACGTGATCGTCACCGGCGGCCTGCGCGGGGTCTTCATGATGGCGAAGCTCATGCTGAAGTACGCCCTGGACTTCAAGGCCCGCCGCGCCGGCCGCCGCGATCACCGCCTGGTGCTCGGCAACGCGCTCATCGGCCGCCTGCGGGCTTCGCTGATGGACCGGGACGTGCCGCTCTGGCTCAAGGCCGGGGCGGAGGATCTCATCGTGGAGGGCGGCCGGGTCGTGGGCGCCGCCGTCCGCCGCGACGGCCAGCTCATCCGGGTGCGGGCCGACAAGGGCGTGGTGCTGGCGGCTGGCGGCTTCGCCCGCAACCAGGCCATGCGCTCGACCCACCAGCGCGCGCCCATCACGGAGTCCTGGAGCGCGGCCAACCCGCACAACACCGGCGACGCCATCCGCATGGGCACCGCCCTCGGCGCGGCGGTGGACCTGATGCACGAGGCCTGGTGGACGCCGACCACCAAGATCCCCGGAAAGGACTACGCCTGGATCCTCGTCGTCGAGAAGTCCATGCCCCACAGCATCATGGTCAACCAGGCCGGGCGGCGCTTCACCAACGAGGCCGCGCCCTACGTCGACGTGGTCAACGGCATGTACGACGCCAACTCCGCGGCGGCGCCGTCGATCCCCGCCTGGCTCATCTTCGACGGCCGCTTCCGCAAGAACTACCCCTGCGGTCCGCTGCCGCCGGGCCGCTTCCAGCCCGACGAGCGCCTGCCCAGGAAGTACCGGGAGCAGTTCATGCACCGCGCCCCCACGCTGGAGGCGCTGGCCGAGCGCATCGGGGTGAACCCGGCGGGCCTCCAGGACACCGTGGAGCGCTTCAACGAGAACGCCCGACGCGGCGTGGATCCGGACTTCAAGCGCGGGGACAGCGCCTACGATCGCTACTACTCGGACCCCAAGGTGAAGCCCAACCCCAACCTCGGCCCGCTGGAGACCGCCCCCTACTACGCCATCGAGGTCTTCCCCGGCGACCTCGGCACCAAGGGCGGCCTCGTCACCGACCCCAGCGCGCGGGTGCTCACCGAGTCCGGCGCCACCATCCCGGGCCTGTGGGCCATCGGCAACTGCTCGGCGTCGGTGATGGGCGTCTCCTACCCGGGCGCCGGCGGCACCATCGGCCCCGCCATGGCCTTCGGCTACGTCGCCGCGCGCGACGCCATTCCCCAGTAGTCCACGCTGCAGTAGTCCACACTGTTCAGGAGGCCTGAATGGCCCAGGTTGAGCCCATCCCGTCCATCGACGGGCGCCGCCGCTACCAGACCCTGAGCCCGGTCGACGGCGCCCCGCTGGGGGAGTTCGAGTGCGCCAGCGCCCAGGACGTCGCCGACGCCATCGCGATCGCCCGGGAGGCCCAGGTCGCCTGGGGCCGCGCCAGCTTCGACGCCCGCGCCGAGGTGATGCGCCGGGCGCTCGCGGTGGTGATGGCCCGCAAGGACGACATCCTGGACATCGTCATGCGCGAGACCGGCCGCTCGCGCATGGAGTCCACGGTGATGGAGATCTTCCCCGCCTGCGACTCCCTGAACTTCCACGCCAGGCGAGCGAAGAAGATCCTGGCCGAGCGCTCGGTGGGGCTGCACCTGCTGCGCCACAAGCGGGCGCGCATCGCCTACAGGCCGCTCGGGGTGATCGGCATCATCACGCCCTGGAACGGCCCCTTCATCATGGGGCTCAACCCCACGGTGCAGGCGCTGATGGCCGGCAACGCGGTGGTGCTGAAGCCCTCGGAGGTCACGCCGTTCTCAGGGAAGATGGTGGGCGAGATCTTCGAGGAGGCGGGGCTGCCGCCGGGGCTGCTGCACGTGCTGCTGGGCGACGGGGAGACCGGCCGGGCGCTGGTCGAGGGCGGGGTCGACAAGATCTCCTTCACCGGCAGCGTCGCCACCGGCCGCAAGGTCGGCGCGTCCTGCGGCCAGCAGCTCATCCCCTGCACCCTGGAGCTGGGCGGCAAGGATCCCATGATCGTCTGCGCGGACGCGGATCTGGAGCGGGCCGCCGGCGGGGCGGTGTTCGGGGCCTTCATGAACAACGGCCAGTTCTGCTCATCGACCGAGCGGGTCTATGTGCACAAGGCGGTCGCGGAGGCGTTCACGGCCAAGGTGGTGGAGAAGGTCCAGGCGCTCACGGTGGGCGGCGGCGCCGCCGGGAGCGACTTCGACATGGGCCCGTTCATCATGCCCCGGCAGATCGAGACGGTGGACCGGCACGTGACGCGGGCGGTCGAGGCCGGGGCGCGCGTGCTGGTGGGCGGGAAGCGCGCGGGCGGACAGGGGCGGTACTACTACGAGCCGACGGTGCTCGCGGACGTCACCCACGACATGGAGGTGATGACGGAGGAGACGTTCGGGCCGGTGCTGCCGATCATGGTGGTGGAGAGCGAGCGGGAGGCCGTGCGGCTGGCCAATGACTGCAAGTACGGGCTGGGCGCGACGGTGTGGACGAAGGACAAGCAGCGCGGTGAGCAGATCGGCCGACAGCTCATGTCCGGCAGCGTGTGCGTCAATGACTCATCGGTCACCTACGGGGCGCTGGAGGTGCCGTTCGGCGGCCGGCGCGAGAGCGGGGTCGGCGCGGTCAATGGGGAGGCGGGCCTCAAGGGGTACTGCCACGCCCAGCCGGTGATCACGGATCGGTTCGGCCTGAAGGAGGAGCAGGTGTGGTTCCCCTACACCCAGAAGAAGCTCACCGGGCTGGAGAGGGCGATCAAGTGGATGTGGGGAACCCCCCTCCGCAAGCTGCTGGAGTGAGGGACACACCCTGAAGAGGCCGCCCGACTACTTCGAGCAGGCCGCGTTGACCCCGAGCTTGCAGCTCTTCTTCTGATAGGTCGCGGCCTTCTTGCTGTCCTTGCGGACGCCGTCCCCGGCCCGGTAGGCGCTCGCGAGGTTGTAGCAGCCGGGGCCGTACTCGATCTCGCAGGCCTTGGCGTAGTAGCCGGCGGCGGACTTGCTGTCCTCCTTCGTGCCGTAGCCGAGCCGGTAGATCTCACCCAGCTCGTTACAGGCGAAGCCCACGTCCACGCTACAGAGCGCCGTCGCGCCGGCCCGGATGGCCCACGCGGGGGCGTCAGCCGCCTCCACCCCCTCTTCCGCCGGCTCTGTGAAGAGCGCCGCGGTGACGAAGGTTGTAGCCAGTGCCAGCAAGATGCCGGGAACGCGATGCATGGGGTTCCTCCGAAGAGCGCGGATGAAGGACGCCGGGCTGCTTCTACAGCTTGTCCCTGAACCCCCCGGGGGCGTCAACCCTTTCAATGGAGGATGTAAGGATCGTATCGGCTCCCAGGCCTCCTCACTTTGCCGCAATCTTCTCCGGATCCGGGTAGAACTGCCGGCTCCAGGTCCGGTAGAGGCCGATGGGACCGTCGCCCTCGCAGAGAACGGGGCGATCCAGGTAGACCTTGTTCTCCCAGATGGGGATGTCCTGCTCCAGCTGTCGGGAGATCTCAGCCACAAAGGCCTTGCCCACCCCCTTGGACATCGAGCGACCGAGCGTCATCTTCACGGTGAAGGCGAAGCGCAGCTCGGTGTGCTCACCGTCGATGGGGGTCGCCGAGCTGACCAGCAGCGTCTCCACCAGCCCGGTGAAGCGGGTGGTGGTGAAGCCGAAGCCGTAGCAGTCGACGGCGAGCTGCCCCTCGACCTGTCCGCCGGGGGTCGTCATCAGGGTGTCGGAGTCCACGTGCATGTGGTGCCCGTTCAGCTTGCCCTCGGCCTTGGGCATGCGGGCCGTGCCGTGCAGGTAGTAGAAGTGCGCGGCGTCCACCGCGTTCTCACCCAGCTCCTGGTTGCAGCTCTTCACCACCCAGCTTCGGGTCAGGTACTCGGTCCAGCCCTCGTGCCCGTACTCCTCCAGCACCGGCGGCTCCCAGGTGGGCTCGCCGCCGGCGAGGTCGTGCCAGACCATGATCTGGCCGTTGCGCTCCAGCACGGGCCAGGAGGTGAGCTTGGACTTCTTCGGGATCTTCTCGCTGTAGGGGATGCGGGCGCAGGCGCCGGCCCCGTCGAACTCCCAGGCGTGGAACGGACAGACGACGTTGTTGCCGCTCATCTTGCCGCCGTGGCCCAGGTGGGCGCCCAGGTGCGGGCAGAAGGCGTCCAGGACGCGGGCCTCGCCGTCCTCGCCGCGGAACAGCACGAGGTCGCGATCGAAGTACCGGATCGGCTTGACGTCGCCGACCTTCAGCTCGGCCGAGAACTCGACCTGGAACCAGCCGGTGGGGATGGGAAACGGGAAGCGTCTGCTCATGTCGCGCTCCGATTTGCGGGAGGATTGCGATGAAAAGTGAAACGTGTTCTACCATACCGCAACCCGGAGGATCCGCCATGAGCGATACGCCACACCTGCTCCTCGATCGCGACGGCCACGTCGTCACCGTGACCATGAACCGGCCCGAGGCGAAGAACGCCTGGAGTCTGGAGATGATGGCGCGCATGTGGGACGCCTGGCGGGAGATCGACGGGGATCCGGAGATCCGGGTGGCGATCCTGACGGGCGCCGGGGGCACCTTCAGCGCCGGGGCGGATCTGAAGCTGATGCACAGCGATCAGTCCGCCAACCCCTGGCACGCCCGCTTCCGCGACGATCCGGAGCTGCACTGGAAGGCCATGCTCCGCAGCTACCGGCTGAAGAAGCCCTTCATCGCGGCGGTCGAGGGCTTCGCGCTCGGCGGCGGCAGCGAGATCCTCCAGTGCACGGACATCCGGGTCGCCGGCGAGGGCGCGATGTTCGGCCTCACGGAGGCGGCCTGGGGGCTCTTCCCGCTCGGCGGCTCCACGGTGCGGCTGCAGCGCCAGATCCCCTTCACCAAGGCCATGGAGGTGCTGCTGATGGGCCAGAAGTTCTCGGCGACCGAGGCCCTGGAGATGGGCCTCATCGGCTCGGTCGTGCCCGACGGGCAGGCCCTGGCCCGCGCGAAGGAGATGGCGCAGCTCATCGCCGGCAACGGGCCGGTCGCCGTGCAGGCCATCAAGAAGGCGGTCTACGAGGCGGCGGATCTGAGCGAGTCGGAGGGGCTCGCCAACGAGCTGAAGGTCGGCCAGCCGGTCTTCACCACCCAGGACGCCCGGGAGGGCCCGCGGGCCTTCGCCGAGCGCCGCAAGCCTGAGTTCAAGGGCCGCTGACGCCGGCCAGCGGCTACGCCCGGGGGCTACCCCAGCGTCGTCTGGACCAGCTCTATCAGGTGCTTCAGCCGGAAGGGCTTGCTCAGGAAGGCGCTGGCGCCCATGGACTCCGCCGAGCCGCCGTGCTCGCTGAGCGCGTACCCGCTCCACAGGATCACCTTGGCGTCGGGGTCGTACGCGAGCAGCCGGTTGAGCGTCTCCTCCCCGGAGAGCCCCGGCATGGAGAGGTCCAACAAGACGAGATCGTAGCCCGCGGACTCCTGGTATCGGGCCAGCCCGAGCGCGCCGTCAGCCGCCAGCCCGACGGTGTAGCCCGCCCGCTCAAGGGCGATACGACCCATGCGACGGACCCCCTGGTCGTCGTCGATGATCAGCACCCTGGCGGAGTCCTCCTCGGCCTCGGCCGGCGCGGGCGCCGGCGCCGGCTCGGGGGCCTGGGTGAGGAGCGGCAGATAGCAGCGGAAGACGCTGCCGCGGCCGGGGCGGCTCTCACAGGTCACCCAGCCGCCGTGGGCCTTGATCACCCCGAAGACCACTGACAGGCCGAGGCCGTGGCCCGTGTCCTTGCTGGTGTAGAAGGGATCCCAGATGCGCCCGAGCGACTCCGGGGAGATGCCGGCGCCGGTGTCCGAGACAGACAGCTCGATGAAGCGGCCGGGCCGCCCCGGGAGGGGCGTGCCCTCGGGCCTCGAGACCGCGCTGACCTCGACGAGGATGAAGCCGCCGTCGGGATCCTCGCTCTCCATCACCGCGTCGTGAGCGTTGAGGTAGAGGTTCTGGATGACCCTGTGCAGCTGGGTCGCGTCGCCCTCGACCCAGCAGGCCTCGTCGGGCACGCGCCACAGCGTCCGCACCTGGCGCTCGGGCGCGTCGTCAATCGCGCGGCGTCCCGCGTCCATCACCGCGCGAACGTCCAGCGGCCGGAGGAAGATCTCCGCCCGCCGCCCGAAGGCCAGCAGCTCCTTGACGAGCTCCGCCGCCCGCCCCACCGAGCTCTGCAGCGGGCGCAGGTGCTCCGCCGTCTCGGGCTGTGCCTCCAGGGCCTGCTCCAGCAGATCGATGTAGCCCTGGACCGGCGTGAGCAGGTTGTTGAGATCGTGCGCGATGCCTCCGGCGAACTGTCCGAGGGCCTCCATCTTCTGGGCGTGCTGGAGCTTGTCCTCCAGCGCGCGCGTCGCCGTGAGATCCCGGAAGGTGATCGCCACACCGACGCGCGCTCCTGTGGCGTCCACCACCGCGCGCCCCCGCCACTCCAGGCAGCGGGAGGCGCCGTCGGACCGCTGCAGGCTCAGCTCCAGCGGCGCGTCCGCCCCGGCGATGCGATCCGCCAGCTCCGGGTCGCTGTCGTCCGCGCCCATCCGCGCCAGCGCCCGCGGCCAGGAGAGCCCCAGCAGCCGCTCGGCCGGCACCCCGATGATCTCGACGGCGGCGGGGTTCATGGTGCGCACCACCCCGCCGTGGTCCAGCCCGATGACCCCGTCGAACAGCGCACCCAGCAGGCGCTGCTGGCTGAGCTCGAGCCGCGACAGGCGCTGGTCCCGGGCGCTCAGCGCCTCCCGGCTGCGCGCCTTCAGCCCCGCGTAGCGCCGGGCCTTCAAGAGCGATCCCCCGGCGACCGAGGCCAGGATCTCCGCCATGGCGACCCGCTCCGCGGTGAAGACGCCCGTGACCAGGCGATTCTCCAGGTAGATCATGCCCAGCAGCTCGCCGCCGCGCAGGAGCGGCACGCAGAGCACCGCGCGGCCGGTGAGTGAGCGCGCCCGCGGATCCCCGCCCAGCAGCTCCGAGGTCGACGCGTCGCTCACGGTCAGCGTGCTCAGCGTGCGCTGCACGTACTGCAGGACGGAGTCCAGCGGCGCCTCGTCGGCCCCGTCGCGGCCGTAGCTGGCCTCCCGCACCAGCCCCCCGTCGGAGGCGATGAGCAGGCAGCCGCGCTCGGCGCTGGCGGCCTCCACCACGGTCCGCAGGATCCTGTCGCGCAGCCGATCGAGCGCCTCCTCACCCAGGATCGCCCCCGTCGCCCGCTGGAGCATCGAGGAGAGCTGTTCGCTCTCGGAGGCGACCTCGGAGGCCAGCGCGGGGCACCGCGCGGTGATGCTGTCAGCCACGGCGTCGGCGCCCCAGCGCTGGTAGGCGTCGCGGGCCTGGCGCCGATATCCCAGCGCGGCCCGACCGAAGCCCGACCGCTCGGCGTGCTCCCCTGCCCTGTCGAGCCCCAGCGCCTCCAGGTGCACGAAGCCGTGCTCGGCGGCCTGCTCGATCGCCGCCTCATAGAGCCCGCCGGCGCCGCCGCCGCACCTCGACGCCAGCTCCGCCTCGATGATCAGCCTCCGACAGCGCCAGTTCGACGGGCAGCTCGCCTCCAGCTGGCGGAGCGACGACACGTCCTCCCGGGCCGCGGCCTCCCAGGCCTCCCGGGTCTCCGGGTCGATCTCCGGCCAGAGCGCGAGCCGGCTCACGCTGCGCCAGAAGCGATGGAAGGGCTGCAGGAAGTGCCCCGGCCCGGTGGGGACGATCGGCTCGGCGGCGTCCGTCCAGGCGAGCGCCTCGCGGTGCTGACCCGACATCGTCGCGGCGGCGGCGGCGGCGGCGGCGACCAGGCCGAAGGCGCCGAAGCGCCCCGCTAGCCCCTCTCGGAGCGACGCCAGGTCGTAGCCCTCGGTCCGGAGCTCGGCCGCCCGGTCCGTCTCGCCAGTGAGCTGGTCGATCACGAGCAGGAAGTGCCCCTGGATCGCGCGGGCGTCGTCGTACGCCAGCGGCTCCCGGGCGACCTCCACTCCCCGCCGGATCATGCGACTGAGCGACGGCAGCGCCGTGCCCGCCATGAAGCCGAGGCCGGGGATGTTGAAGAGGGCGAAGCCCGCGGTGTCGAAGATCCCCAGCTCCAGGCCATCGCTCGCGGCGCGGCGGCAGCGCTCCAGGGCGTAGCGCAGCGGGTGACTCCAGGGCTCGATGAAGCAGGCGTAGAGGTGCCCCGTGCGCACGCGCTCCGCCGCGGCGCCGTACCGCTCGTTCATCTGGAGCGCGAGCTGCCCGAACGCCTCGGCCTGCGGGTAGTCACCCCGCATGGCGCAGAGCATGCCGTAGGTCGCGAAGGCCCAGCCGCCCGCCGGCGCGTTGCCCTCGCTGAGCACCAGCCCGACGGCGCGCATGACCGCGAGCGCCATCACCTCCGGCCGCAGGTAGGCGGCCGCGGCGGTCCCGACGAGGAAGCGGACGAGGCCGCGGGTGTCGCGGTCGGACATCAGCGGCGCGTCAGCCAGCGCCTCCAGCTCCACCCCCGCCAGCGCGGCCTGCAGCCGCCCGGCCTCCTCGCCGACGGCCAGGCCCCAGGCCGCTGGGGAGTCCGGGCACGCGAGCCCCAGACGGTTCATGCCCTCGACCCCCACGTCGACGGCTCCGAAGTAGTCGTTCTGTCGGCTCCGGCTCTCGACCCGCGCGGTGTAGACCGCCGCGATCTCCCAGCGGTCGTCGGTGTGCTCCAGCGCCACCAGGCTCAGGGCCTCCGCGCGCACCCAGTCCGCCCGAAGGTGAGCGGCCCGGATCAGCCCGAGGTGGAGGGCGAAGCGCGCCGGGCCCGCCGGCGCATCGCCCGACAGCGCGCGGGCGATCTCCAGGTACTCCGCGGCCCGATCCCCCGCCGCCTGCGCCAGCGCCCGCTGCCCCGCCTCCAGGTTCAGGCCCGCCAGCTCCGCGCGCTCCTGCTCGACCAGCGACGCCCGGGCCAGGTTCAGGTGGTCCACCGCCTCAAAGAGGCCCTCGTCGCGCCCCCGCTCGGCTCGGCGCGCCAGCAGATGCCGACCGATCACCCGGTGGATGGGCCGCCGCTCCTCGGGGCTTCGCTGGGCGAGCGCGGCCTCCTGAACGCGATCGTGTGGGAAGCGATAGACGCCCTCGCTGTGCCCCAGCAGGCCGCGCTCAACGGCGTAGGCCAGCGCCCGCCCGGTCTCCTCGGGCGACCTGCCCGAGGAGACCGCGATGAGCTCGGCGGTCGCGGAGGCCCCGGCGCAGGCGTGGTGCAGCAGCGCCCGGCGGGTCTCCTCCGGCGCCCGCGCCACCTCCCCCACCAGGAGCGCCGCGACGTTGTCGGCGATCCCCAGCACCGAGAGGCCCGCCCGATCCCAGGACCAGCGGCTGTCCTCCCGGCGAAAGACCCCGGCGTCGCGGGCGGCCTTCAGCAGGCGGCTCACGAAGAGCGGGCTGCCGCCGGTGCGCTGGTAGATCTCCTGGGTGAGCCCCTCGATGTCCGAGATGCCACCCGGCAGCGTCGCCTCCAGCAGCAGCCGGACGCCGCCGGGGTCGAGCGGCGCCAGCGCCAGCTCCGTCGCGCTGGCGGCGGCGCGCAGGCTGTCCAGATGCCCCGGCTCGACGTCGTCGCGGCAGGCGCCCACGACAAACAGCGGGAGATCCCGGTTGATGAGCAGCGCCCGCGCCAGCAGCGCCAGCGAGCTCGCGTCAGCCCACTGGAGATCGTCCAGCGCCAGCACCACCGGCCTGCCCCCGTCGGCGACGCTGGCCAGCAGGTTGCTGAAGAGCCAGCCCAGCCGGTTGCCCGCCTGCTCCGGCGAGACCGGCGGCGCGGGCGGCTGCGGGCCGAGCAGCAGCTCCAGATCCGGCACCAGATCCCGCAGGGCGCCCGCCGCCCCGCCCAGCCGCCCGGCCGCGGCCCTACGCAGCGCGGCGAGGCGCTCCTCGGGCTCGGTCAGGGCGGTCTGCACCAGCGCCCCCAGCGCCTCGCTGAGGCCGCTGTAGGGTCGCCTGTCGAGCAGGGTGTGGCGGCCGCACCCGACGAGGGCCCCCGCCGCGCGCCAGCGCCGGACCGACTCACGGAGCAGCGCGCTCTTGCCCACGCCGGGCGCGCCAGCGATCAGCGCCAGCCCCGCCCGGCCACCCCGCACGCCGTCGAAGGCATCGGCCAGGGTCACCAGGGCGTCGTCGCGTGCCACCAGCGGATCACCGGCGGGCTCCACGCCGGCGAGATCATCCTCCAAGACCAGCGCCGCCAGCGCATCGGGCGACGAGAGCGCCGCGCGCACGCGCTCGATGTCCCGCCGAGCCGCCGCCGCGGACGGATAGCGCCGATCGGGATCGGGCTCCAGCAGCCGCATCACCAGCGACGCCAGCGCCCCGGGCACCCCCGCCTGCTCGATGGCGGCGGGCCGCTCAGTCAGCAGGGCCCGCGCCCGGCGCTCCACGCCGCCGCGACCGACAAACGGCGGCGCGCCGCTCAGCATCTCGTAGAGGATGCCCCCGAGCGCATACAGATCCGCGCGCTCGTCGATCCCCCAGGGCGAGCGACCGGTCAGCTCCGGCGCCAGGTACGCGGGCGTGCCCGGCCCCTGCTCACCGGGCTCATCGTCCAGCCGAACCGCGGACTCCAGATCGATGAGGCGGGCCTCCCCGGACGGCAGGATGAGCACGTTGGCGGGCTTCAGATCGCAGTGAACCACCCGCTGCTCATGGAGGGCGGCCAGCGCGCCGGCGATGGCCGAGGCGAGCGCCGAGGCGCGCGCGGCCGTCAGGGGCGCGCCGCTCATCAGCTCGGCCAGCGAGCGACCGCCGCTGTCCTCCATGATCACCAGCGGTCGCCCATCGACCTCCAGCCAGTCCAGCCCCCTGCACACCGCCTCAGCCGGAAGCTCGACGGACAGCGCGAAGCCGCGCCGCAGCCTGGCGAGCGCGTCCGGCGTGGCGGAGGACGCCCTCGGCCGCTTGAGCACCACCGACCGATCGTCAGCGAGCCTCACACCGCTCCACACCTCGCAGCGCAGGCTTGTGTAGAGCAGCTCCCCAAACTGGAACCCAGTTACGTCCATTGGAATTCGTATACTGAATGCCCCCGGACAACCAGCCCCGCGCCGCCCTTCGCGCTCAGATGGCGCGGCCCGTGTCCGTCCAGAAGGGATCTCGCAGCTTGCGCTTGGAGAGCTTCCCGTTCGGATCCCGGGGCATCTCGGCGATGAAGTCCACCGTCCGGGGGCACTTGTACCTGGCGAGGCGCTCCCGGGCCCAGGCGACGATAGCCTCCCCGTCCGCCGCCTCAACGGAGACCCCCTGCGGCTCGATGACGGCGTGCACGCGCTCACCCCAGTCCGCATCAGGCACGCCGAACACCGCCACATCCGCCACATTCGGGTGGGTGATGAAGACCGACTCGATCTCGGCCGGGTAGATGTTGACCCCGCCGGAGATGATCATGTCGGCCTTGCGATCGCAGAGGAAGAGGTAGCCCTCCTCGTCCAGGTAGCCGATGTCGCCCACGGTGAAGTAGCCATCGGTGCGGTGGGCCTGCTCGGTCTTCGCCTTGTCCCGGTGGTACTCGAAGCCCTGCGCCATCTTGATGTAGACCAGCCCGGGCTCATCGGCCCCCAGCCGGTCGCCGTCCTCGTCGAAGATGGCGATCTCGGCGGTCTGCCAGGGCCGCCCGACGGTGCCCGGCCGCTTCAGCCACTCCTCGGGGCTCACCACCGTGCCGCCGCCCTCGGTGGCCGCGTAGTACTCCCAGAGCACGGGGCCCCACCACTGGATGATCGCGTGCTTGACCGGCACCGGGCAGGGCGCGGCGCTGTGGATCATGTGCTTCATCGAGCTCAGGTCGTAGCGGTCGCGCAGCCCCGGATCCTCACCGAGCTGGTTCAGCAGGCGCACCAGCTGGGTGGGGACCATGTGGGAGTTGGTCACGCCGTGGCGCTCGACCCGCTCCAGGAAGGCGTCGGGGGTCCACTTGTCCATGATGACGAGCGGGTTCCCCAGGTGCAGGTTGTTGAGCGAGAAGTACAGCACCGCCGTGTGGTAGAGCGGGCTCACGACGATGTGCACGCCGTCGCCGGGGGTGATGCGGAAGACCTGCAGGAAGCGCGCGTAGGCGCTGGCGACCGGCTCCGGGGGCGCGGGCGGCAGGGTCCGGCGCACGCCCTTGGGCTGGCCGGTGGTGCCCGAGGTGTAGTTCATGATGCCGCCGGCGCCGCGCCGCTCCGGGGGCGCGACGGGCAGGTCCGCGCCGAACCCGGCGAAGCGCGCGAAGCCGCCCGACGCCGGCAGCTCGCCCGAGCAGTATCGCTCGGCGAGCCCCGCCTCGTCGCAGGCCGCCGCGCAGATCGGGGCCATGGTCGGCGAGCAGAAGAGGGCCTTGGCGCCGCAGTCCTTCAGGATGTAGGCGATCTCCGGGGCGGTCAGGTGCCAGTTCACCGGCACGAGGTAGATCCCGGCCTGGAACACCGCCAGGGCCAGCTCGTAGACCGCCGGCTCGTTGGTGAAGGCCATGGCGACAACATCGCCGGGCTCACAGAGCGCCTCCAGCGCCCGCGCCACCTGGTTGCAGCGGCTCAGCAGCGCGCCCGCCCGGACCTCGCTGCCGTCTGGCGCGACCAGCGCCAGCCGCTCGGGATCTTCGGCGGCCCACCGCCAGAACGCCTGATCACTCATGGACGACCCTCCTGCTCGACAAGCCTTATCGCCTGGAGTAGAACTTGTTCTACCACACCAACGAGGAGGGCCCATGGCCAACAAGGTCTCGAGCGTCAAGGAGTACTTTGACACCCTGCAGGATCGATTCGTGGTCAAGGCCGCCAAGAAGATCGACGCGGTCTTCCAGTACGAGCTCACCGGAGCCGAGGCCGGCACCTGGCACGTCATCATCAAGGACAACGAGATGAGCTGGAGCGAGGGCGCCCACCCCAAGCCCACCGCCACCATGTCCACCGACTCCTCGCTCTACCTCCAGATCGTGAACGGCGAGGCCAACGGGCTGAAGGCCGCGCTCGCGGGCAAGATGAAGGTGACGGGCAACCGCCTGTTCGCCCGCAAGATGCAGAAGATGCTCCCCACCGCCTGATCCCCTCTCCCGGAGCATTCGTGGCCGACAGCGGAGCGTTGACCGAGCCCTTTGAGCTGAAGTACGCCTACAAGCGCAGCCTGGGCCCGGTGCTGCAGCAGTTCTTCGAGGCGCTCCGCCGGCGGCGGGTGCTGGGCGCCCGCACCGCCTCCGGGCGGGTGCTGATGCCCCCCAGCGAGTACGACCCGGACACCGGCGAGGCCGTCAGCGAGCTGGTGCCGCTGCCGGAGACCGGGGTCGTCACCAGCTGGTCCTGGGTGGACGCGCCGGCCCCCGGTGAGGGGCTGGAGCGGCCCTTCGCCTGGGCGCTCGTTCGCCTCGACGGCGCCGACACCGCCATGCTGCACGCCCTGGACGCGGGCAGCGCCGAGCGGGTCCACACCGGCATGGCCGTCCGCATCCGCTGGGCGGACGCGCCGGTCGGCGGCATCCGGGACATCGCCTGCTTCGTGCCGGCCGACGATCCCATCGAGGCGCCCGCCCCGCTCCCCGATCCCGCCGCGCTGGAGCCCCTGACGCGCATCGTGACGCCCACCCACCTGAGCTACACCGTCCAGGCGGATCCCGTGCGTACGGAGTGCCTGCTCGCCCTGGCCGAGCGGCGGCTGCTGGCCCGCCGCTGCCACCAGTGCGGCGAGGTCTATGTGCCGGCCCGGGCGACCTGCCCGACCTGCGCGGTCATCTGCGAGGGCGAGGACATCGACCTGCCCGACACCGGCGTCGTCACCACCTTCTGCGTCATCAACATCCCCTTCCAGGGCCAGCTCCTCACCCCGCCCTACGCCTGCGCCCACATCCTCCTGGACGGCGCGAGCGTGCCGCTCTTCCAGATCATCGGCGGCTGCGACGCCGCGGACCTGAGCAAGATCCGCGCGGGCATGCGGGTGAAGGCGGTCTGGGCGGCCGACGACGCGCTGACCCCCACCTGGGAGAGCCTGCGCTGGTTCGAGCTCACCGGTGAACCCGACGCCCCCGCGGCGGACTGGGAGAGGTATGTCTGACAGGAACGTCGCGATCGTCGGCTACGCCGGCCTGCCCGTGGTCGGCGCCGGGGCGGATCCCGCGCTGATGGTGCAGGCGGTGGTGAGCCGGCTCTTCGAGGAGTCGAGCCTGCCCCGCGATCGCATCGGCTTCGTCTGCTCCGGCAGCCGGGACTACGACTTCGGGCAGCCCTTCTCCTTCATCAGCGCGCTGGACGGCGTGGGCGCCTGGCCGCCGGTCGCGGAGAGCCACGTCGAGATGGACGGTGCCTGGGCGCTGTACGAGGCCTGGGTCAAGCTGCTGACCGGGGACATCGACGCCGCGCTGGTCTACGCCTTCGGCTGCTCCAGCCGGGGCGATCTGGACGCGGTGGAGACCCTCCAGCTCGACCCCTACACCCTCTCGCCCCTGGGCATCCGGCCGGCCGGGCTGGCCGCGCTGCAGGCCCGTGCCCTGATCGACGCCGGGCGCTACACCGAGGCGGACTTCGCCCGGGTCGCGGCGCGGGGCACCGACCTCACCGCCGAGGCGCTGCTGGAGGCCGACTATGTGGCGAGCCCCCTGCGGGCCCACGACCGGGCCCCGCGCACGGACGGCGCCGTCGCGGTGCTGCTGGCGGCGGGTGACCTCGCCCGGGAGGTCTGCGAGCGGCCCGCCTGGATCCGGGGCATCGATCACCGCATCGAGGTGCACGCGCCGGGCTTCCGCGATCTGACGGTCGCCCCCTCCATCGCCGAGGCCGGCCGCCGGGCCCGGGGCAACCTCCCCCAGCCCGACCTCGCGGAGATCCAGGCGCCCTGGAGCCACCAGGCCTTCCTGATCCGCGACGCGCTGGCGCTGGAGGACGGCACCGCCATCAACCCCTCGGGCCGCGTCCTGGCCAGGGATATCCCCATGGCCGCTGGCCTGTCCCGCATCGGCGAGGCCGCCGCGCGGCTGACCCGGGGAGACGCCGACACCGCCATGGCCCACGCCACCATGGGCCCCTGCCTCCAGCAGAACCTTGTGGCCTACCTCCAGGCCGGGGAGTCCTGATGGCCAACCGATGCGCGGTGATCGGGGTCGGCCAGACCCGGCACGACTCCGAGCGGACCGATCTCTCCATGCCGGGCCTCGTGCGCGAGGCGGCGCTCCGGGCGCTGGAGGACGCGGGGCTCACCTGGTCGGACATCGACGCGGTGGTCATGGGCAAGGCCCCCGACATGTTCGAGGGCGTCGTCAACCCGGGGCTCTTCCTCGCGGGCGCGCTGGGCGCGACCGGGCTCCCTTTCCTCCGGGTGCACACGGCGGGCAGCGTCGGCGGCTCCACCGGGGTCGTCGCCAGCCAGCTCATCCGGGCGGGGGTGCACCGCCGGGTGCTGGCCGTCGCCTGGGAGAAGCAGAGCGAGTCCAACGCCATGTGGGCGCTCTCCCAGCGCTACCCCTTCCAGCCGCCGGTCTCGGCGGGCGCGGGGGGCTACTTCGCGCCGCTGGTCCGCGCCTACATCCGCCGCTCCGGCGCGCCGGAGCACGTCGGCTGGATGGTGGCCGTCAAGGACCGGCTGAACGGCCTGAAGAACCCCTACGCCCACCTGAAGATACCGGACATCAGCCTGGAGAAGGTGCGGAAGTCGCCCATGCTCTGGGAGCCCATCCGCTACCTGGAGACCTGCCCCTCCTCGGACGGGGCCTGCGCCATCATCCTCGGCGCCGAGGACACCGTCGACGCCGCCCCCAACCCGGCGGCCTGGGTGCACGCGACCGCCATGCGCTCCGAGCCCCTCATCTTCGCGGGCCGGGATCAGGTCAACCCCCAGGCGGGCCAGGACTGCGCCGCGGCCCTCTACAAGAAGGCCGGCGTCACCGATCCCCGGCGGCAGATCGACGCCGCGGAGCTCTACGTGCCCTTCTCGTGGTTCGAGCCCATGTGGCTGGAGAACCTCGGGCTTGCTGAGCGCGGCGAGGGCTGGAAGCTCGTCGACAGCGGCGCGACCGCCCTGGACGGGGAGCTGCCCGTCAACCCGTCCGGCGGCGTGATGTGCTCCAACCCCATCGGCGCCTCCGGGCTGCTGCGCTTCGCCGAGGCGGCGCTCCAGGTCCGCGGCATGGCTGGCGAGCATCAGGTCGATGGTGCGAAGCTGGCGATGGGCCACGCCTACGGCGGCGGCTCACAGTTCTTCGCGGCCTGGCTCGTCGGCAGCGAGAAGCCCTGAATCACTCCCCGTCTTCCTCCAATATTCCCCCTCTTCGAGAGGCCCGAATGCTGAGCACCTACAACTTCGCGGACGTGTTCGAGGCCCTCGCGGACGCCCTCCCGCACAAGGACGCGGCCCTCTGCGGCGCCAACCGCATGAGCTTCGCGGTGCTCGATGAGCGGGCCAACAAGCTCGCGAACGCCTGGAAGGCCCGCGGCATCGGGCGCGGCGACCACATCGGGCTCCTGCTCTACAACTCCATGGAGTTCCTGGAGGCCATGCTGGCGGCGCTGAAGCTCCGGGCGGTGCCCATCAACGTCAACTACCGCTACGTCGCCGCCGAGCTGGCCTACCTCTTCGACAACGCGGACATGGCCGGGCTGGTCTACGAGGGCGAGCTGTCGGCGGAGGTCGCCGGCGCGCTGGCCGAGCGGCCGGTGGAGCACATCTTCCGGGTGCGCGGCGAGCAGGGACCGGGCGCGGACTACGAGGCGGCGCTGGCCTCGGGCGGCCCCGAGCGCGACTTCGAGCCCCGCTCCAGCGACGACCTCTTCATCGTCTACACCGGCGGCACCACGGGCATGCCCCGGGGCGTGATGTGGCGGCACGTGGATCTGCTCTACGCGGGGCTCCAGGGCGGCGTGCCCGGCGGCGAGCCCGCCGAAGAGCCCATGGACATCATCAACATGGCGATCTCCAACGTGGAGGTCGAGGGCGAGATGGCCATCCTCCCCGCCCCGCCGCTCATCCACGGCAACGCCTCCTTCTCCACCTGGATCGCCTGGTTCACCGGCGGCAAGGTCTGCCTGCTGGAGGGCCGCTCCTTCGACGCCGCCGCCTGCTGCGCCCTCATCGGCCCCGAGATGGTCTCGGTCATCTCCATCGTCGGCGACGCCATGGGCCGCCCGCTCGCCGACGCGCTGGCTGTCGCCGAGTACGACGTCGAGCCGCTGCTGGTCGTCCAGTCCGCGGGGGCGGTGCTCTCGGGCTCCGTGCGGCACCAGCTCCAGACGCTGCTGCCCGACGTCCTGATCATGAACAACTTCGGCAGCTCGGAGTCCGGCCACCAGGGCGCGGCCTTCTACGACGAGGACGAGGGCGAGGACGCCAAGCCCCAGTGGCTGATGAAGGACAACGTCACGGTCATCGACGAGGCCTTCGAGCCCATCGTCCCCGGCTCGGGCGCGGTCGGCCGGCTGGCGCGCTCCGGCCGGCTGCCCATGGGGTACTACAAGGATCCGGAGAAGACGGCGGCGACCTTCGTGGAGTTCGGCGGCAAGCGCTGGGTCATCCCCGGCGACATGGCCACGGTCGAGGCGGACGGCACCATCACCTTCCTGGGCCGGGGCTCGGTGTGCATCAACACCGGCGGCGAGAAGGTCTACCCGGAGGAGGTCGAGGACGCGCTGAAGGCGCACCCGGCGGTGTTCGACGCCCTCGTCGTGGGCACGCCCCACGAGCGCTGGGGCCAGCAGGTCGAGGCCGTGGTGCAGCTCCGGGTGGGCCACGACGCGGACGCGGAGGCCCTGACGGCCTTCTGCCGCGCCCGGGTCGCGGGCTACAAGGTGCCCCGGCGCTTCCACCTGGTGCCCGAGGTGGTGCGGCACCCGAGCGGCAAGCCGGACTACGCCTGGGCCAAGGCCACCGCGCTCGGCGAGAACGCCAGCGGGTGACAGGCCCGGGTGACAGCCTCGGGTAGCGGCGGTGTCCTGTAGAGGACACCCCCTCCGGAGGCCCATGCGCCCCTTCCTCCTGAGCGCGCTCCTCGCCGCGCTCCTGCCCGTCAGCGGCTGCGTGCTCTCCGTGCGCCCGCTGTCGGATGACTACTCCGCGCTCCCCCCCGATGAGGCCCTGGACCTGACCCTCGACAGGCTCGCCTCGATCTACGCCTTCACCGACTGGAAGGCGATCGACTGGGACGACGTGCGCGACCGGCTGGCCCCGGAGATGGCCGCCGCCGGCGGCGACGCGGAGGCCCGCGACCGGGTGTTCCGCGCGCTGGTCGAGGCGATGCCAGACGGCCACGTCGATCTCTGGAACGACGACCCCGCCCGCGACCACTGCCCCGAGGCGGCCGGCGGCCTGGGCGTCCAGCTCTCCGACACTGACGACGCGGGCATCATCGTCGCGCGCATCGAGGACTCAGCGGGCGCGGACATCGCGCTCGGCGACAGGCTCATCGCGGTGGATGGGCTGGACGTGGAGCGCGCGCTGGAGGCGACGCCCCTCCACTGCTACCCCATCGGGCTCGCGACCAGCGACCGCCGGCGGGCCGGCCGCGTGACGCTGCTGGGCCGCGCGCCCCTCGGCGCCGAGGTCACGCTCACCCTGGCGCGGGACGGGGCAGACCACGAGGTCACCCTCGACGCCATCGACGACCTGGGCGACCCCGAGGACGCGCAGCCCATGCGCCGGCTGCTCGGCGTCGCCTCCCCCGAAGACCGGGTCGCCTCGCGCATGCTCGACGGCGACGTCGGCTACATCGCCCTCGGCTGGGAGGAGACCCTCCTGAGCGAGCGGCAGGTCCGCGGCGCGGTGGAGGCGCTCTGGCGAGACGGCGCCCGACGGCTGGTGCTGGACCTCCGCGACAACGACGGCGGCACGGATCAGACGGCGGCCAACATCGCCGGGATCTTCACGGATCGAGCGTGGTTCTACGAGACCATCACCATGTACGACCGCCGCACCGAGGCCCAGGCCGTCATCAGCGAGGTCACCGTCACCCCCCAGGAGATCTACTGGGATCTGCCGGTGGCCGTGCTGGTGAACGGCAACACGGTCTCCTCCGGCGACGGGCTGGCCATGATGCTCGCCCGCTTCGCGGAGACCGATCCGGACATCGCGGTGGTCGGCTTCGAGGGCACGGCCGCGAGCTTCGGCTCCTCGGGCTCCACCATCGCCCTGCCCGGCGGCTGGACTCTGACCTACCCCGCCGGCCGCTCCCTGGACATCGACGGCGCGATCCAGCTCGACAGCGATCACACGCTGGAGGGCGGCGTCCAGCCCACCCACCGGGCCCCCTGGACCGTCGAGAGCCGCCTGGCGCACGCCGCGGACCCCGACGGCTTCCTCATCGACTACGCCGTCGGGACCGTGCTGGGGGGGATGTGATGCCCGCTGTGCTGATCCTGCTCACGACTGCGCTGACCGCACCCGCCCGGGCCGATCCCTCCTGGGCCGGGCTCCGAGGCACCGCCGAGACCCTCGACGCGGGCGAGGCCGTCATCCGCCTGCCCACCGGCCGCTCTTCGCTGGGCGTGAGCGATCGCGCCGAGGTCTGGGTCGTGCCCTTCGAGCTGGTGCTCGGCGGCACCCGGGTGGGCCTGGAGCGGCAGCTCATCGACGGCGACGGCCTCTCCTGGTCCGTCTCCCCCTCGGTCGCCGAGAAGTGGTCGCTCTACAAGACCTCGCTGCAGCTGGCGTCCGCGCTGTCTTGGGAGCGCTCGGTCCACCGGGTGAACCTGCTCGCGGCGGCTGAGCTGCGGCTGCTGCGGCAGGCGAGCTTCGCCGAGGAGGTCACCCACACGCTCTCCGTCGATCGGGTGCACGTCCCGCTGACCGTCTCCTACGATCACACGCGCGGCGACACGGTCCTCCGGGCGCAGCTCATGGCGCCGCTGCTGGACGAGGGCGAGCCGCTGACCTTCGGGGTGCTCTCCGGGGCCGTCATCCATCGCTTCGGCCGCTTCCACCTGGACGCCGGGGCGGGGCTGCTGGTGGGGCGGCCCTCGGAGCACCTCTTCCTGGGCACCTACGAGCACCTGCTGGTGGCCGCCTACCCGCGGGTCGACCTCTGGCTCAGCCTCTGACGACGCTCACTCGCCAGCTCCAGATAGTATCAGTCGGCGCGCGCGCAGTCGTAGGTCAATGGGATGGTCGGCCCCAGCTCCACCACCTCGAAGTCGGCGGGGCGAATCTCCTCCAGATCGCGGCTGCCGAGCACGTCGTCCCACTTGGCGACGGTGTCCCGGTCGGACATCGCGGTCAGGGCGATGTTGCCGCCATCCGACAGGAACATGCCGTAGGTCTGCAGGGCCCTCGCCAGCACCCGGGCGCCGTCGTTGGGCAGGCCGTCCAGCGGATAGTCAGCTCGGAGGCGTAGGCGAACTCCGTATGGTGGGGCCTCGTCGGGGCCCGAGGGGCCGCCGGCGTGGGTGGCGGGGGCGACGAAGACTCCAGCCCGCATGGCGGCGTTTGGCAGGATGAAGCGGATCGCGTGATCGATGCTGCCGGCGGCGATCTCGTCGGCGGTGAACAGGAGCGGGGCGATGGGGAAGCCGGCTGCGTCGGCGCTGGTGCACTGCATGCCCCGGCCCTCGGCGCCGTAGGTCCGGTTCATGTCCCAGACCGCGAGGCAGCCCCCGCGGAAGCGGTCGCCGCGGACGTCGGCGCGCCACATCTCGTAGAGGGTCTCCGTGGGTTCGTGCACCACTATCAGGTGGCAGTCACCGTCAGATTCACAGGTATAGCCGTCCTCCCACTCCAGGTTGCCGCCTTCGGGCAGGGGGACCGGGACATGGTCGCAGTCGGGGGTGTAGAAGTCGGGGGTGGTCTCGAACTCGAAGAACTCTGTGTCCTTGTCGGCGTGGAGGACCTGGATGCCGAAGTCGATCTGAAAGCGGTCGTAGCCCCAGCCGTGGCCGTCGAGCCAGGAGATGATGGTGCTGGAGTCGGGGTGGGGTTTGGTGTCGGAGACGTCGGTGTACCAGATGGCGTCGTCTGGGAAGTAGCGGCCGGGGGATCGCCCGGGGGCGGCTGTATCGCCTGGGGAGGTTGCGGTGTCGTCGGGTGCATCGGTGTCGTCAGGCGCACCGGTGTCGCCAGGTGCGCCAGTCTCGCCGGGGGTGCCGGTCTCGTCTGTTGAGTCGGTGCCGTCAGTTGTTTCCGTGCCGTCCGGTGTGCCGGTGGCGGCGACGGCGCTGTCGATGGCGTCTTTGGTGGTGCAGGCGAGGAGGAGCAGGAGCGAGAACATGAGCCAGGATACCCCGGTCTACCGCGTTGGGGGCAGTCGGCGACGGCTTGGACGAGCGGGGGTAGACCGTCTGCGGTCCGCTCGATCGACAGCGCGACCGCACCAGCATCCCCACCCTCTCACCAAGCCCGCATCTTCCCCCTCCAGGGCGGCTTGACCGTGCCGTCAGGCGCGCCAACTGCAAACCCGTACCTGTGCGGAACGCGACATCCCCTCGCCAAGCTCGCCTCCTCCTCCTCCTCCTCCAGAGCGGCTTCCGAGCGACTGCTTCACAGCGACTCCAGCGGCTGCTTCACAGCGACTCCAGCGGCTGCTTCACAGCGACTCCAGCGGCACCAGACCGCGCCGCATGGCGCGCCAACTGCGAAGAGGCCCCTTTGAGGAACGCGACGTCCCAGCGTCACACGGGAGAGGGTGTTGCGACGTCAGCTGCCTCGCCGCAAGGCGGGTTCGCTCGTCCTTCAGCGCTCCTGAGTCGCTGCTTCTGAAGCCCTCCCCCTGTCTTCTGGCAGCTTGCGCTGCGAGGGGGGCGAGCCCCCTGTGACCCCACACCTTCAGCCAGAACGTGCCGTCAGGCGCGCGCCAACTGCGAGTACGTACCTTTGAGGAACGTGACGTCCCAGCGTCTCACGGGAGAGGGTGTTGCGACGTCAGATGCCTCGCCGCAAGGCGACATCAGGAGGCAAGACCTTGCGAACACGTGGACGGTTTTCGACGGAGCCC
>Ga0316204_10003682_pt1 | contig 29819 bp, 23 predicted proteins | sample 6monrhotite_MG_2_FD_205661 | JGI IMG/M metagenome (GOLD analysis project Ga0316204, IMG submission 205661) | Microbial mat bacterial communities from mineral coupon in-situ incubated in ocean water Damariscotta River, Maine, United States -... | ecosystem: Environmental > Aquatic > Marine >...
ACTGTCACGACACCCACACCCTAGTAGGTGCCAATATGCTACTCAGAGAAGGTACCGACAGCACCGCCACCCCAAAAGTAGGCGGTAACGCCGCACAAGAAGAGACCTGCTACCAATGTCACGACGTGAACGGCGGCCTAAATAATGTCCTCGTCGGTGGCGGAGGAAACCAAGTCCCTGATATCAAAACACAGTTTGCACTGCCTTTTTCAAAGCCCATCACCAATGCAGATCAAGGGGTAGTGACTGAGCAGCACAGCATCACCGACAAAGATTTTATGGAAAGTGCCACGAACTTAGGCAATAACCGACACGCCGAATGTACTGACTGTCACAACCCGCATCGCATTATTAAAAACCAGCTATTCAATGCCGATCCCAACACTCCTGATGCCGCGGCACACCATGACCACGATGCACTCAGTGCACCGCACAGTAACATCATCTCTGGAGCTCTGGCAGGGACTTGGGGTGTGGAACCTGTTTATGGGAGTACAGAATTTGGCAGTAACCCCATCAGTTTTACTGTTAAAAGCGGTTACGCTGGGGCAGGTGCCAGTACAGATGTGGATCTCAGTAACCACGTGACCCGAGAGTATCAAATCTGTTTGAAATGTCACTCCAACTACGCTTACGGTATAAACCCACCACTTAACACAGGGGACTCCATTGGGCACAATAACGTTGCTCAATACACCAACCAAGCGATGGAGTTTCAGGCGCCGTTTGAAGATAGTGGAGAACCGTCTGGAGTAGAGACTATAAATCCAAGAGAGCCACTTGATCCGCCTAAAGTACAAGGTACGGATGCAAACCATCGTTCTTGGCACCCTGTAATAGCACCTACAGGTAGAACTTTGGCTGTGCGCAACATAAACTCAACCTTTGACCCTCTGTTAAAAGAAATTTTCAATCCGCCTTGGCAAGATGACGGAGTGGATCGAATTGGTATACAAACGATGTATTGTTCGGATTGTCATGGAAGCTCTTCTCCCTATTTTGATGGTGATCCAACAACCCATAACGTTAACCCAGCTCCTGGCGGAGCCTGGGGGCCACATGGCTCAGATAATGCGTTTATCTTAAAAGGCAATTGGGATACGAGTGAGCCTGTGTCCACGGCCAGTGATCTGTGCTTTAGATGTCATAAAAGAAGTGAATACTCCCCTATCAACGGTACTGGTCATGTTACTACCACAGGGTTTTCTAATGGGGGTACAAATTATCATGCTCTGCATGTTGGTTTTGTGGGACAGCTGCGCTGCACATGGTGTCATGTAGCGGTACCGCATGGTTGGCGTAATAAAGCCTTATTGGTGGATATTACGAATGACCCTGAAGCGGCTCAATGTAGAGCCACTTCAACAAGGGCATATTGTGATAATGACTCATGTAAAAATGATCCAACACTAGAATACTGTGATAAGGCTCCTTATTATCAGAAGGCCTATTTAGGTGGTAACGCTGGTGGTGTTAATTGGCAACGTAGTGGCGCGTGGCAATCGTCGGATTGTAACAGCGGTAGTAGTGCTCGCGGGTGTGGTGGCTGGATGGCTGTAACATGCGGTACCCTCTATAGTGCCGTACCTGAATTGTTGAGCGAAACGTGAATTTGTCATCAAAATATCTGGTCACTTACAGTGCGTCTTTAAAATTTACGCTTTCCTTGTTTTTACTATTTTGTGCACGATAATGAGCGTATAGATGACCTAGACTTGCAGCTGAGAACCATTGGTAATTTATGCGTTTAGTGTTTGGTTAGTATGAGTCATTTCTTTGCATCTACGTTGTACCTGTAAATTAACTCCTGAAAGGTTGATTATTATTTCTGCTATTTTTTTGGGTGCAGATTCTAGAAATAGCTCATTTCGATCAAAGCCTTAAAAATCTCTATTGAGCAGGCGTGTCATACCATTTTTCCAGCAGTTCAAAAGGGTTTTCATCTTGATCGGAAGACTTCCAATGGAGATGAGAAAGACGGGTTTCAGTAATAATATTGGTTTGTGTACTACTCACCGAATTTTTTGTCATATTCACCATTTGTTTTTTATTTAATCCGCTATAGGCGGCCAGATCTTGTGGTGTCAAAATATCATGTCGGTATAACAGTGACCTTATTTCAGGGTCTTTTAATTTTAAAGCTACGGCTTCGTAAGTGACCTGAATAGGTTGTTTTGAGCCAATTAAAATTAAATCTTCTCCCTGTCTAATAATAAAACTAGAGGTGTGTGGGTATACATCGTTAAACGCTTTAATGACCGCTTTTAAAGTTGTAGAGTCCATTTTAAACAGGTTAACCCATTGTGAATAGACGCCATCGGGCGTTAAGCGATTATAGGTCAGTTCAAAAAATTCTTTTGTAAAAAGGTTTGATGCGCCACTTAACCAAGGGTGAGAGGGTTGCGAAATGATCATGTCGTAACGCTCTTTTGTGGCTAACAGTTGATGCCTTGCATCTTGAATTTCTAGCACAACTCTGTCGTCCAGTAAGGCTGGAATACCCTGAGGATAGACACTTTTCATGGCCTCAATCACAGCAGGTTCAAGTTCTACCACTTTTATGGATTGCAGCGGTGTTTTTGTCAAGGCGTGCGCTGTTACGCCGCCGCCAAAGCCAATTAAAAAACTGTTTTCAGGATCGGTATGCAGTAGATAGGGTATGACTGCTAACAGTGTTGCCGTTAAATCTACATGCTTGTCATTAAAGGTATCCACACTGGCTTCGCTTAACCCATTGTTGATGAGTCTACTGAACTGATTATCGTGTTGAATGATCCCAATTACGCCTGTTTTTCCCTCTTTAATATAAGAAAGGCTTTCTTCGGTTAAATTCGTTTTATTGACACTGTTAAAGGAAGCCATTAAGAGTGGTTTGTAGCTAAGTGGAGGAGCAATAACGATGAAACTTAAGGTTAAAATACTGGCTATTAACGCGATTAGACGGTGTTTTTTGAGCGATAACGATAATATAAATAGAAGGGCCACCATCGCAACAATGGCCGCCATGCTCATTAATAGAGTAGCTGTACCAAATTGCGGGATAATCCAAAATCCAGCGACAATAGCGCCTAATATACCTGCAATGGTATTGATACCAAAGGCGGTTGAACTGTCTGTTTGTACTCGGTCAGGTGTTTGTGTGTAGAGTAACAAAGCCAGAGGAAAGATCACCCCAAACAGAAAGGAAGGGGGGGAAATAAGCACGAAAATCGTGATATATTTAATCACGTTCTGGTTGGCTAAGCTAAAGTCACTGTGAGTTAAATATTCTTGTAGTGGTGGAATAAAAGAGAGTCCAGAATAGGTTGCAACAAGCAGGACAGCCAATAGCCATAAGGCATAACCAAGCCAAAGAGAGGGCTGTTTGATTGCGTCAAGCTGTTTGCGGATGACCCATGATCCACCTGCCATGGCAAACAGTAAAATAGCAATTAAGATTGAAAAGCCATAAATGGTACTGCCAGTAAAAATAATTAAAAATTTGCTCCAGCCAATTTCGGTGGCAATGGAGACAAACCCTGTTATAAACAAAACCCCAAGTGCTTTTATTTTTTGCGCGTTTAAAGGTGCTTTGACAGGAGGAGCGAGCTTTTGAGTTCGGTTAGAAAAAAGACCTTTTTGAGAAGCGGTAATCGCCATGAATGCGATGATAATGTTGATTAACACGGCACTGTAAATAGCGCCATCTAGTCCAATAGAAGGCACAAGCACAAACCCACAAAGCAGTGCACCTAACACTGCGCCAAACGTGTTTAAACTGTAAACTTGCGCATAGCGTTTGCCCATTGTTTTGGTTTCTTGAATAAGTAGAGTTGAGATTAAAGGCAGTGTGGCACCCATGGCGGTTGTGGGGATCAGTAACAGAAGGGTGATGACCATAAATTTGAGAATAGAAATTTCTGTAAAAATATCTACATTGGCAATGAGATAGTCTAAGTTCAGTAGAATTGGCAGTAAGGCTAAACCAGAAAAGGCAATGGTTACCTCAAGAATGGCGTAAGTGCTGAGTATGGCACGTTTTTGGTGATTGAAATAGCGGGATAAAAAACTCCCCAATCCTAAACCCAGAAAAAATGCACCAATCACAATGCTTAAAGAAAGGCTGGTTGCCCCCATGCTGAGTGTGGACAGTCGTATCCAAACGACCTGATAGATCATGGCGGCGGTGCCTGATCCAATTAAGAATAAAAAAATAAGAAGGTGTTTGTTTATCATGGGTAGACTGATTACGCTTGAATATTTAAGCCGATTATTTTAGCACTAAACCAATCTCCTTCGAGGGAGATAGCAGTGATTATTCAGTCTTTTACACTGAAAATAAATACCTCTCTATACCTTTGTTATTATGTGTAAGACTTGTGAGAGTCTTTTCAAATAGCCCTTAGCCCTTGAGTTTATTCGTAATGAATAAGGTTAAGCCCATGCCTAAGAAGGCACTGGCAAACCAGACCCAGCCATGAATGCTTCCAGAGATGATGGCGCTAAAGAAGCCTCCAATATTACAGCCGTAAGCGATGACCGCACCGTAGCCCATCATGAGCCCAGAGAAGGTGGCGGTAAAGAAGGTTTTAAGATTAAAACTAGAGAGTTCTGTTCTTCTGTTTTTGGTGGGGCTGTTTGTTAAGTGGCTAATCACATGATAAATTGCAACACCGAGAAAGAAGCCTAAGCTGGTTAAAATAATAGCATCTTCTGCTAGGGGTTTGGCGAGCCCTACCTCATTGATGGCGGTGAACTCCCAGAAATCCCAGTCGATTTCGAGCCCTAAAAAATCAATGGCCACGACGCCTAGTTTGGGAAAGATCCAACTGACCGCCCATGCTTTGCCAGAAAGCACTAAGATGGCCAGACTAAGTAGGACAACCAAACTTACGGCCCAAAGCATGGGGGAGATGCCTAGGGTATAAGCTTGGTTGTGTTTGTCAAAAAGTGGCGTTACGTTTCCGTGACGACGCTTTTCTATATTTGAAAAAATAAAATAAAGAGCCAATATGATGATGAGATTTAAGGCTAAGCCTTGCTGCCAGTCTAAACTGGTTGCCAATGAGAAAACACCCCATTGAGAGAAGGTCAACCAAAAATCAAATTGAGAGGCGGCCACGGTACCGCCAATAATCATGCAGATGAAAATCCAATAATAACGTAGCTTAAATTCACCCAGTAAACGTAAAGTACCTGATGAACAAGTGCCAAGTAAGGCCATACCAATGCCAAAAATAAAGGCACCAAATATAACATTAGCGCCTAAAGGTCGGATAGCGCCTTGAGCTGCAAATCCTAATTCTGGTAGTAAAGTTAAGGCTGGAAAGAAGGCGATACTGCCTAAAGCGAGTAGCCAAAGGTGTGCTTTAATGCCAATGGCTCTTTTTTCAACAAAAAACAGATGCCAGTTACCAGCAAAACCAAACCCAAAATGAATAAACACAAAGCCAATCAAAATACCGACTAATAGCAGTTGTGATGTTTGAGAGGAGATGGACGTCATGGTCGCGATTAGGATTAAAACCAAGGCAAGTGCAGCGGGTTTTCGCCATGCGTCACGGGTATGGTAGATGGTGTAAATCACAGTGATTCCCTTTATGTAAATTTTAAAAAGATTCTACAGGAATAAAAGTATTAAATGAAATGATAAAGGTTAATATATAAATCTCAATATGAGATTTATATAAAGGGGGGATTATCAAAAATGACCGTTTAGTTGATCACTGTTGAAGCTTGGTAAACCTGTCTTGAACGTGTTGTGTCAGCAATTGAAAAGGATCCTCTGCTCCTTTTGGTAAGGTCTTTGATAGAGCCGTGATTTGGGTTTCGATTAAGGAGTGGGCATCGGTAATGATTTTTGCATTACCTGCGGCCAGCTTAGCCTGTTCACTGGAAAATAAAAAATGGCGCAGTAGATCGGATGGAGAGCGTAATCCGCTAAAGGTTAAGGTTTTAAAAACCTCTTTATTGGCAATATAGGCTTTGCTGCGTTCAAAATCTAAAGCCAAGGGCTGATTGCTACCCAGTAAAATGAGATTACCCGAATCTAGATCGCTGAATACGGCACCTTGTGGAAAGACGCTGTAGAAGGTTTGCAGAATGGACTGCAGTGTCGTGGCGTTCATTCGAAGCAAGCTAAAAGTTTGAGAAAAAATACCCTCTTCTTTTAAACGACTGTTGATCAGTTGATAAAATTCTTGACTGTAATGGTAGGTTGACCCTGTTAACCACGCTCTGGGAGCTTGAGAAGTAATAATGCTGTAAGCGCCCTCTTCATCTCTTAAAACCGTGCGGATATCCTCATTTTCTACCTCTACTCGACCATCTTCTAAAAATAAAAAATTAGAACTTCTTAAGGTCAGCATCGCCTCAATGACCATAGGTTCTATTTCAACGACTTTCACAATATCCAGATCGCTTTCAGCTAACACTCGGGTAATGATGCCAGCACCAAAACCTATCACAAGTGCATTTTCGGGGTTAGGTTGCGATAAATAGGGCAAGGAGGCGGTTAATGATTCTGAGGTAAAGCCTTTGTGGGGGTGTCGGGCATGAACGGCTCCTTTGCTTATTCCATTGATCTGTAAATGAGCGAATTCATTACGGTAGGTCATCAGGCTTACAATACCTGATCGCCCTTCATTTAAGTAGAAATAAGTGATGGGCTTTTCATCTTTGATATAACGGTAATAATGCTCGCCAAATACGTCTTTAAAATGAATTTTTGGCACTAAGAACACTAGGGCTAATAGAGAAATTAATAGGCCATAAGCGGGTAGGTTGCGTTTGAGCAGAGTGGGTTTTGTGATTAGGATAAACGCAGCGACTAAAGGGAGCGTGGCAAAAAACATCAGTGTATTATTACTGCCTAATTCAGGAACTAGCCATAAAGCGGTGATGACGGACCCTGCAATGGCTGCAAGGGTGTTGATGCCATAAGCCAAACCAATCTTGTGTCTGACCGCTTGAATATTTTGGCAATAGAGCCCTAATGTCAAAGGAATGATGGCCCCTAGTAGAATGGTGGGTGGCAGTAGTATTATTGCAAAAAATAACGCTTCTGAATGGTAGAGCAGTTCACCTAAGTAATGCCCATCACCATAGATATTTTGCGTCATGGTGAACAGTAATCGAGTGAGATTAAGGACGATAAATAGGGCGATAAGCAACCAAAATAGTTGTTTAGAGTGACTGGTGTTGTTGGTTTGCCACCATCTCATTGCACCAGCACCAATGGCTACACCTGTTAAAAGGGTAGCCATTAGGGCACTAAACCCGTACAAGGTCGTTCCGACATAGAGACTTAAGTACTTACTCCAGACGACTTCTGACCCCATCAAGGTAAAGGCTATGATCGCTAAAACCAATAATAAGACAGAAGATGAATGGGATTCTTTGGCTGCGGAAGGGGAGCTAAGATTGGCTTTTATGGGTAGGTTTAAAGGGGTTTTTAAATGAATAAAAACGGCTACACTAACGGCTAGTGCATTGATACTCGCGGCAAAATAAACACTGTTATTGAGGCCAAAATAAGGTATTAAATAAAAGCCGCCTAACAGGATGCCGATTACACCACCTAATGTCGTGAGGGCGTAGAGCTCACTAATGGTTGAAGCGCTTTGTTGCTTTATTTCGGATAACCAAGTGGTGATGAAAGGAAAGGCCATTCCCATAGCAGAGGTTGGAATAAAGAGAATTAAAAAGATTGTGATTACGCCAGATAAAGAGTCGATGGACTGATTCGGCAGCAGTGTTATGAACTGTTCGGGAGACAATAATACGGGCAGCAAGAGTACGGCGCTAAAGGCTAGTATACTTTGGGAAACAATAAAGCCTTTTAAACCATTAAGACCTTTATGCAGTTGCCATTGTGCCAAGAGGCCACCTGAAGCAAGACCGCCAAAAAAGGCACCTAAAATAATGGCTGTTGTGACGACAGAGGTGCTTTCGGTTAGCCCTAATAAGCGCAGCCAATGCATTTGATAGATCAGTGTAGAAATGCTTGATAATAATAAGATAAAGCCTGCAAATCTAGCCACGTGTTCTCCTAAGGAAATATACTGCTTTTTTATCGAAAAAAGGAACGGTCTTGTGATAAATTAAGCGCTAAATTATAGCAGAAAGAATATTGGCTTTTTATAAGGAAGCTCTGGACAAGTCTTTTAATTTCAGGCAGTACCAAGTTTTAGCCATGCGAGGCATGGTTTTGTAATGATATCTAGATACCATAAAAAATCATAACGACGGGAACTGGAACTTGGCTAAGACCCACAGAATTTTAAAGTACTTATTCAGAGCTTCCATAAAGGAAGGGGGATACCTTGGGTAAAGTAGGACTTTTTTATGGCTCGGATACAGGGAATACTCAGAGAATAGCACACGCAATTCAGGCCGTATTAGGAACGGATCTTGTCGAATTGCATGATGTGATGAATGTCAAAATCAGTGATTTTGATGCCTATGATAAAGTGATTCTAGGTCAACCGACTTGGTATTGTGGAGAGCTTCAGAGCCATTGGGATGACTTTTGGCCAGAATTTCAGAAAGTGGATTTTAGCGGTAAACAAGTCGCTTTTTTTGGCTTGGGAGACCAGTTGGAATACGGTGAGTTTTTCTTAGATGCCATGGGGTTAATGCACGATGTGGTGTTAGATGGTGGTGGGGAGCCTGTGGGTTATTGTCCTAATGAGGGGTTTTTCTTTGAGAATTCAAAGGCGCTTACGGAAGATGAAGCGTTTTTTGTGGGACTGGCGTTGGATGAAGATCAACAGCCAGGGGCTACTGATGAACGTATTCAAGTTTGGGTAGAACAAATTAAAGAAGAGATGGACTTATAAAAATGATCTCTTTAAGTTTGATCTGACTTATTCAGAGCTTACTTAAGCCTTTACAACAAGCAACTCATTCCAGCGGGTTGTATACCTAGCGGACATTAAGTTTCGATTCATTTTCCAAGTGGGTTGTTGTCCCCCGCAGCTTGCTAGTTGAAGCGTGCCTTTGCCCATCTTTTGATTAATTTGATCAAAGGCCTGCATCAATTTATCCGATTTTGGATTGGCTGAAAATTGTGGATTGGGTGCAAATAGATCAATTTGTAAGGCGCCTTTTGGGCTTATTTGCGACAGCGTGATACTGGCTTTTAAATATTGAAAGTTTGGCCGCCAAATGTGTTTTAATGCCCTTATCGCGACTTTAGTAAGCAGCAATGTATTGTCGCTTGGGTAGATAAGCGGCAGGCTGATTTGATTGTGATATTGGGCTATTTTTTCTCGATAAGGCGGGGTCGTAATGTGCACGCTAATCATTTTGCAACAGGCCTTCTGCTGTCGCAATTTTTCGGCGGCCACCGCGGTATAAGACGCCACCGCTTGACGCATCTCGTCAAAGTTATCGACCAATTGCCCAAAAGAACGCGAAGAGATAATTTGTTGCTTATTTAAAGGGCTGTCTTCGGGTGTTTCGTTAAAGGGCAGACAGGCCTGATCATTCAGCTCTAGGACCGTACGCTCTAAATTCACTGAAAAGGCTTTACGAATGGTTTTGACATTGGCGTATTTAAGGTCGTAAGCCGTTTTAATTTGATTGGCTTCAAGCTGTTTTGATAAGGCTTTGCCCACGCCCCAAATAGAGCTCACCTTGACTTGTTTAAACAGCGCATCTTTTGTGCTGTCACTCAGTGTTGTTAAATCTAATACGCCCTCTAAATCGACTTGCTTTTTGGCTAAGTGATTGGCGAGTTTGGCTAAGGTTTTAGTTGATGCAATGCCAACCGCCACAGGAATACCAATCCATTGATTGACTCGCTGTTTCAGCGTTTGGGCATGCTGGGTTAACGCTTGTTGAGCGATGCCTGAAAAATCTAAAAAACTTTCATCAATGGAGTAAATTTCTTGTTTGCTCCCAAACTGCGCGGTAATGCGGTGCATGCGCTGACTCATGTCGGCATAGAGTTCGTAGTTGGAGCTGAAAATAGCGGCATTGTGTTTTTTGAGCAGTGGCGCCACTTTAAAGTAGGGTTGAAACATCATGCTGTTTTTTTGGGCGGCATGGTAACCCCCTTTGCCAAAAGGGCGTTGGATGTGTTGATCTAATTGTTTGGCCAGTTGATTAGCCGCGACAATACAGCCATCGTTATTGGACAGTACGACTACAGGACGATGTTTAAGCGCAGGATCAAAAGCGATTTGGCAGGAGGCGTAAAAAGAGTTTCCATCCACTAAGGCGTATATAGGCATGTGCTGTCGATTCCTTATTGTAGAGTAGGTTTTGAGGCGAGGTTTTAGAGAGGTATAAATCTATATGCTTTCTTCTGTGTTTAGTATACTATGAAATGTGTAACTTAATTCAAGAGTGTGGAAAATAGAGCTTTATGGATAAAACAAATCTACAAACAGAGGCTGTACAAGACCCAGTCCAAATGGGTGTTGAAAACAAAGCTAACAGTGATTCAGTACATGGTGGAGCCAGATTAGGCGCGGGGCGTAAAAAAGGCTCGGGTCGTTTTGGCGAGCCCACTAAAGTCTTGCGTGTACCAGAATCTAAAGTGGCTACCGTCAAGGCTTGGTTAAAGGTGCAGCAAAAACCTCAGCAAAAGGAAGCAAAGAATTCTATCGCTTCCTCTTTCGCAGAGCTTAGTTCATCAGGGGCGCTCTTTGTACCGCCCAGTCAAGCTGAAAAAATGACATTACCGCTTTACGGTCATAAGGTCGTGGCGGGCTTTCCCAGTCCAGCGGATGATTTTATTGAGGACACCTTAGACTTAAATGATAAGTTGATTGGTAATAAAGAGGCCACCTTTCTGCTTGTGGTAGAAGGCGATTCGATGAAAGATGTCGGCATTAAAGATGGTGACACATTAGTGGTTGATCGTAGCATTGAACCGAAAGATGGCAAGATTGTGATCGCCGCTTTAGATGGTGAGCTAACAGTGAAACGCCTGTCGATCAAATCAACGGGCACTTGGCTGGTGCCAGAAAATGATCGTTATCCTCCGATTTTAGTGAGAGAGGAATCTGATATTGTGATTTGGGGTGTGGTGACCTCAACCATTAGACAATTTTAAAAGACTTTTATTGTTGCTATTGGACGGGAGAGGTTACAATTAGCCGTAATATTTTTTTATCAGATTTTGTTCTTCAATTTTAAGGAAGTAGATAGCTATGAGTGTTTTACCAAGTCATCTTAAATACGCAGAAACTCACGAGTGGGTGTACATTGATGAAGATGGAAATGCGGTGGTGGGCATTACCGATTTTGCTCAAGAAGCATTAGGTGAGTTGATGAGCGTTACTTTTCCTGAGTTAGGCGGTTATGCGCAAGCGGGCGATGAAGTTATGTCATTAGAATCGGTAAAATCGGCTTCTGATATTTATGCGCCTGTCAGTGGTGAAATCATTGCGATTAATGAAGCCTTGGAAGACGAACCAGAACTGATTAATGATGAGCCTTATGACAGTGGTTGGTTATTTAAAATTGCCCCACATGATGAAACAGAGTTAGAAGAGCTACTGACAGATTCAGATTATCAAGCCTTAATTGACGGCTAATTATTAATCACGATCACTTTCCCTGCTTTATAAAGAAGAGGCTTAGCCTCTTTCTTTTTTTATGCGTTTTGATTGATACAGAATAAAGAGAGGCCTTTGCACGAGACCATAAACGGATAAAAATGGCTAAAATCTTACTGCTTTTTGTTGAAAAACTTGTCAATAGCTAGCTATTAACTGCGTTTTTCGCCTTAATCAGTCAAATTTTATCTTATTTTTCTCTCGTCTCTGGCTCGTGAAAAGGTCTCATAGAAACGACCTACAAAGCCAATAAACATTCAATAAGAAGAACAGTATGTTACCAAGTTTACGATTAAAGAAAAATGAAGAACGCCGTATTAAACAGGGCCATGTTTGGGTGTTCAGTAATGAAGTGGATACGCAAGAGACGCCGTTAAAAAACTTTGAACCTGGTCAGCAAGTGATTATTGAAGCGTCGAATGGTAAGGCGTTAGGTATGGGCTTTGTGAATCCAAATACATTAATTTGTGCGCGTTTGTTGAGCCGTAGTCCTAAGTTAGAACTGAATCTCAAATTTTTGAAAAAACGTATTCAGGCCGCCCAAGATCTAAGAGAGATGAATTTTGATCAACCTTTTTATCGCCTAATTTTTGGTGATTCCGATGGTTTACCAGGTTTAGTCGTAGATCGCTTTGGTGATGTTTTTTCGGTACAAATTACCACAGCGGGTATGGAAAATGTCAAAGACGATATTGTGCAAGTACTGGATAATTTGTATCACCCACAAGCAATTGTGATGAAAAATGATGTCTCTAGCCGTACCTTAGAAGGTCTGCCGTTATATGAAGAGGTGGTATTAGGTGAATTGCCTGAAAAGCTGATTATTGAAGAGAATAACACTCAGTTTTCGATTCCTGTTGAAGGCGGTCAAAAAACTGGTTGGTTCTATGATCATCGTATGGCACGTGGCCGCTTACAAACCATGGTTAAAGGTAAACGAGTGTTAGACGTCTTTAGTTATTTAGGTGGCTGGGGCGTGGCGGCCGCCAACGCTGGCGCAGAAGAGGTGACTTGTGTGGACTCTTCTGAGTTAGCCTTAGACGGCGTGGATATGAATGCCGCCTTAAATGGTGTGGAAGATAAAATGACCACCATTCAAGGTAATGCGTTTGATGTGTTAAATGCGTTGCGTATGGAAGGGCAAAAGTTTGATGTGGTGATCGTTGATCCTCCTGCGTTTATTAAACGTAAAAAAGATTTTAAGAAAGGGGCTGAAGCCTACCGACGTATTAATGAAATTGCCATGCGAGTTTTAGAAAAAGACGGTATTTTAGTGTCGGCTTCTTGTTCGCATCATATGACGCGTGACAATTTATTAAATGCGGTTCAGTCGGCAGCACGCCATATTGACCGTACGGTGCAATTGTTTGAGCAAGGTCATCAAGGGCCTGATCACCCGATTCACCCTGCCGTGTCTGAAACGGAATACATTAAAACGTTGTTTTTTAAAGTTAGCCCTAGTTGGTAGTGCTTAATGGTTAGTATGAGGGGCTGATTGTGTTGCAGAATACGCCACTAACGGCAGAAGATGTTAAGCAGAAACAGCTGGCTCAACACTGTTACTGGGATGAGTCCACACAAACGTTATGGATTGATGGTCGTAAAGTGATGCCTGAAATCGGTGTGGTTGAAGTCCCAAGCTGGGACTCTCTTTCGATGAGTTCCTCTGAAATTCCTGATTACCCTAATCAATTGAAGGTGTTGGATTGGTCAAACTATTCACAACTCTCTTGTTGGCGAAAACAGATCCCTAAATGGGTGCAAGAGAGTTGCGCCTTATTCCCTTCTCATCAACTTAAGTTACTGCATTATGCGGGTAAATATCCTCAAGTATTAGAACTACTTGACCATTCCCCCATGCTGGCTTGGCGATTAATTTGTACGAATTTAGCCGAGCCAGAGATTGTGGCTCTACTGACGGGAAAACGCCAGAAAATTGTGGCGCAAGTGGGCTGGCCAGGTAAAGAGGAAACCGTCAAGTTTTTACGTAATCTGCGTTTACGAATGGTAAATGAGAAAATTGCGGAACAGGTAGAAATCTGTCTGATGGATGATCAGCGTTTAAATGCATTGCAGGCACTGCCGAGAATCAACTCTATGGCATTGTCTTTGGCGGCTTCTTTTCCAGAGCTGATAGGAAGTCGATTACATTTAGCTTTGGCGCAGTTGCCGTGTCGTCCTATGCAGTGCCAAAGCATGGTGTCTTTGTTAGAGGATGCTTACCGACTTGCAGAATGGCTACAGCTATCCCAAGTTGAAGTCGATAAAATTGGGCTGTGTCGTTATTTAGTGGAAGTGACAAAGTGCTACCAGCAATGGTTCACTTTGGGCCGAGAGGCCTTTGCAATGAAAAAGACGGGGCGTATCAAAGAGATTACCGAAGCCAGTTGCTTAGGGTTAAAGCTAAGCTTGTCCAGAGAGTTGACTGTCTTAAGTGATTGGCAGGATTGGATTCGTTTCAGTGATCTGCAAACACATGCGTGGTGGACAAGTGAAGCCGTTGAAGAGCATGCCTTGCTTGCTTGGCAAGATGCTGATGGAGTATGGGGCGCGTTGATACAGTATCAACATAAAGAGGATCTCAATGCCGCGCATCTGATCATTCGAGTACGTGGCGAGGAAAATGTCCTGCCAGGGGCCAAACAACTCTCTGATTTACATCTCTGGTTGGCAAATAGGCTGCCTAAATCGGACTAGATTTTATATTTCCAATCTTGATAAACAAAAACGGCTAAGTAAATCACTTAGCCGCTTTACGTTTTATGACATGAATGAGACAGTCTTAAGATTGAATCAAAATCTCAGACCCCATCAAGTCTTCATAAGTTTCACGAGGACGAATTAACCAGGCCTGATCACCTTGTACCATTACCTCAGCCGCTCTAGGGCGACTGTTGTAATTTGAGCTCATGGTAAAGCCATAAGCCCCGGACGATTTAACTGCTAATAGATCACCCGCCTTTAAGTTCAGTAATCGGTCTTTTCCTAAAAAATCACCTGTTTCACAAACAGGGCCGACTAAATCCCAAGTCGCTTCTAAGCCGTCTGTTCTTGGTGTAACGGGCACAATTTCTTGATAGGCTTGATAGAGTGCTGGACGAATTAAATCATTCATGGCCGCATCAATAATGGCAAAGTTTTTATGCTCGGTGGGTTTTAAGTATTCTACCTCAGTCACTAAGACCCCCGCGTTCCCTGCAATGGCTCGGCCAGGTTCAATAATGACTTCAATTGAAGCATCGTTCAATTTTGTAATCAAAGCTTGAATGTAATCGGCAATGGCAGGGGGTGTTTCATCGGTATATTGAATACCTAAACCGCCACCGAGGTCTAAATGGTGAATATCAATGCCGATCTCCGCCAGCGTGTCTTTAAGTTTTAATACGCGTTCTAAGGCATCAATAAAGGGAGTGATGTCGGTTAATTGCGAGCCAATATGACAGTCGATACCGATAGGGTTGATGTGTGAGCAAGCGCAAGCATCGGCATAGAGTTCAGGAGCGGTCGTAATATCAACACCGAACTTATTGTCTTTTAGGCCAGTTGAAATATAAGGGTGAGTCTGCGCATCAACATCTGGGTTAACGCGAATCGAAATGTCTGCAATGAGATCTAAGGATTGCGCAACCGCTTGAATACGATCTAACTCAGCATGAGATTCAATATTGAAACAACGAATGCCCACTTCTAATGCTCGCTGAATTTCAGAAGATTGTTTAGCCACCCCTGAAAAGACTACCTTTTTAGGATCGCCACCCGCACGTAAAACGCGCTCAAGCTCGCCTTGAGAAACAATATCAAACCCTGCGCCTAATTTGGCTAAGCCCTGTAAAACAGCAATGTTTGAATTGGTTTTAACGGCGTAACAGACTAAATGAGGCTGAGTACCAAACGCCTTGTCAAAGGCTAACCAGCGGTTTTCAAACTCGCTTTTAGAGTAAACGTATAAAGGCGTGCCATACTCTTTTGCAAGGCTGTCTAGTGAAACCTGTTCGGCATGAAGGGTGTGATTAATTAATTGAAATGGTTGAGTCATTTTGTTTCCTGAATACTGATTAAACGCAGGTCGGATGGATTAGTTTGTGAGGCTTGAGTCTCGGTCATTTCGTTTTCTGATTGCGAAGGCTCAGGCAGCGTTAAAGGGCCTTTTTTACCGCAAGCGGAGCTTAAAAGAGCCACGAATAGCACAAGGGTACTGATGCAAAAACGAGAGTTAAGAAACATAAAAGTCAGCCGTAATGAGTGCTTGTTGGTTTTCAAGCGCGTTAAGTTCAATGTGAGAGGCCTTATTGGTTCGCTAAGTAGGGTGAACCTTGTTTAATGGATAGACCATCCCTTAAAATGGGTAATATTTTATCAGAAACGAGTGCGTTGCAATGCAAGAAGCGAAACAAGAAAGTCCAATTATTATCGAACCAAATGAACAAGCCTCTTCTGCGGTCATCTGGTTACATGGTTTGGGGGCGGATGGTTACGATTTTGCAGGTTTAGTGCCAGAACTTAATCTGCCAGATAATCACGGTGTTCGATTTGTGTTTCCACATGCGCCCGTGCAGGCCGTGACCATTAATGGCGGTATGCAGATGCGTTCTTGGTATGATATTCGCAGTACCGATTTTATGAATGATATTGATGAGGCGGGTATTCGAGTTTCTTGCCTCCATATTTACGACTTGGTTCAAGAGCAGATAGATTTAGGCATTTCAGCCGATAAAATTGTCTTGGCTGGGTTTTCGCAAGGTGGCTTAATTGCGTTACATGCAGGCTTAAGTTTTAGCCAAAGTTTGGCGGGTATTATGGCTTTATCGACCTACTGCCCCATGAGTCAGCCGTTTAGTAATAATCGTCAACTGCCTATTTTTATGGCGCATGGTCAGTTTGATACTGTTATTCCGATTGAAGTGGCTAATCACTCCTATCAGGCGTTAGAGCAGTGCGGTTATGCTGTTCAATGGCAAGCCTATCCGATGGAACATCAGGTTTGTGCACAAGAGATTGACGATATTGTAAACTGGCTCAAATCGAGTTTATCACTCTAATGGAGAAGTCATGACTAACCAGCAACAGTGTGAAGCTTTTTGGCAGGCGCGTCGCAGTGTAATTTTAAGTACGGTTGACGCACAGGGTCGTATAGAAACCAGTGTGACACCCTTTATTCGAGACGAGTTGGGCAATCTTTATATTTTTATTAGCGAGTTAGCGCAACACACGCAAAATATTCTACAGTTGATTCACAATCGCCAAATGAATTCAGTGGCACAAAATGAAACGGGGAGTGGTTATCAACTAAGTGGCTTACTGGTTGCTGATGAATCGCAAACCGAACAGCTCTTTGCTCGTGAGAGAGTGACGCTTCAATTACGACCTGACGAAATCAAAAGAGAGTCGAATCAGTTTGCTGATTTATTAGCCCGTTTTGAACAACTATTTGGTGATGTAATCCCTTTATTATCAAGCTTGCCTGATTTTCACCTGATTCAATTAAACCCTGTGAGTGGCGGTTATGTAAAAGGCTTTGGCCAAGCTTTTACTTTTCAGGGCTGTCCTTGCGATGGATTAAAACCGGTGGAGAGAAAGTGATGTGCATAATGAACGGCTCAGTTTTTAAACGGAGGCTTGATGCTTAGTTCCAGACGTTATTTCCGATACGATGTGCTTTTACCTATGCATATGGAACCTGTTGATCGCTATGGTAAACAGCTTCGTAATGAGCGTCGTCAGTTAATTAGTCAAGAAGAAGAGGCGCAATTAAGTGAATTAAATAACGCATTAAAAGCGTGTTTTAAAAAAGTAGCGGGCGCAAGTTCGAGTGCTTTGTATGTCTTTAATATGCTTAATGAGCGTTTAGATTTTATGTGGTGGATGCTTGATTTTATTATGGAGTCGGTTGATCACAATACTCAGAATGAGTATAAATTACATTTGAAGGCCGATGAAGCATACTCAAGACCCGTCACTAAAAAAACGTCTAGTATCGCCCCGCTTATTTTAGGCCTGTATGATGCGGTTAACGACTATATTCTTGAGTTAAGCAGTGTGATTCAGAGGGGTGCTAAAGATAAAGAGTTTAGTTATCAAGATTTGTCCCAAAGACAGTTTGATGATAAACGTTATGTAAAGAATTTGGATGAACTGGCGGAATCAGGCGTGTTGCCTGCCAAGATTTTGCAGTTAATGATTGAAAAAATTAACTTACAAGCGATGGTATTGGAGCATTTAAAAGAAGCTTATCGCAAAACCTCTAGTCCTGATGAGTGGAAGATATATCAAATTAACTTAAGTCCTAGAGGTTGTAGTTTTCTAACGAATGACACCTACCCGCTTTTTACCAGTATGGACATTTATATGAATATGGATGACTGTACGGTGATATGCCGTGGTAAGGTTGTTTCGCAAGAGAAGGTGGTCGGTGAGTTGTTGGACACTCGTGTAGGCATTGAATTTGATTTATTAACCGAAGAGCAAGAGAGATTGATCACGCTGTTTCTTCAGCATAAAGAGCTTAAAGCCAGTATGGCGGCTGTTGCTTTACCTAATTAAGAGGCGTTATTTTATTGAGCGTTGCATTTTTCTGTTTAACGGCTTGAGCCTCCTCAATCCATCTTGCGAGAAATGGGTGATCGTGAATTAAGGCTTGATAGAGAATAGAGGAATCTTTGTTAGGCATGCCTAGGGCGTTTGAAATAATTTCTATTAACTTATCAATATAGGTATTTGGAAAGCCTTTCTCCAGTTTAAAATAACTCACTTTGGTCAAAATAACGGCATTGATAATGGCTGTCCACTGCAGTATAGAGAGCTGATATTGATCTTTTATGAGGTGTTGGCTTGTATTGAGTCGCATTTCTAGCATTTCTTTTAAGCTGGCCGATCGTATCAATTCTAACGCAGGTGCTTGTAATGGAAATGGCAGGCTATCGATAAAGCTAGGGTCTATGTCGTGACTGGTTCCAAGCATTGTACACTCTCTTGTTAAGGGCTTCTATGAGCGTTTTGATACGGCTCTATAAAGTGATATTCATGCACTCTTTGACTTCATGTTTCTGTATTTCTTGTTGCAAAAAGCTTTGAAAATACCCGTCTGGAAACTCAAAATTGATGGCAATACGTTCTTGGGTATTTGTCTTATCACTACTGGTGTTAACAACCGTACCTTCAAAAAAAAGGATTTGATCTTGAGGTTCAAAATAGAGGTACACATCCACTTTCGCATAGAGCGAAAAGCTGGTGTTCATAAAGGTTGCTAGGCCACCAGCACTGATGTTTACTTCTTTTGGTGCCCACTCTTTAGGAAACTGTTTTAGATAATTATCATCGTTAATTTGTCGATAGATATTAAGGTACGCTTCTAAAAATTCAGTTAAATTCAAGAGGGCTTGAATCAGAGGGATTTTGTTATATTCTGGCGACTGAAAGGTCACTAATGTTTCATCTATTTTAAACCCTGAAGGCAAGCGGCCTTTGACCATAAAGTGAGACGGCGTTGATGCGTTGATGCTCTCAATCATGCTATTGAAGAAGCTTAAAAATTTCTCTTCAATCATTTTAATATAGCGGTAGGTTTTAGGCGAAGTGGTCTTAATAATGGCGGCTTGTTTAAAGCCATGTTGATGATCTTTGATTTTGATCCAATAGTTTAAATTTAATTTGGGGTTTTTGCCTTGGCTAATGGATTTAGCGCATTCGCCAAAAAATTCAATAAATTCGACCATTTCAGCAAATAGGGAAATAAGCAGTTGGTCATGCGCTTGAATTTTATCAATGGCCGCAAAGGTTAGGCTTTTTTTCTCTTCAATTAAATCCAGCACTGTTTGTGGAAAGTACTCCACCCCTGTCGCATAAATTTCACGATCTTTAATAGGTGAGCTCGGCATAATAAAATAACGAACAGGCATGTCTACTCGATGAAATCGACGACCATTAGCGTTTTTAAGCCAGGTATTCATAGAATCAAGGTGTTTCCTGTACGAAAAGAGTGTTTGTTGGATATTTAAGCAAATATAGGGCCGATAGGCTTATATTAAAATAATTTGTACCAAAATGATTGGCTATTTATAGAAATAGGACTGGTTTTTTTAGGTTTTCTATTTCAAATCAATTGGCTATAAAATTCAAATAAAGCTCACTTTTTACACAATGCGTTAAGAGCAGCTCTGTTACAGCTGTCTAGACTGTTCAATTAGAATTACGAGAATGGACTTGAGTGTGCCTATTCAGGGTTTAGAAGGACGATCAAGTGCCTAAAACAATCTTAATCTCTTTTTAATCTTTTTCCTGTGGTTTTTTCATAAGCTATTGTTATGATACCTTAATGTTTAGATTCAAACTTACCAGTGCGATTGTGGCACTGCTCTCCCTTATCTTAATGCTGTCGGCTATCTTGTATTGGGGTACCATCCGCTCGGAATATTATTTTGAACGGAGTCAACGCGCTCAAGATGCCGCACAAGCCTATGTTCAGCTCTCTCACAGTGCTTACCGCCACTTTAAAGAGCTGGTGGATATTGTGGTACTGGATGGCGATGCCAGTGTCGAGCAGGCTAAACTCACTTATCAGCAGCTTCATGACTCACTAGATGGGCTTCGAGAAGCGATTAATGCTGAAATTGTTCAGATTGATGAGGAAGAAAAAGAACACGAAATTAGAGAACTTAATGAGGTTAAAGACCTTGAAAAGCTGCTGACTGAAGGGGTTTGGGCGTTTGAACGGATTGTACTACTGCAGCGACGAGGAGCGGATGAACCGGCTAAAATTGTTTTAGAAACCGTTTTGGAAGAGACCATCGATCAGCAATTTAAACCGCTGATTGACCGCGCGATCAATGAAGAGCTGAGTGAAATGGCCTTCTCCCGTCAACAGGCTCAAGAGCTGCTTAGCGATCTTAAAAACATTGCCACGGTTACGGCGCTGTTAGCGATTTTTTTGGCCTTAATCTTAGCGATATGGTTGTTGAGAAATTTACGTTATTCTCTACAAAATCTAGTGGGCGGGGTACGTAAGGTCTCTAAAGGAGACTTAGCCCACCGTATTGTCTTACCTGGGCGGGATGAGTTTACCTATTTAGCCAAAAAATTTAATGATATGACGCAAAGATTGGCCGAAAAGCGCCAAAGTTTGTTATTGGCCCAATCAGAGCTGGAAGAGAAGGTTGAATCTCGTACGAGTGAATTGCAACAGGCTAATGACAAGCTGCAACTTATTGATGCGGGGCGCCGGCGTTTCTTTGGTGATATTAGTCACGAACTGCGTACGCCTTTAGCCGCGATTCGGGGAGAGGCGGAGGTCACCTTAAGAGGAAAATCTAAACAAGAGGACGAATATAAAGAAGCGCTACAGCGGATTGTGGAAATGTCTGGCCAAATGGCAAAACTGGTAGAGGATCTTCTGTTTATGGCGCGTTCTGAATCCACAAGTTTTCGTTTTGAATTGCACCCTTTAGTCATGAATGTCTTGATTGTTGAGTTGTGCGATGATGCGGGAGTATTGGCTCAAAACCAGCAATTAACATTGCGTTTGGAATTGCCTGATCAAGATATTAACGTCTGCGCGGACAGAGTGCGTTTGCGCCAATTACTGCTTATTTTGATTGATAATGCTTGTCTTTATTCTAAGCCAGGGGGCGAGGTCAGTATTGTATTAAAAATACAGGATCACTCTGTTTGTTTAGAGGTGTGCGATCAAGGTATTGGTATTCCTGAGGCTGAGTTAGAGTCGGTATTTGATCGTTTTTATCGAGGTGAATTGGCACGAAAGCGTGTTCCTTCTGGTTCAGGTTTAGGCTTACCGCTTGCCAAGTCGATTGTGGAAGGGCATCAGGGGAAAATCAGTATCAACAGTGAAATAGGGAAGGGTACCTGTGTCATGGTTAGGTTGCCTGCAATGCTTGAAGCGGATTCTTTTATCGACTAACAAACGCCCTTAAGAACTTGTTCAGAGACTCTTTAACGAGAATTTAAGCCATTAAATTAGGATGGATATAAAATAATGACGATATTAATGATTGAAGATGATGCTCGTATCCTAGAATTTGTCAAACGGGGTTTGGAAGCGGAAGGGTATCTCATTGAAACGGCCAACAATGGTGAACAAGGTTTAAAGCTTGCAACGAGTTCCGAATACGAGTTACTTCTTTTAGATTTAATGTTGCCCGATATCAGTGGGCAAGAGGTGTGCCGTAAGTTACGTCAACAAGGTGTTACCACGCCTGTGTTAATGTTAACAGCCATGGACTCATTGGAAGATAAAGTAGAAGGATTACATATGGGAGCCGATGACTATCTCACTAAACCCTTTGCCTTTGATGAACTCATAGCACGCATTCAAGCACTAATTCGCCGTAGCAACAGTCATAAGAACTATAAGGAAAAAGTAGCGGAACTGGTCGTGGCGGATTTAACGCTGAATAGAGATACCCGAGAGGTTCATCGAGCAGGTCAATTGGTTGAGTTAACGCCTAAAGAGTATGCCTTATTAGAGTATTTTATGCAAACCCCCGGGCGGGTGTTTAGTCGCAGCCAAATACTGGATAAGGTATGGGGTTATAACGCGGATCCTTTAACCAATGTGGTTGAGGTCTATATTCGCAACCTGAGAAGAAAACTGGATGAAGGTTTCCCCTCCTCGTTAATTAAAACGGTGAGAGGATTTGGTTATAAATTAGAATTGAAATAGCCACCATTACTGTCTTGTTGAGTCTGAATTAGATCACCCATTGAAGACGTAATTGCATAATGGAAGGGTCCTCATCTCCTGCTTCGGCATCCGTATCGACATCGATGTAGTTGAACATCATGCGGACGTTTTGATCAGGATACCAATTGACTGCGAAGCTGGTATTGGTTTGTTGTCCGCCTGTAATCGTACCAGTGGTGCTGTTAAGATCAAGAAAACTCCTGCGTACGGCCAGTTCCCAAATAGCTTGTTTACCTATTTTTACCGAACCAAACGCCCCTGATCGGCTAGAGTAAGAGCGTTGTCTACCATTCAACAACCAACTAGCAGCGAGATAACCACCTTCAAAGGTTTCATCTTGTTTATCTTCAAATCGTGAGACTCTTGTGGTGATGTACTCTCCTTGCAAGGTAACAGGTCCTTTTGCAAAAATGGCTTCTACGCCATGAATACTGCGACTGTCCACATTCCTCATACGACCCGTGCTAATGAATGTCTCCTCAGTGACTTCCGATTCGGGTTGAGTGCGTAGCCTTATCTTTTGGTTTTCACTAGGCAGTCGATAAGCGAGAGAAGTTCCTAAATGCAACACCATATCTTTGTCTTTAATGGGGGCGAAAGTGAATCGTCCACTGAATCCTCGATCTTCTTCTTTTGCAAAAAGATCGGAGTCTTCAATATAAGTTTCCCAGAAGGTTCCAGCAGTGACCCCCCAGTTTTTTCCCCAACGTTGCATGGCAAATCCAACATTAATTCCTGGAATGAGTGCATTGGCGAGTGAACGCTCCATAAAAGCAAAATTATTTGAACTGGTTGCTTGTTCAAGGCTGAAAGGCTCTTGAAATTGTCCTGCGGTAATGTAGGTATTCTTAAAGCCGCCATAACGAGCCGTTAGAGAAAGTATGCGTTCTTCTGTATCAGTAAAATCATATTGAGTACTGATTCGCCAATCTTCATAGAAATCGGCACGCAGTGATAAACGTGCTCGGCGCACGATCCAGTCGTTTTCTAATAAGGTTTTATCTTCATTAAATACGGCACCATCTAAATGTAAACGGCCACCTGCTTTGAGTTTGAAATTACCTTCAGGTGACTGGTAAATTAAGCCTTTCTCAGAGGATGTCGCAAAGTAACTTGCTTGAACTGAAAAAGGCAAAAGGACAGTGGTTGCGCACAGTAAACCTGTTTTATAAAATCTAAAATTCATTATTCTGTCTCATGGTTAAGAAAGCTCTGAACAAGTCCTTCTTAAGGGTAAGAAAAATTGACCGAAGAGGTAAAATTTAACTCGGTGGAAGTGGGGGGGGGGATTTTCTGTTTGGCAGGGGCTATACCAAATAAACAGTTAAACACTTGATCCGCCATTCCGCCCGCTTTAATGCTGCGGGTAAAAGAGTGGTCAGCCTTAGGTAATGAAATAAAACGAAATTCGGTTTCATGACCATATTGACGGGCCGCTTGTTTCATCGCTTCTACCCAACGTTCGCCCCGTTCAAAACGCGTATAACCTTGTTGTTGATCGAGTCTTTTAGACTGTCGCAGGGCAGGGTCTCTCATAATATCTTGCTCTCCCACTAAGGCGTAAGCTGGAATTCGCAAGAATTCACAGGGGCTAAAAGTGAGATCAGGTAGTTTTGGGTGAGGTGCCAGCCCGTACGGAAAACGTTGATTGGAGTCGGGCATCGTGTACCATCCCGCGGCGCCCACAACGATAGAGTTTACTCGGTGTGGGTACGCCATGGCGTAGCGATGGACAAACTGTCCTCCTCCTGAATAACCAAACATATAAAGCTTTTGTACATTGGCCTGAGTCAGTTCAGACACTTCATCGAGGATTTGGTTTAAGGCCAGATCCGCTCGATTGCCACTTAAGCCCAATCGTTGATAGCCAGCATAATTCTGCTTATCGAATAAAGGCGCTACTACCACAACACCATGCCGCTCGGCATAGCGTGAAAACCGGCGCGCATGCTTGTCGGCATTGCGGGAAATACCGTGAACAGATACCAGTACAGGAGCATTTGTAGCTCCTTTAGAGGGAACGTAAAGGAAGTACCTTAAGGCGTTATTAACGCCAAGCTGTCGTTCTTGTACCTTACCGTTTTGTCTATTCATTGTTGTATTCATTTTAATATCCAGAATGTAATCCAACCACTTTGGGGCGATGAAACAGTCGTGCTGTAGGTCCATCATTATTTAGAAGCTGGCTGGGTGGGCCAGACTCTATCAATTGACCACTGTCAATATGCCAGACTTGATCCGCTAAACTTACCCAGTCCAAACGATGTGTGACGAGCAGCACGGTACCTGGGTATTCTGATAGAACCCGTCGTAACGCCGATGCGGCACGGTGATCTAAATTCGCATCCACCTCATCTAATAACAGCAGTCGTGGTTTACCTAGTACAGCACGTGCTAAGCCAATACGTTGGCGCTGTCCTAAAGAGAGGTTAGCCCCATCTTCGGCGACGCGCGTGCGAATACCATTGGGTAAGCTTGCAATGAGCTGATTAATGTCGCACAGGCTACGGGCATCTGCCAGTTCTTGTTCAGAAGCCCTAGGGCATCGGTAGCTTAAATTACGTTCGATTGAACCTCTAAGAAGAGGCAAGTCAGGTGTCATGACTCCGACTGCACGATGAAGTGAGCTAGGCTCTACTTGCGTAATGTCTTGTCCATCCAGCAAAATTTTGCCTTGATCTAAATCCATTAAGCGTGCTGCCAGAGAGAGCAAGGTTGATTTTCCTGCGCCATTCGGGCCAACTAATGCAACGACTTTCCCCGCAGGAACCGTGGCGCTGAAACCTTCCGCATCTTTAGCGATGCAGATGTTTTCAAACGTGAGTTCACCTGGGCCATCAGGAAGCTCTTCGGCACCTTTAGGCGCTCTACTTAATCGCGGTGTAGCGATAAAGTCGGTAATTTTTTCACGAGAAACGACCGCCCCATGCCAATATTCCTGCACTCGACCAAGATCGCGTAGAGAGGGAATAAGCAGACCAACAATGCTCATTGCGGCTACGACAGTACCGGGTGTTGTACTACCAACGGATACTAAGGCGGCACCAATTAGTAGGGCGCCACCACTGGCGATAGCCGCAGTTAATTCAATGACACCGCGAAACGCACCTACCGCTTTAGCTCGAGCCACCATGGCATTCATCAGCTCTTCGCTTTGACGTCTCACTCGACGTCGTTCTCGACGAGATTGACCAAATACCTGCACAACGGCAGGTGAGGCAATTTTTTCACTGACATTCGCCGCTAATCGAGCACGTCTTCGGCGGGCTTCTCGTACGGCATTTTGCAGCCATCCCCCTAGGCTAAAAGAAGCCAGAGCGCCCAGTACTAAAGCCGCACCAACGGTTAAGGCCAAAGGGGCATTAATAAACGCTAGAATCGTTAAGGTAATGACCGTTGTGACGCTGGCTACGGTGAGTCGAGCTACGCCTAAACTTACCCACTGTTTTAAGGCAGTTAAATCACCAATAAAACGTAACATAATGCCTCCTCGACTGCGTCTTTGTAGAACTCGAGGAGAGACTCTATTCATGTGAGAAAATAGACCCGTGCGTACTTCGTGAGTGTAGAGCTGCCCCATACGTTCCGCATCGATCCGTTCCCACATTCGTAATAAAGCAATGGCGATACCTGTGCCACCCAGACCAATCGCACACCACAATAAGGACAGTTGAGGTTGACTCTCTTGTAGGGCGCTACTGTTAGGTGTAATAAAACCATCAAAGGCCGTTTTAACCAGCCAAGCGGTTATAATCATAACCGCGGCCTGTGTGACACCGTTAGTCACTAAACGTGCCATTACCCACTTGCGGTGGCCTACTAATATACGAGGTATACTTCTCATGTTAGCCGGCCTTAATTGTCTGCTCTATGATGTCACTGCACAGTTCAAACATTTGTACCGCAATTTCAGGTGACGATAATTCATCCAGTCCTAGCATCGGTAAACCAGTGACTTTTTGTGCTTCACGCGCCGCTAAAGGAGACGCACTGACACAACCGCTCAGTGCAACGATAGGTAGGTTTCTATCGTTCAACCACTCAGCACCTCCATGAGCGCCCATCGCATCACCCGCGGCAAAAATAATGGCATCTACATTGGCTTTAAACTTTGGTGATTCTAATAACATGGCCGTTTCTTGTTGGAACAGGCCATCTGCAATTTCTAAAACAATGACTTCGGCACCTAAGCCATGTAAATGCCCCATTAAGTGAGATTGAATTTGCTCTAATTCCGGAAGTGTGGCGTGATAGGTTGAAGCAAAACCAGCATCGGTAAAGTCAACCACTTCCATGGCGCCTGAATCGATCATTAACCAGCGATCTCCGCCTGCACCCGTTCCAGTTAATTTGGCCGCACCTACCTTCATACCAGAGCGAGAAAGTCCTTTAATAAGATGCGCTGCTGTGGTGGTTTTTCCAGCATTCATCGAAGTACCCACGACCGTGATTACAAATGGGCGTGGGCGTTTAACGTCCAGTTTTGGAACCGTCCAGTCAGCCATATTGATTGGATTTCCCTCGGCATCGCCTAATAGCCCAATCGGTTGAATACGAGTAGGAATTCTAGCTTTAGAGTGACGAGCCACACAGTTAGAAGCAATTCCGCCACCCGCCACTAAATGACATTCGGATAGATCATGCGGAACTTCTGATTCAAATTGATCGGGCGCATAGCGATGGCCATAACTGACGATAATTTCATCGCCTGTGAATAAAGGTGCACGACGACCATGTGCTAATTCGATGCGCTTATGGTGACCCACTTTTTCAACTCGTGCTAAAACTAGGTCACCAGATTTAGGTGTCCAGTTACCTTTTAGAAGGGTTTTAATTACGGATTTATCGACGAGTCGAGTGGTGTAGGCCGATTTAGCCGTTGCAATGCGCTCTGCTTTGACAGGGCTAATATGAGAAGTGGTTTCAATGTTATCGTTGTTCATGGCAATTTATCCTTTTTTATCATCTCGAATCCCTCATTTTGGTTGAGAGAGAGTTTTCTTAAATAACGATTCCATTAGAACAGGGCTAGATGAGTTTCTGAGTGAGCAAAAGATTAAGATTAGATAAAGATAATATTATGGTGGTATTAGTACTAATTTTATAGAGGGAGGGTCTTTAGAGCAGTTTTAAGCGTAATACAGGGCCTTAGAGCTTTGTTTTATAAGAAGTATAGGAGAGGTAGAGTGCGGAAGTGTTTTGATATTGGATAGTAACGAGTGTTTATTTTTATTAACGAATTTGTACTGGAATAGATACATTTTTAATAGGCTGATCTACCCATTGATAGGACTGAGTCGATGGGTGTGTACAACCAGAATGGCAATGTCCAGTTGAACAGCTACTGAAACTAAGTAACTGTATATGGCCTTGTTTTAAGAGAGGGTCGAGTAGGGCCAGCGCTGTTTCTTCAGAGACATCAAAATGATATTTGATGTCAGCAAGCGTCACCTTTTGATACTGTTTTATATAGTTTTTAAGTTCTAATAAAATCATGTTTTTCAGGGGGGCTCTTCTCAATAAGTGCTTGGAAAAAGACAAGCAGCTGTTTACTGAACTTATTAGATTATGCTCGATATTTTAGACCAATACGATACAGAGCAAAATAGATCAAGAGCATCACCGAAGCGATTATGGTAAGCCACAGCGTGGCGCCATTTGGATTTTGACTAAAGGTGGCTGTTTGATAAAAACCAACTGCCACACTGTAGCCTAAAACCATGCTCCAGCCGCCACTGTACAGCGCCCATTTCCAGCCTAACTCTTGCTTAATAGCGCCAAAGGTCGCCACGCAGGGAAAGTAAAGGAGAATCAATAACAGGTAAGCGTAAGCGCCAATATCCCCTTGAAAGTAGACTGCCATTTTATCCAGTGTTGACAAGGTAAAGCCTTGTTCTTCGGCAATGTGCTGTTTATCTTCAATATTATCAATAGACTGCAAACCTAATGGATCGGCTACATTGGTCACAATGCCTGTGATGTTATTGGGAATGGTTTGTGCAGCCTCTTGTAGAGCGCCTATAAAATCATAAGGTGTTTGGTCGTCCGTCTGACGAGTGTCTTTTTGATACAAAGCATCCAGAGAGCCGACGACCACTTCTTTGGCTAATAACCCTGTAATCAGCCCGACGGTGGCAGGCCAGTTTTCTTCAGTGATACCTAGCGGTTCAACGACGGGGGTGGCAAATTTAGCGACGGTACTGAGTACCGAGTTCTCTTGGTTTTCATTGCCAAATGTGCCGTCCGTTCCCAAGCTGTTAAAGAAGTTGAGCGCGAGTACAACAAGGACAATGATTTTACCCGCATCGAGAATAAAGCTTTTCAGTTTATTACGTGTACTTAACAGGACATTGATTACGGCTGGTTTGTGATAGATGGGCAACTCCATTAAAAGAGCGGGGGCTTGGCCTGGGAGCAACGTGTGCTTTAAAAGTAAGGCGGTCAGTACGGCGGCTGCAATGCCCACTAAGTAGAGTGAAAATACAATTAAGGCGGCATTGTCAGCAAAAAACGCCGTGGCAAACATCACGTAAACGGTTAATCTTGCGCTGCAAGACATAAAAGGCGTCATCAGTGCCGTCATAATACGATCCCGCTGGTCGGGCAGTGTTCGGGTAGCTAATACCGCAGGAATATTACAGCCAAAGCCGACCACCAGAGGGATAAATGCTTGCCCAGAAAGCCCTAAACGTCGCATTAAAGCATCCATAATTAAAGCGGCTCTTTGCATATAACCTGTCTCTTCCATAATGGACAGCAAGAGAAATAGTGCTCCAATGACAGGGATAAAGGTCGCCACCACTTGAATTCCGCCACCAATGCCTTGTGCTAAAAATGAAATAAGCCAGCTCGGTGCATTGACCGACTCCAGTAGCGCCGTGGAGCCATCGACAAAAATGGCCTGAGCCCCTAAATCAAAGAAATCTAGAAACGCATTTCCTACGGTAATGGAGAAGGCAAACACCAAATACATAATGGCTAAAAAAATCGGCATGCCTAAATAAGGGTGCAGTAGCCAGCGGTCTATTTGATCGGTTGTATTGCGAGTAAATTGATCGGTATGTGTTTGGCTGGCGTGGGCGGCATCGTGGGCAAACTGAAAATAGAGATCGGCCGAAATCAGTTGCAAATCTTCTTGATAAAAGGCTTCTAAGCGCTGTTTCTCAGCATGGCAGAAACGGCGAACTTCTTCTGGTGCACTCTGCGGATGAATGAGCATTTGCAGCGTTTTCCAGCAAGAGTCTTCATCGGCACTGTTGTCAATTTGAGCGTCGCGCACAGCGTGTACCGAAGTATGTAACGCTTCAGGTAAGTCAAAATGCAGATTGGAACACTGATTTAATAAGGCAGGTAGTTGCTGTTTAAGGTGGTCAATGCCTTTATTGTAGTAAGCAGAGACAGGAATAACAGGGCAGCCTAAATGCTCTGAGAGTTTATCCGCATCAATGTGTAAATTGCGTTCGCTTAATAGGTCCATGCGGTTAAGGACCACTACAATCGGTAATCCCATGTGCAGTAGTTGTGCCGTTAAAAATAGTTGACGTTCCAAACTGGTGGCGTCTACGACATTAATAATG
>Ga0316204_10003683_pt1 | contig 29803 bp, 28 predicted proteins | sample 6monrhotite_MG_2_FD_205661 | JGI IMG/M metagenome (GOLD analysis project Ga0316204, IMG submission 205661) | Microbial mat bacterial communities from mineral coupon in-situ incubated in ocean water Damariscotta River, Maine, United States -... | ecosystem: Environmental > Aquatic > Marine >...
GTTTCAGTTTCTTTTGGATTGTGCTAATTTTCATTTGAAGCCTTTTTGAAGAAAATTTGACTGCTTGGTAACAATCATTTGATCATCAAATTGGCTTCTTTTCAATACCTTAAGATCCTACCTATGTGTAGATGTTAGTTTAAAAATAACTATTTGACGCTCACTTGATCTAGGGCAACCGCCTGTGAGTTAGTTTGTAGTACGATTGTCGAGCGGCCATTAACAAAAGGGATATTAGAATGATTACTAAGAATAAAAATTCAATCAAAATAATCGTGTTGTTGCTTTCCATTTTTATCATCTCCTCCTGCACTGCGGGTGATACTCGATTCACTGCTGAAGATCCAGCCGGTTTTTTCTATGGCTTTTGGCATGGAATCATTTCGTTTATTAGCTTGGTGATTCACCTTTTTAATGACAATGTCGCTGTTTATGAAATCAACAATACTGGTGGTTGGTATGATTTCGGTTTCTTATTAGGAATAACGACCGTTTGGGGTAGTGGTTCTCACGCGAGTTATAAATCTTCAGCAGATAAAAAGCGAGAAAAAGAGTGGGACGAACTAGGTAAAAAGGTTGAGATAAAAGTGATGCGTGAACTAAAACAATGGGTTGCTGATGAAAATGATTCAGATGATGAAGACTGGGATGAAATTGGAGAGAAAGTAGAGAAAAAACTTAAACGTAAGATTCGTGAGTGGGCAGATAAAACGGACTAACAGTAACATTTATTGCGTTAAAAAAACAGTCTATTAATTAAAACAAAACTTATTTTGTTGATACAAAAGAAGCCCTAAAACCATCAATTGTTTTGAGAGGATTTCAGTGATAACTTATGATAGAGTCACTATGGATAGGCTGTCCATAGGTAGATAGTCTCCTAGTGAAGGAATATTCTAAAATGATTAAATATCTATCCAGTGATAACCATTCAAATAGCTCAATATTGGTAACAAAAGTACGATGGGTATTAGCCATCAGCCTATTTGTTATTACCTGTAACCTACAAGCACAAGATGAATCGACTTTTAAGGTTGAGACTCTTATTACCGGTCTAGAAAGCCCTTGGTCACTTGCGATACTGCCTGATGGCCGAATGTTAATCACAGAGAGAGCTGGTCGGTTAAGGATAGTTGAGCAAGGCAAATTGCACCCGCAACCGATTAAAGGTTTACCTGATATTGTGGCTGGTGGTCAAGGGGGGCTTCTCGACCTTGCGCTTCATCCTGACTACCAAAAAAATGGCTGGATCTATTTGAGTTACGCTGGTTCTCAACCGAATAGTTTATTTGATAAGAGTGGCACAAGTGTTGTACGCGCAAAACTCCAAGGTCACCAGTTGGTTCAGCTACAACAGATATACACAATGAAAGATAAAACCCGTTCTGGCAGACATTTTGGCTCGCGATTGGTGTTTGATAAAGATAATTACTTATACATAACTGTAGGAGACCGGGGAGAGCGGCCTAGAGCTCAGGATAAAAATGATAGTGCTGGTTCGGTTCTAAGGCTGCACGATGACGGTTCTATCCCAAAAGACAACCCATTCACCGATGAAACTGACGCACATCCTGCCATCTATTCTTACGGTCACCGTAATCCGCAGGGGATGGCTATTCATCCACAAAGTGGTGAAATTTGGACTCACGAACATGGTCCTAAAGGAGGAGATGAGATAAACATTGTTCAAGCTGGAGCCAACTACGGCTGGCCAGTAATAAGCTATGGTTTAAATTACGTTTCAAGCACTCAAGTAGGAGAAGGCACCCACAAAGAGGGTATGCAGCAACCTATTCACCAATGGACTCCCTCAATTGCTCCATCTGGTATGGCGTTTTACACTGGTGACAAGTTCAAAGCATGGCAAGGCAATCTATTGGTAGGAGCACTTAAATACCAAATGTTAGTGCGCTTAGAGTTGCAAGGTAATAAGGTCGTAAAACAGCATGAATTATTAAAAAATGAACTAGGAAGGATTCGTGATGTACGAGTAGGGAGGGATGGTTTTGTATACCTTCTAACAGATGAGGGTAATGGACGTTTGGTAAGGTTGCTACCAAATTAACTAGATATAACTTTGATCGTTTGGTAAAAAAAACCTAGGCTCTCTCGAGTACCTAGGTTAGGGGAATACTTCTTTAAACAATTGAGTAAAAATATCTTTGACACTTTAAATATAGTTAATATTTTCAATAAAGCTAGTAGGTTTGTACAAAAATCATACTCCAAACAATTCAGGGTTGATTAAAAGCTAATTAAATCAATAGGATAGAGCTGGTTGTTAAAGTGGATAAAATTACGCGAAATTTTCATTTTGAATTTATTTTTTTAAAAATATATGATGGTATTTGTAATAGAATTTATTTAAAACAGCTAAGGAAAGATACTATGGAAGATAACAATTGTTTTCAATGTGCGAAAGAGCTCATCTATAAAGTTAATGAAACACTAACTAAATGTCCCCATTGCGGCGCTATGAATGAAGCGTTAAGTTCAAAAGAGCCAATCAATCTAGCTGACTCTAACAAACGCTCAAAGAGTAAAAAATCAAGCGATGAAATCATTTATATTGCCGCAATTGCTTCCACATTAATTATTAATGATTAGCAATCGCCAAATTCGATTTAGTTATCGCCACATCAAGGTAATACCAGAAAAATTCATTACCGGAATATCCGATACTTCTCTCGTACACTTCATTACCTTCAGAATCTAAGAACAGCAGGGTTGGTGTGATTTTTAAATCGTATGATTTTAATATGTTAATCGGTGTACTTTCCTCACCGTTAAAATCGATAATCGATTCACTGGAATGCCAGTTTATTTTCCTAAGAATAGCTTTGTTTTTGTAGTCGCCACTTTTGATAAATGGAATCAAAACTTCGCGTTCTAGTTTTTTACAGAAAGGGCAGTCGGGCGCAGCAATATACAATATGATAACTGATGGGCCGTCCTTAGATAGCCGGCTATCTGCTGCTAGGTTATCCGCCTTAGTTATTTGTACGGTTTTTGCTGTTTCGCTTTCGTTTGCAAACCCTGAAGTACAAATGAAAGCGAGCAAATAGATTAAAAGGCAAGAACAAAAACGCTTAGTCACGATTAATTGCTCATTCGCTGACTTGATCAACTATGTGACTAACCACATCTTCAGCGGCGAAATCTCTAAAAAAGTGATCAGCATCTTCAATCATTTTAATGCTTACTTGTGTATTGCTTTTAAGTAGCGACTTTTGCTTTAGAAAATCGAGCGTAAGTGAGTCTTGCTCTCCGAGAAATACCATTGTTGGAAGGGAAATTTTTTCAAGTAATGACGGCGTGTTCTTTTGAGGTGATTCATCGTAATAAGAAATAAACGCACTCGACGTTGCTTCCGCGTTTTTGCAATGTAATACAGGTAGATTCTTTAACGGTTTTTCAGGAGTTGCTTTTGCCTTTGTAATCAATTGGTTAAGAGATGCTTTTAAAGTAGGATTGTAATGTTTGTTTATGTCTGATTTAACCCAAGTCATAGGTGCTAGTAAATAAGCAGAATGAATGTTTTTTGAATGATTAACTAGGTAGCTGGCAACTTGAGCACCACCTCTAGAATGGCCAATTAAAGCAACATTTTTATATCCTAATTGGTTAGCTTTTTTAACCCAACGGTCGATTTCAGTTTGGGCGTCTTGATGATGACTAATAATCAGATGAGAGCAATCAAAAAACCCACTTCGATTTGATTCTCCGAGAGTTAAACTAAATGCAATACTTCCATAACCTTCATCACCCAGCATTTGCTGTAGAGTCTTGGTGATCTCCATTCCGTGCCAACCAAAAGTCCCGTGCAATATAACAAAAAAGGGTTGCTCTTTATCTTCAGATTCAATCAACTCACCATTAGCCTTTAGCTCATTGATTGAAATTGAAATTGGCTTTGCTTGCAGTACCCAGGTGCTACAAGCCAATAAGATTATAAGTAACCGATTAAAGTATTTAGCCAATTCCAGGATTTCCTTTGGTATTTAACAATTTTGGAGTGTTTAGCTTTTCAAAATTAACGGTCTTCTGACTTAACATATATTTTGCCACAACATCCCAAATCGGCTCACCTGGCGCTTTGCTTCCAACCGTCGCCCAACCAGAAACTTTATAATTTTTACTCGCCATTATTTTAGTACCGTCATCTAGGTACATGTCGATTACCCGTTTGCCAGCACCAGCCTTAGGATCGAGAGTGTAATCTAATCCACCAACTCGAACCATATCTCCGCCTTGTTGATAATAAGGATCGGCGTTAAATAGATTATCGGCAACATCTTCTAGAATAAGTTTGATTTCTGAACCAGACATTTCTCGTGCATAGGTTTCAGGATAGGTAATACAAGTCTGGTCGAGTACATTTTCCATAGTGATCATATCGCCAGCAAGCACGCTAGTGCCCCAACGGAAACCCGGTGACAAGGAAATTTGGGTATCTTTTACTGCTCTAAGGGCATCACAAATGACTTGGTCAAAGGTTCCGTTGAAATTTCCTCTTCGATAGAGCAGGCTTCCGGCAATCCCAAGAGGCTGCTGTAGTTTTTCGAGGAAAGGCGCCCGTGTATCATCAATATATTTTTGCATGGTTGGATCAGCTTTAAGTGCATTTGAGAAAATGGGCAGCAATTTGTACTGATATCCCGACATCTTCCCATTATCGAATTTAAAGTCCATTACACCTAAGAATTTGCCGTTAGAACCAGCATTAGTCACTAAGGTCATTCCGCCATTATTATTGACTTCAATCGCTTTAGGTATACCGTCATGGGTGTGACCGCCAAGAATTGCATCAATTCCACTGACGACAGAGGCCATCTTTAAATCAACATCCATACCGTTGTGCGATAAAACAACCACTGCGGCGGGATCTTCATTCGCACGAATCTCGTCGACGAGTTCTTGCATCTCTCCATCACGAATACCGAAAGACCAATCAGGAATAAAGCGTTTTGGATTTGCGATAGGCGTGTAGGGGAAAGCTTGTCCAATGACCGCAATACGGTGTCCGTTTAACACTTTAATTGTGTAGGGTTTAAACGCATGCCCTGTGTCCTCATCAAAAGCAGGGGAGTCATTAAACAGGGCGTCTTCTGAAACGCGAACGTTTTGTGCTAAAAATTCTCCGTTAAAGAGTTCGATATTTTCCAAAACTTCTCTATCTTGATAGGTGAATTCCCAGTGACCTGTCATGACGTCTACACCAAGCAGATTACAAGCTTCAACCATATCCTTACCACGAGTCCAGTATGAAGTTCCAGAACCTTGCCAAGTATCTCCACCGTCTAACAGTAGAGTGTTATTGACACCAAAATCTCCACGCAGTTTATCAACTAAAGTTTTTAAATGAGCGAATCCACCAACTTTACCGTAGATACGAGCGGCATTTTCAAAATCTAAATAGGTGAGAGCATGAGCTGTTGCACTATTACTCGCAATTTCAAAGGCGTTTAGAAGTTGCTCGCCTACGAGGTGCGGAGCCTTACCAAAAGCGCCTGCAAATCCTAAGTTGACGTTAGGCTCTCTAAAATAGATAGGGTTTAGTTGAGCATGGCAATCGGTCATGTGGAGTAGTCGAACATCTCCCCAAGTGGGTAAATCGTACATTCTATCTAATGATTGATTTGATTTTGTTGCACAGGCAGGTAAAAGGCCAGCAACGCCTGCCATTGCCATTAAACGACTAAACTCTCTACGACTCATGTTCATAGTTTGCTACCTGCGGGAAAATAGATTGATATTGGTTAGCTTATCTAACAAATTAACTTATTGTGTAAAGTTGTATAATTGTTTCATTAATAACGAAGTAATTAATGAAGTACAAATATGAAGAAGAAGACTTAAAAATAAGTGCTCTTCAATTAGTTACTTTAGAGCGGCGTCTTGCCAGTTTTCTTCAGCATATTTTGCTTGTTTTATGGCATTTTGTGCTTCTTTTAATGCTTTTTGAGCAAGAAGTGATGCCTTGTCTTTATCACCTGCTTCTAATGCTTCAATTGCTTGTTTGATTAACGCTGAAGTTGTACTCCATTCAAAGCCAAGTTTTTTTGCTTCAAGACGAGCAGTTTCAGCGGAATTTATAAGTGACTTTTCAGCTTTTAGATGGCTACTAAAGCTAAAAACTAATACTAGTATCATTACTGAATATGTGAGAGTTCTCATAATTTAATCTTCCTTCTAGTAATAATTGTTTAGGTGAATTATTTACGAGAACTGGGGCCATTAACAGCCAGTCCGTTACTCATAATGGTTTGGAAATATTCTAAATTTCTATAAGTTTCACTCTGATAAGGTAAAGGGTTTGCTCGAACATTCTTATTACATTCACGATAGCGATGGCCAATAGTTCCTAGTTCACCCCAATTTGAACGATAGACAGGCATTCCGGTCGGATGTCCGATTGCTGGGCTTAATATATCCGCGCGCAAATGTGAACCAGAGATTTTTAAATGACAGTCAGCGCAGGAAAAATTTAATTGTCCACGTTTAGAATAGAAAAACTGTTTTCCGTCTATATAGGCCGCATAAGCTTCTTCATTAGGGACTTTTACATCAAATATCTTATCTCTTGAGGAATTAGCCATATAGGCCGAAACCGCTGCTAGTTCTCCAATACCATAGCTCAATGGTTGTTCACCATTTTTTTCACGACATTGGTTAATTGCTAATTCTAAGGTGATGACTTGATTGGTTTCTGTATCAAAATATGGATAGTTTTGTCTAACCGCTTGACCACCATTCTCGAAACAACTGGAATAGGTTTTACCGTTAGCAAAAGGTGTTTCGAAAAACTCGAGACCTTCGTCAATTGACAATTCGTAGGGGGGGAACTCTTCAATTTCTAGCCATTGTTCTCTTGAGGCTTCATCGATGGCATATACACCATCTTTGAAATCTTCAATCGCAACATTCTTGAATTTATCTGAATAATAGGAACGAAACTTCTTAACATCCAGATCAACTTCCAATTGGTAATCTACAGTCTGCTCGGGCGTAGCGACTTGGGGTTCTTCGATTTTTTGGTTGCTTCCATTATCTGAACACGCCGTAATCATCAATAGTGTTAAGGTGATTATGAGCAAGGTGTTTAATGTTTTCATTAGTAGGTTCCTCATTTTAATAGGGCTAAGTCCGATAGCTATTTAATAACCACTTCTGCTTTACCCGTCTTTCCTTGGTTATCAATGGCGTCAACAACAAAACTATCGCCAGGTTCGCCTTTAAAAGAAAAAGCGACAAAGGGATCTTTTGATACACCAGTACCAAATTCACCATAAAATACGGTTTCGTCTTTATATTTTACAGTCAATTCTTTTAAATGATGAATGGGTATAAGATTTCCTTCTGTATCTTTTCTCATACCAGACTCCATTGGATGTTTTACTAATAATTTAGCTTTAACAACACCCTTTTTTGATTTTGCTCTTACTTTGATTTTAAATGTATCCGACATAATATTTTGCTCCAAAAAAGCTCTTTGAAAGAATTAAATAGTTGATTAACCGCCACAGCCGCCAATGGTCACTTTTACTTGCTGTGAAGCACGGTGAAGCTTTCCGTCGGCTTCTACAATAGCAATAACATCGGAAGTTTTTCCCATTCGTATTCTAATCTGAATATCTGTATCCGTCGTAGGGCCTAAATGAAGGGTTGTAACGAGTGGCGCAGGATTATCCCTTACAAAAAGACTTATGTTTTTAACGTTTGGAATATCACTTTTAACCTTAATTGGAACAACAGCGCCGTTTTCAGCAATTGCTGGAGCTGATAATTTTACAGCCGCGTTATCCGCAAGAGAGAGGTCTCCATATTTAGCCTTAATAGCCGCATCTAAATTATTTGCATGAAAAGCAGCTTCATTCCATTTTGCCCAAGCGATTTTCGGTAAGCTTGCAACGAGTGCAATATAACCTGCACTTTTGCCGAGTTTAATGAAAAAGTTTCTTCGAGATAATGTCATAGGTTGTAATCCTTGATTAAATTAATGTTCAAATTCTTTCCTCAGTTGGTGATAGTTTGATTAGCCTAATAAGCCTAAGCTTTAGAGTGTATATAACCAGTCAACCACTAAAGTAATTTCTTGATCTGTTAAAATACCATGCGCACCAAATGGTGGCATAATGGTGTTTTTGTTTTTAATTCTCGCATCTGAAATCTGTTCAACCAGCGTTTGTCTTTCTGGAAATCGTTGTTTCATTGCTATCAGACCCGGCCCAGTTGTACCCATTAATGTACCGCCTTGCACATAATGACAGGCTAGACAATTGCCTTTTCTGCGATCAAAGGCAATTTGTTTTCCTTTTTCCAAGGCGTCCGCATTAGTTTCTGCATTTTCAGCGTTAACGTTGATGTTGGCTATCAATAAGTAGCCAGCGAGTAGAGTTATAAACTTAGTTATTGCTTTCATTTCAACCTCATAATTTGGTTATATCCATTAATCCGTAAAACTATTCTATTTGTTCCAGCATGTAATCTACCGCCGCTTTTACAGATTCGTCAGTTAAATCCATCCGACCACCTTTTGCAGGCATACCATTTAGTCCATTTAAAGCGTTTAAATAAATAGTGTCTTTTGATTGAGTAAGGCGTTCTTCCCAATCATCGGAGCTATCTATTTTTGGTGCATTAGCGACTCCAGTTGCATGACAAAGTTGACAAGCATTTTCATAGGTTTTCTTACCGATCTTATCATCTGATTTTGTTGCTAGAGCTTGGTCAGAAACTTCAGCGGTTTTACCTAATGAATATTCTGGACCCAAAATCACATTAATCGATGCAGGATCTTTGCAATCTTTCATACAGCGGGTGTTTTGTGTGTCTGGCCGATCATCAAGGTAGAAACCATCTTTGTTTGGCATTTCGACACTTGCAAAATTCTCTTTAGTTAAAACAAAATCATCTTCAACAATCTCATTTAAACTAAGTACATAGGCTGTAATTGCATAAACTTCGTCGGCTTCGAGTGACTGTGGTGCAGGATAGGGCATTGCACGGTTAATATAGTCCCACAAGGTACTGGCATAAGGCCAAAAACTACCAACCGTTTTTTCTGGTCGAGGTTCCGTTAATGAATCTTCACCACCAGATAATTTAGGCCATTGATCAACACCTTCACCAAATGTTCCATGGCACATAGCACATTTTTCTTCATACAATGATTCACCATCTTCTACTGAACCAGAGCCAGCGGGTAGACCGAGTCCATCAGGACGTATGTCTATATCCCACCCGGCAACCACTTCTTTTGCTGCAATTTCGCCGATTAAATATTTTGATGGGAGGTTATCTTGTACTGAGACGCCTGATTCAACGATTTTGAGTTTTGATTCTTCAACTACTTTAACTTCTTCTTTTGCGGGACTACATGCAAATAGAAAAGACGTTGTTAACAAAGCTACAAATGGCAATTTAATCATATTGAATGATTTTGCATTTAATTGAAATTTATTAAGAGAGCTGTGCATTTTGAACACTCCCATTGTTATGAACTTTCCAGGTATGGATAGCATTTTTATGATAAATAGAGTTTCCGCCTCGAATTGCTCTTAGTTGTTTGAATGTCGGTTGAACATAACCGGTTTCATCCCACGCTCTACTTTGCAATAACAAGGGCTCTCCTTGCCAGTTATACATATAACTAAATCGAGTGAGGCATTTCGATATTACAATACCTTTGAGCGGAGCAGGTCGCCAAGTAACACCACCATCAAGGGAGATGTCAACGCCCTTAATTTTACCTTTGCCGGACCATGCAATTCCTTCAATTTCATACCAGCCTTTACCTTTAAAAGGAACCTCTGGGCTTGGGGATGTGATCACTGAATTACACTCTTGAACAAAAGAGAATTTTCTTGCGCGACCATCAGGCATTAGATCCGTATATTTTGAAGTCTCCTCACGCTGATACCAAGGTTTGTCACCAATCTCCAACCGACGTAACCATTTAATTGATGTGTTACCTTCCCAACCGGGGTTCATTAGACGAATAGGGTAACCCTGTTCTTTTCTTAAAGCTTCACCATTTTGTGCGTAAACAATTATGGCATCATCTAAGGCTTTTTCTATAGGAACGCTTCGAGTCATACCAGAACCATCTGCACCCTCGGCTAAAACCCATTTACCTTCAGGTTTTACCCCGACTTCTGCTAGTAAGGTTGATAACCTAACGCCTGTCCATTCACAACAGGACAACATACCATGAGTAAATTGTAATCCTTCCATTTGTGGTGCTTTCCATTCCATACCGCCATTTGCAGGGCATTCAAGAAATTTAATTTCTGAAACACTCGGAAAGCGTTTTAATTCATCCATGGTAAATATCAAAGGACGATCGACTAAGCCATGGATAATTAAGCGATGTTCGTCTGGGTTTATATTAGGAACGCCTGCATGGTAACGTTCAAATGCGAGTCCATTCGGAGTAATAATTCCTTTAAGCTTGTGCAGAGGCGTCATACTGATAGAGGAAATTTTATCAGGGGTTAACCAATCAACAGTGCGTCGAATGGTATCTTTTTCATATTCTGAAGGCATTCCATAAGGATTAGTTAATACGCCGTCACCTAACTTTGTTGTCCAACTAGGGATTGAAGGAGGCAGATTAGAGTTAGCTAATAGGCTACCAGCTTGAACCGAAGCGGCACCACCACCAACCATCAAAAGCGCATTTTTAATAAACTTACGTCTTTCAACTAAATTTAATTTACTGCCCTCAGATTCTAATTTTTTTAGTAAATTAGATTCTTCATCTTGACTAAATCCACCCATCTATCGACCTCTTTCTCGTTGAGTTTTAAGGTTTAACTTCCTCTTTGTATAACGTATTACCGTTTTAAAAATCAATTTTTTGCGCGTCGTATATTAGCATCTCGTTATATTAGAGAAATATAACATAAACAAAAGTAATATATCAATATTCAAATATATCTATTAACTATGCATAATAACCATTAAGCATCGCTATACGATTAATTCTGCTTAACGGCCGATTCGTAAATATCAAAGTCTTTTTCGCCATGACCGACCACACCATCTTGATTCCATGGTAAATCTCGATAGGGCGTCGCATCCGAAGTTCCCATAAAAGGGTATTTTTTTATATCAAAATAAGGAGAATAATCAAAATCTGCCGGTGTATAGAGTCGAGTATTGCGAGGGATCAGCTCTATTCCTTTTTTACCAAGCTTTCTGAATAAGGGAAGTATCGGGTAGTGAACTGAGTAAAAAGCCTCAGCAATCATAGCAGAACAAACGGTTTTAGTGGTTTCGTCAGGACGCCTTGTAAATAAGGTAGAACGCCATTTACGAGGAAGTATCTTCCAAGGAAAAATGAAACGGGCTAAGTCAAACAGTTGACGTACGTTGTAAGCAACACCTAATTTGTTAACACAATAGTTAACAACATTTTGAGCATCTTGAGCTGAGAGGCTGGAAGCTCGGCACACTCTTAGATTATCTTTAATGTAGTCGGTTAAAGGAGTAACAATCATTCCCTTGCCTAATATACCTTCTATTAATAATTGGGTTTCTGGAGAGGCATTATAATGTTCGAGTAATTTTTCTTGGACTGATTTATCTCGAATATCATGGATGCGACCGATATAGATAGCAGAGTGAGACCAGCGGCTTTGAGTGATTATTCTAATGACATCTGAGACTCGACTGCGACCTTCGACCAAAATAACATCACCGGGTCGTACTCCATGGCTTAATTTATTGAAATCACAAATAGGAAAGCTCAACGGCGGAGTTTCATAGTTTAACCACTTTTCTAATCTACTTCTTAAAGACATGAACCGGAGCCTATTGAGTGAAATGGATATACTGTTTTAAGTTATAGACTAAATAGTCAATAATCTCAATTAAAGAAAGCTTTTTACTGGTTTATTAATGCCTTTTTGGCTAGACTTAGCGCACTTTGAAATCAAACTAACATTTAAGTGGTTAAAGACAATGTCGAGTGATATTTGGGATGATATTTTCCTGCTAGATCAGCAGTTATCTGAAGAAGAACGAATGATTCGTGATATGGCTAAAAGTTATGCTCAAGAAAAGCTAATGCCGAGAGTCTTAGAAGCTAATCGTAACGAAAATTTTGATCCTGAAATCATGCGAGAAATGGGGGAGTTGGGTCTACTTGGTTCAACCATTGATGGTTATGGTTGTGCTGGAATTGGCTATGTCAGTTATGGCTTAGTTTCTCGTGAAGTGGAGCGAGTTGATAGCGGTTACCGTTCGGCTTTAAGTGTTCAATCAAGCTTGGTAATGTATCCCATTCACAAATTTGCTTCCGAAGCGCAGAAGCAAAAATATTTACCAAAGTTAGCAACTGGTGAATATATTGGTTGTTTTGGATTGACTGAGCCTGATAGTGGTTCTGATCCTGCCAGTATGAAAACTAGAGCCAAGAAAGTTGAGGGGGGTTATAGTTTGTCTGGTTCGAAAATGTGGATCACTAATTCTCCCGTTGCTGACGTATTTGTTGTTTGGGCAAAAAATGATGAAGGACAAATTTGTGGTTTTGTTCTAGAGAAAGGCATGAAAGGGCTTTCTGCACCAAAAATCGAAGGTAAGTTCTCTTTAAGAGCTTCTATCACAGGTGAAATAGTGATGGACGAAGTTTTTGTACCGGAAGAAAACATGTTCCCTGATGTCAGAGGTTTAACTGGACCATTTAGTTGTTTAAATATGGCGCGTTATGGGATTTCTTGGGGCGCGACAGGAGCAGCTGAATTTTGTTGGCACGCAGCTAGAGAGTATGGTTTAGACAGAAAACAATTTGGTAAGCCTTTAGCTTCAAATCAACTGTATCAGAAAAAATTAGCCGATATGCAGACTGAGATTACATTAAGCTTGCAAGGTTCGCTCAGAGTCGGGCGTTTGATTGACGAAGGTACATTTAAACCAGAAATGATTTCTTTAGTTAAACGTAACGCCTGTGGTAAAGCTTTAGATATAGCCAGAGCATCAAGAGATATGCACGGTGGTAACGGGATTAACGATGAGTTTCATGTTATTCGTCATATGATGAACCTAGAAGCGGTTAATACTTATGAAGGAACTCATGATATTCATGCCTTAATTTTGGGTCGTTCCCAAACAGGCATTCAAGCGTTTAGTTAGTTATTTTTATTCTCTTCAAATTTAGAATCAGCGCAAGGTTTTTCTTGTGCTGGTTTTTTCTCACTTGAACAAGTCTTTACACAAGTATTTACAAACAGTTCTTCAATATACCAATAATTTCCTTGAAATTTACTTAGATTACGCGTATCTATTAACTTCTGTGAGACTTTACTGAGAATTAGGGAACAATTTTATGTTTTTAAGAGTCTCAACTCTAACAGTTACTTTGGTTTTAACACAAGCGTATTTGAAATAACGTATTAAGGGTTTATGAATGAAGTCGCATCATTTAATTATTGCTAAATTGTCTATTATTAGTTTTGCTGTATTCGCGTTAGCTTTTAGCGTCAATTCCGCAACCACTCAAAATGATTCTGTCCCAGTGATCAAACGCGACCAAGCGATTGATTTATCTCCTTTGCCAAAACATTTACGTTCTAGTCGATATATCGCCTATTTTTTAAAGACTAGCCATTATAAGAAACAGGTTCTAGACAATGAACAATCCGCGCTTGTTTTGGATAACTTTATAAAATTACTTGACCGTAATAAAGCCTATTTTCTAGCGTCGGATATTGAAGCGTTTCAGCAATACCGCTATAAGTTGGATGATGCGATATGGACGGGGTTAGTTCAGCCAGCCTACCATATCTACGGCGTGTTTAAGCAACGGTGGCATGAACGCAATGATTATGCGCTTTCTTTGTTAAAGACCGACATTAATTTTAACGGTTCTGATGAATATGTTTATGACCGAGAAAACGTCCAATGGGCTCAGACATCCAGCGAACTAGATAGTTTTTGGAAAGATCGCGTTAAAAGTGATGCGTTAAATCTTGTTTTAGCGGACAAAGATATCGATAAAACTAAGGAGTTATTAGAAAAGCGTTATAAAGCGGCTTTAAGGAGAGTTGAGCAGATTAATAGTGAAGACGTATTCAGTTATTTTATGAATGCTTATGCCACCACGGTCGATCCTCACACCAGTTATTTTTCGCCACGTTCGGCAGAAAATTTTGATATTGATATGAAGTTGTCATTAGAAGGTATTGGTGCTGTTTTGCAAACCGACGATGTTTACACTCAAATCAATACCATTGTTAGTGGTGGGCCTGCCGACAAATCCGGCAAGCTGTCTGTCGATGATCGTATTATTGCTGTGGGACAAGATAATGAACCTTTAGTTGATGTGGTTGGATGGCGGTTAGATGATGTGGTCGATCTAATTCGAGGTAGTGCTGGTAGTATTGTGCGTTTAGAGATTGAACCGGCTAATAGCAGTGTTCAAGGTAAAACCAAAGTGATATCAATTGTTCGAGAAAAAGTAAAACTTGAAGAGCAAGCAGCAAAGTCGGAAGTCATTAATCTTGACCAGCAGGGTAAACAGCTCAATGTTGGAGTGATAGATCTTCCCAAATTCTATATTGATTTTGAAGCCAGAAGTTCAGGTGACAGAGATTTTAAAAGCACGACAAGAGATGTCAGAAAATTAATTGAAAAAATGAAGTCTGAGAATAATATTGAAGCTTTAATTATTGATTTGAGAAGTAATGGTGGAGGCTCTCTTGGCGAAGCAATAGGATTAACCGGATTGTTTATTGATACAGGTCCAGTAGTACAAGAAAAACGTCTTCAAGGAAAAGTCAGGCTACTTTCAGATGATGAAAAAGGTGTTGCTTGGGGGGGACCTCTTGCGGTGTTAGTGAGTGGTTCAAGTGCTTCGGCGTCTGAAATATTTGCTGGTGCAATTCAAGACTATGATCGAGGATTAGTTGTTGGTGAACAAACTTTTGGTAAAGGAACCGTTCAAAATGTCATTGACCTTAATCGTCAGTTAGGTTATGAAGATAATTCTGCTGGTATGCTTAAATTAACTATAGATAAATTTTATCGTATCACTGGCGAAAGCACTCAGTTAAGAGGTGTTGTTCCAGATATTCATTTCCCAGATCCTATCGCAAGAGAAAAGTTTGGTGAAGCAAGTTATGACTCGGCATTACCTTGGGACACAATTGATTCAGTAAAATTTAATAAAGAAAATCGAGTTTCCAGCTATGTTGAGAAACTCACTAAATTACATCATCAACGGATCGAAACTGATCGAGAATTTCAGTATATTGTGAGTGATATAAAAGAATTGGATATTAGAAGAAAAGAAAACTCGGTTAGTCTCAATATTGATTTTAGAAAAAAAGAAAGGCTTGATGATAAACAAAAACGACTGGATCGTGAAAACGCTAGACGAAAAGAACAAGGAAAAGAGCCTCTTCTTTTAATCGACGAAGATACAGAGCTAGTTGATGCCGTCGATGCAAAGCTACATGAGACTGCAAATATATTGTCTGATTTAATTGTGTTAAAAAATGGAAAGCAATTAGCCCAAATATCTTCTGTAGAGCCAAATTCTTAATAAAGATATCTTTAGATTGAAAAAGGAGTTAATAACTAACTCCTTTTTTTACCCAAAAAAATAGACTAAAACGTAAAACAATTGAAAATGAATAAAATACAAATGGATACTATGTCGTCCCATCCAGCTAGTTAAGCTCGTGTACCAAGCGCTACTTCTCCAGGTATTTATTGATATAAAATCATTCTTTTCAAACAGGTATTTACCTAAAAATATGCCAACTAAAACAAAACCGAACCAAGGTACTAATGGTGCAAAATCATCAGTTATAGGTTTTAACTCGGACATCCCAAACCAAATCAGTAGTGGGTGATCAAAGATTGGAAAAGTTAGAAGTTTACCCAATAAAAATAACGATAAGCCAAAAAATAAATTAAACCAGTAAAATCGAATAAACAGCAAACCAAGGATGCTGGATACAAAAATCAAATGCAGGATGCCAAAAAACACATAATAATCAGGACGTACACTTTTACTCAATAAGGTAATTAAACAAAAATACACCAGTAATAAAGTTAGCCGCTTAAGATAGGGTTTTATTTTTAGGCCTATACGGCTTGCTAAATAGAGCCCAATTCCAACCAGACTCAGGAAAAGAAAGACAATAAGGGTGCGAAAGCTTACCCAAAATAATTCGGTTGAGAAGTTAATGTCAACTAAACCTAATTGAGAAAAACCGAAACTCAGGTGGTAGGCAAACATAAGTATAATTGCAATACCACGAGTAAAATCTAAAATTTCGTAGCGTTTGTTATATTCAAATTTTGACATTAATATTCTAAACTCTAGTCAGTAAATTAACTCCAGTCTACCTATTATCAATAGCTTATTCTAGAACAAGTAACAATGTGCTAGTATCTATAACTCAATATAGCTCAGGTTCTAGAATAGATTATCTATTATGCACAAAAATTTTAACAAATCATTGTTTTTTGTATTATCTGGATTAATTACATCAACAAGCCTTCTATCAGGCTGTGCGTCAACGCCAGCGGAGGAGTATGTTGACTATTTTTACGCAAATAGAGATGAACAAGGTAATAATGGATTTAAATACATTCTTTCAGTTAAAGGTTCAGAATTTAATCAAAGTAAAGAGATGGGTAATCAAATAATTACCGATCCTAAACAACAAGAATCTAATCGGCGTACTAGCCGTGGCAAGCGTAAATCTGATGACGGTTATTCATCGATGTCATTTCGTATGGAAGAAGAAGCTTTCAAAAGACTGGATAAAATCATTACCGATAAAAAGTTCTGTGATGGTGAGGTAGAATATCTGGAAAATAAGTATACTTGGTTAAGGTATTCAATTGTTGGACGATGTTTAGCTGACAACTAATAATTTCTAAACTGTGGGTTTTAGAGGGTAGGTCGAAATAAATGTCCAACTATCAGCTGTTATTAGGTTAGACTGATAAATTCAATTATAAATACTAACGGGTTACGTTTTTTAGATGGCGTGTTTTTGTGATAACGTCGGCTAGTGAAGATTCATTGTTGTCTTCAATAGTAATTAGCTCCAGTAAATCATTTTCGTAATATTTCATGATTTCATTTCCACTCAACTCAAGTAGTTTTTTTCCTATACGGTCGACAAAAATATAGCGATCTTTTGAAGCGATCCTTGCTGCCATCTTACATTTAATTAGATTGTTTTTATGGTTAATTTTTAGCCAAGAACCAACCGAAAGCTGTTGCAGGCTAAATGTAAGTTTGTTTACAGTTTTGCTGAGGTTGACTAATTCATCTTGAACCCCAATCTTGCTTCCCTTTTCATTTTCGACTTCGGTAAATGGCATTTCAATAGGTTTAATAGGTTCAAAAGATTTAGCGATTTCTTTAGTATTATTTGAAACCAATTCAGTTTCAGATTTTTTTGTATCCAACTCAATTTTATTCTCAATGACAGAGTTTAAATTTTTATCATCGCGCTGCTTAGGGTGAAAGTTTGACAAATATCCTTTAATATTAACCAAGGTTGATTTAATCGCTTTTTTATGAAGGTTTGGAGGTTTAAATCGTCGAATATTTTTGTTGTTGAGCCTATTGATAAATTCGTCAACTGGTATCGAATAAGATTTTTGTCCGTTCTGATTAACGAAAACATAATTACCTGTTTGGTGATTGGTAAATAATAGTTTCTGTAGTTCCTCTTCGTTATCAAATATAAACCAATTACCCAATTGAACAGAATGATCTTTAATTCTTTCTAGCATATCTAGCTGGCGTTTTTTGTCCGTTACGGAATATTGTTTGGCTAGTTTATCAAATCCGGGGAATGTAAATTGATCGGAACGATTATTTTCTAAATCAAAATTGATTTGTTCAATGATTGATAGTGGTTCTTTCTCTACAATGTCAATCGGTCTACTTTCACCAGTTAGTTCTTCGCTTTCATTTGAGAACGAATCAAAAATATTACCCGGCTTCAATCGTAATACTTGTTCAGCTTTTCTATTGCTATCGCTGCGTTTTGGATTATCTTTACTTGGCTGATGTTTTAGATGACTATTTTTTTCAATGAGGTCGATATGAAGTTGTTCTAATTGTGAGGTTAGTTGGTAGTGCTTATTAGAAACCAGACCGGTTTTTTCTAAACAGCTAGTCAGTGATTGATTAATTTTCTCTATATTATCGACCAACCAATCAAGATCTTGTTTTGAGTTGATTGGTTGAGTACTTCTTATCAGAGTTACTAACGCGATTAGGTGTGAGTAAAAACTCTCACGATTATTGCGTAAAACATCCAATTCTAGAAGTTGGCGCCAACTTGATTCGAAAAGCTCTGTTGTAAGAGGAATAAGACGAAAGTGGACTTTTATTTCTTCGATTAAACCCATTACTATTAGGTTAGCAGAAATCTTTAGTTCCGCACTTTGTTCGGTATCTTTTAATCGTTTTTCAAAAACTAACGAACGTTTCTGTTGTTGTTCACGAATTGTGCGAATAGGAGCAATGAGATTTTTAAATAGCAGTTCTAATGAATCTTCGTTGTAAGTATGAAAAATAATGATTTGAGAAAGTTTAGTGTAAGTTGGGTATCCGAAAGGTTTTTCATCTTTCCATATAACTAGATAAGCTATCAGTTCGTTAATTAATTCAATGGCGGGTAATCTCGCTTGAATTATTAGCTCTGGATTATTGATGATTAATCTTAGTAATGGTAGCTCAATTTGATAGATTAAATGCCTTAGTAATTTTGGTAATCGCTGATCTTTATCAATAGCGTCGAACAAATTTTGAACAAAAGAGATAGCAAAATAGATTTTTGGATAACTATCAAGCTGGTTAATTAATGGTTTATGTTGATTTTTTAGAGGATATTCAAACAGTTCCCGAATAGTTAAATATTGGCTTGTTTGGGTGATTATTTCATCGACTGTTAGATTGGCTTTTTTTTGTTCTTGTTGATGAATTTCTGACAAGAAGAGTTTACGCAATTGGGTTTCAGACTGATGATCAACACTGACTTCATTAAGAGTTGATAGAACATTTTGTAAATGCTTCTCAATATCAGTGTTCATAATACTTTACTTCAATCATACATAAACTAAACATCAAATATAATTCTATTAGCGTTGCATAAATTATAGCTTACCCGTATCTTATCTGCTCTAGTAATTGTTATTTTTAATCAAAATAATGATAGGATGATTTATGGCTACAAAGATCATACTCTTTTCAATTCCTATTTTCTTTATTCTTATTTTTATTGAGCTATACCTAGACGTAAAGAAGAAAACAGGGCATTACCGAATTAATGATTCATTGATGAGTTTGTCATTAGGTATTATTAGTCGAACTAAGTTATTGGTTAGATAAATTAAGAATATGGTTTATGCCAACAGGATGGTGTCCTAAAGATGTTGAAGTAGCATTTCCACTAATAAAGCAAAATGCTGGTGCGCAGATTAAATTCGATCCGCCATCAAATCGCTGGGCTAAATATTACACCATTGTACAGTATGTATTTTGTATGCTCTTTGGTGTTTTATTTATTCAGTCAAGTTATCAACTAGAGATATGGCCTAAGATGATTGTATGGCTAATTATTACTTTACCCTTAGTAACCAATGGATTTATTTTAGAAAATAGACGTTACGCCAAACTAGTAGACGGAATAAGACTCATTTTGTCGGCTGGTTGTTTGATCCTGTTTGGGTCTGAGTTAGGAAGTTATCTGACCAGTATTTTTATTGCTTACCTGACGTTATCTTTTATATTAAATGGTTTGTTGATTCTCTTCGCAAGCAATGAAAACGAAATAATAGACCCTTATTTGTAAGTCTCAGTTTTACTAATTTTTCACTTGCAATTTAGCGGGGTATTGCTATATTAGCATTTACTAATATGCCGTATTAATCCTTTTTTGTTGATATCTAGTAGGTTAATATCAGAGACAAAGAAATTTAATTATTTTCAGTGAGAACTACATAATGCAAAAAACAGCATCTAGGCTAATTCTACTCCTCTTTCTATTTAGCCCTACGGCGATAGCTCAATGGATGGTAATAACTCCACAGATAGTCGATCAATACCGAATACTTAACGGTGAAGTAGAAGCTATTAACAAAGCAACGGTTTCATCACAGACGGCTGGTAGAGTGGAACACTTTCATTTTGATGTGGATGATTTCGTAGAAAAGGGTGCGACAATCGTTGAGTTCACCAATATAGAGCAAAAGGCTAGTCTTAAACAAGCAGTTGCTAATGCTGAAGCTTCTAAAATAGCTTACGAGCAGGCTGTTACTGATTACAACCGGATCAAAGAGATATACCAAAGGAAGTTAGTAGCAAAGAGTGAATTGGACAAAGCGCTATCAAATAGAGATTCTTTGAAGGCTAAATCATCGGCAGCAAATGCTGCCGTAGTTAATGCGCAAAAGCAGTTGGAATATACCACTATCGTTGCGCCATACGATGGCATAGTAACCAAGCGTTTTGTGGAGCAGGGAGAGGTGGTTAGCCCAGGCACTCCAATTATGGAAGGGTTAAGCCTCACTGAATTAAGAGTCGTGACCTATATCCCTGAAACAATCATCGATAATATTAAGTCAAACCCTGAGGCAAAGATATTACTCCAAGGGAAAGAGCTAAATGCGCTTGATGTGACCATTTTTCCATATGCTGATATCAAAACCCACACATTCAAAACACGGATAAATTTTAAGCCAGATGACCAAACCGTTTTTCCTGGGATGACTGTTAAGGTTGCTTTTAAAATAAGGGATTATCAGAGTATATTGGTTCCCCTGTCTTCTATTCTTAATCGAAGTGAGTTAACTTTGGTTTATGTCAAACAGGGGAAAAATAAACTTTTACGCCATGTTAAATTAGGGCGTACAAGAGGAGACAATATCGAGGTTGTTTCTGGCCTTAATCTCAATGAAGAAGTTCTAATAAATCCTCTAGCTGACATGGATAAATAGCACCATGAACTACTCAATTTCAGGAAAGTTAGCGGATAAATTTCAGGCTAATCCTATTACGCCTTTAATCGCTATCACTGCATTTTTGCTTGGTCTTTTTGCTATTTTTGTTACTCCTAGAGAAGAAGAGCCGCAAATTGATGTCACCTTTGCTAATGTCTATATAGCACTTCCTGGAGCGACGGCTAAAGAAGTTGAAAGTTTAATTGCTTTTCCAGCAGAACAAGTCATCGATTCGATCGAAAATATAAAACATGTTTATTCTGTTTCGCGTCCAGGATTAGCAATCATTAGCGCCCAGTTTAAAGTGGGGGTTAAGAGAAAAGATGCCATTATTGATCTCTATAACGAGATACATTCCAACGCAGACTGGTTACCTACCGAGTTAGGAGCCTCTCAACCACTGATTAAACCAATGGGTATAGATGATGTACCAATCGTTACCGCAACACTTTGGAGTGAAAACTTGTCCAAAGGGAGTTTTGAATTACAACAAGTTGCCCACGCATTAGAGGTAGAAATAAAACGTATTCCTAATACCCGAGTAGTAGAAACCACTGGCGGACCAAAACGTGTTGTTCATATTCTACTTAATCCAGAAGATTTGTCCTCATACGACCTTGATTTTGAAACCATTGAACGAGCATTAAAAGCAACAAATTTCACAACACATTCCGGTGAAATAGTATCTAATAATTTGAATAGACCTGTAGAAACTGGCAGGCTTTTGGCAAAGGTCGAAGACTTAGATGCGTTGGTTGTTACGGTTAAAAATGGTGTGCCTATTTACCTAAAGGATATAGCAAGGATTGTAGATGGTCCTGATACTCCTGAAAACTATGTGTGGATTACCGGTGGCCAGTCATGGCAACAAGCAGACAAGCCACATTTTTCTCCTGCGGTTACTATAGCGATTGGTAAAAAGGCAGGAACCAACGCGGTCGATATCGCCAACTCGGTAATAGATGTGACCTCTCACCTTAAAAACACCCTCATTCCGGCTGACGTTCATCTAGAAATAACGCGTAATTACGGTAAAACAGCGGATGATAAAGCTCAAAAACTAATGATAAAGTTGTTATTTGCAACTGGTTCAGTGGTTCTTTTGATTATGCTTTTTTTAGGTTGGAAAGAGGCAATAGTGGTTGGTCTTGCTGTTTTGATAACATTGGCTGTCACCTTGTTTGCTTCTTGGGCTTATGGTTTTACGCTTAACCGAGTATCATTATTTGCCCTTATATTCTCAATTGGTATTTTGGTCGATGATGCGGTTGTGATCGTCGAAAATATTCATCGCCATTTATCCAAAGGCAACAAAAAACTCTCTGAAGTGATTCCTATCGCCGTAGATGAAGTGGGTGGACCAACCATATTAGCCACTTTTACAGTTATTGCAGCGCTGATGCCAATGGCATTTGTTTCAGGCTTAATGGGCCCCTATATGAGTCCAATTCCTATAAACGCCTCAATGGGTATGTTGTTATCACTGATTATCGCATTAGTAGTAACACCTTGGTTATTTAGTAAAATAATAGGGAGTAATATTCATTCTGACGAATCGACGAACGAAAAAAATAGTATTTTTGATCGTGTGATGCCACCATTTTTAACCCAGGGTAAACAAGGTCGAACTAATCGCTATGGCTTGGTTTTAGGGGTAGTTTTATTGATGATCTTATCGGTGGTTTTAGTGCCGAGTGAAAAAGTCATTCTTAAAATGCTGCCTTTCGATAACAAATCTGAATTACAGATTGTTGTTGATACTAAAGAAGGCACAACACTCGAAACGACCAATCAAATTATGGTTGAGATAGCTGACTATTTAACAAGCATTCCTGAAATCACTCATATGGTGGGTTATTCAGGTACTGCTTCGCCAATTAACTTTAACGGACTTGTACGGCAATATTTTCTTCGCCAAGATGCCAATATGGGTGATATTCAAATCTCTTTGGTCGATAAAAAACTCAGAGATAGACAGTCTCATGAAATAGCTGTTGCTATTAGAAAAGGCGTTACGGAGATTGCAGACAAGCACAATGCGCTGGCAAAAATTATTGAAGTTCCTCCGGGGCCTCCTGTGCAGTCACCGCTCGTTGCTGAAGTCTATGGACAATCAGAGTTAGCCAGAAAAACCACGGCAATCAAACTTGAAGGAATATTCTCAAAGGCTAAGGGTATTGTCGATATTGATACTTCGCTTCAGACAGAAAGTGAAAGGCTTATTTTTGTTGTTGATCATGCTAAAGCAGGGCAGTTAGGTATCTCCCAAGCGCAAATTGCAAAGGTCATTAAAACCGCTCTTAGCGGTAATGATGTGAGTGTCCTGCATTCACCCAATAATAAGTATAGTGTGCCTATTCGTTTAGAGCTGCCTTCTGATTCTCAAAATGATCTACAAACAATATTAAATTTGCCAATTACTAATCTTAATGGCGATAACATTATCATTGATGAAGTTGTGAGTATTGAAAAGGAAACTTGGCAAGATACCATCTATCATAAAGATCTTTTACCGGTTACTTTTGTTACAGCAGACATGTCGGGTTATCAGGATTCGCCGCTGTACGGAATGTTTGAACTGGTTAGTTTGATAGACAAAGAGAATGCTTCTGCGGAACATGTGGTAGAACAAAGCTTTATTGATAAACCTCATTTAATTACTAAACCAACGGTAAAGTGGGACGGTGAATGGCAGATAACCTATGAGACTTTTCGTGATATGGGAATCGCTTACGCTGTTGGATTAATTTTGATCTATCTACTTATAGTGGCTCAGTTTGGCTCATATTTTGTACCCTTAATCATTATGGCTCCGATACCTCTCACCATTATAGGTGTGATGCCGGGTCATTGGCTTGTTGGATCACAGTTTACTGCAACATCCATGATTGGAATGATTGCTTTGGCCGGAATAATCGTACGTAACTCCATTTTATTAGTCGACTTTATTAATATGCAGATCGCGAGGGGAGAGGAACTTACTAGCGCGGTGGTTAATTCTGCTAAGGTTAGAGCAAAACCGATTATATTAACCGGCGTTGCTGCGATGATGGGCGCGTTCTTTATCTTAGATGATCCAATATTTAACGGTCTTGCGGTATCTTTAATAAGCGGAATTCTGGTTTCTACTATGTTGACGCTGGTATTAATTCCGGTACTTTACTTTTGGTATCTTTCAAGATTTGGCGAAAGGGTATAAAGCTTCTGCAAAGTGATTGTTATGCTTCACCGTCCTGTGATTTCCTCTCATAAAAAAACGGCTACATTGTATTGTGTAGCCGTTTCAGTCTAACTTTCAAATTAGCTTATTTCTGTTTTGCTTTCTCAAATAAAGCATCTATGGTGCCTTGGGCTAATGGGTGATACCCTTCACGCGCCTTAGCGTAAATACCTTTAACAAAGTCATATCGAGATTTGTCTTCAAGAAGCGCCTTATACAAGGGAACAATCAATTTACGGCGACCGATTGATATCATATAGTCCTCAAGACGCTTATTGATATTCGGATTATTCTTTTTAATGTTAAGCAATAACCATGCGTGTGCAATTTCATTATTAGTTGATTGAGTGAGTTTATACTCTGCATCTAGTTGCTCAAGTCTTTGTAATGATATTTCTTTCGGCAAATTATTGATGAAATATAACCATTCGTGAACAGACCAAGTTTTAGTCGGTATTTTAGCCAGCTTAATGTCGTTTGATAACCAGGCTTGTATATTGTTACCAACATTGTCAAAGGCATCAGATTGTGGGTTAGGAGCATTACTCGGAAGCATTGGCTCTTTTATCCAAACTCGAACTTCTTCTTTAGTTACTTTACTAGGAAACTTGGCGAGTAAGTTTTTATCCAAGTAACGCATAAAATTATCGGTATCGATGCTTTGAAAGGCATGCTGATCAAAATATTGTCGTAAAAATTTGTCAAAATTTTCTCTTCCAACTCTTTCCTCTAGGAACATAAGAAAAAGCTGACCTTTGGTATAGGGAACGCCAGAAAAAGCATCATCAGGGTCTCGACCTTCAATAGCCACATGCAATATGGTGTCGCCTTTAGGAAGATGTACAAGTTCTTTTTTGAGATCTTGAGCAGCCAGAGCTTGTTCCATTACCGCGCGCTTTTTGCCAAAAACTTCTTCCATAATTCGATTTTCGACATAGCTAGTAAAACCTTCATTAATCCAAAGGTCGCGCCATGTAGCGTTTGTCACTAAATTACCAGACCAAGAATGAGCAAGCTCGTGAGCAATTAGGTTAACAAGACTTTTGTCCCCAGCGATTACCGTTGGTGTGATAAAAGACAAACGAGGATTTTCCATTCCGCCAAAGGGAAACGATGGAGGAAGAATTAGTAAATCATAATCTGTCCAGCGGTAAGGACCATACATTTTTTCAGTCGCTTCAATCATTGCCTGAGTATCTTCAAACTCGTTTGCTGCAGCGTCTAATAACTCTGGCTCCGAATAAATAGCGGTTTGTTTTGACATCTTTTTATAATGAATATTACCAGCAGCTATTGCGATTAAGTAGGGTGGGATCGCTTGCGGCATTTCAAATGTATAACGTCCATCTTTGCGCCACTTTGGATCGTTCTTAGCAGCCATAATGGGTCTTAGAGATGGATCGGTTGTAACTGTTGCGGTGTAGGTGACTCTCATCGCCGGCGTATCTTGAATCGGTAACCAACTACGTGCATGAATTGCTTGTGATTGGCTGAACATAAAAGGAAGTTTCTTACCTGCTGTTTGTACTGGCAGTAGCCACTGCAAGCCTGAGGCTTCAGGTCGTGAATTATATTGAACTTTTACTTTGATAGCGGATTTAGGTAAAGATATTGTTAATTTACTTCCTTTAACCGAATCACGACTTGCTAGTTGGAAAGTGGTTGCTGACCATTTCTTACCATCAAACGTTTCTGTTTTATGAATATCTAGGTCTCGGGTATCTAAAATCAACGTATCAACATCAGAGTTAAGGCGTTTTAAATCATGTTCAATCGAACCTTCAATCTGCTTAGTTTTAAAATTGATCGCTAAATCAAGGTGAACATGAGTGGTGATAATATCTTGATAGTTGGAATAGGTATGCCAATCTTTATCAAATTCTTTAGCTGATGTGCCCATTGTTAAAAGACTAACGCCTAGAACTAACAAGCTTATAATCGCTTTTTTCATTCCTGTTCCTCTTAAATAGTTTTATGTTTAGATAGTTTTTTGTTTGGGGTTTTTGTCATTAAGACAATACGAACTATTTTGCTATTTTAACTGGTTTTAGTGATTGAGTGCTAGATTAGGCGGATAAAAATAAAACTATGCCAAGTATCGATGTTGATTAAGGAATTATTTAATTAAAACTGATCCAACATTGCTGGATCATAATCACTGGTTGACACATTTAGCCCAGACTCTTGCGTGCGCTGCTCGAGAAGATTAATCTTACTATTCAAACTATCCATCGTAATGGTATTGTCATCTAACTCATAAAGCTGTTTAGAGCCACGATACATAAAATTCATGATTACCATGGCATTATTATCGTTGTTTTCAGCAGCGGCTTCTATCTTGCGTAACTTTCGATTTATACGATTTAACGCTTGCTTCAAATCCCAGACATATACTACCTCAAACATATATGGATGCTGACGAAATTTATTTAATACAACAAAAACAAGGATAGCCGCAACAATAACACCAGCCAAATTATGTAAAAAATGCGAAACATCTGGGCTACTAAAAAGGTAGATCAGGAGTGTTGACGTAGCAATTGAAATAACCATAAGAGCCAACACTATGCCAGCAAATACTACCTTAAGATGGTTTCGATATAGCGTCTTGTCGATTTTTTTTAATTTCATATAAAGCCTTTTGATTGAACTTTAGTATAGACAGTAAACGGCCAAAAGCTGACATTGAGAACACTCGGTTGTGTGGCAACGAACGAGTGTGCGAGTGAGTTGTCGCGCAACAATTACTGGTTAACTTTTGCCTGCTCGCCCTAAAATCATAGCAACCCAAAAATCATTACCAAGTAAAGAAACAAGAAAACCAGTACCTCCCAAAAAACCAAACAACCCAAGTAAAAGCAAAACTCCTTTTCCTGAATATTGCAAAGTGTACTGAAGATATCCAGCAATAGATACAATCAACAATAACACTACACTTACCCAGAACAATACTTTTCTTTTCCATGGTTGTGGGTTGGGTTTATATGTGCGATTTAGCCAGCTTTCCAATTTATTCATTTTAAGTTAACGCCAAAATTTAGCGTGCGTTTTTTGCATCGACAACATTGTTTGGTTATACACTTAAAAATACCCTGTAAACAAAAGTTCCAATAAGGCCGAGAGCTAATATCGTAACTACCATATTCATTGTCTTGTTTGACCTTTCAGCAATAACAGAATTCACTTCTATCTCAAGACGAAGCATTTCATCTTCAGGTAGTGGATTCTCTACGACGTGAGTATTTCCTTTCCTCAAGTTCATAGCGTCTTGATATTGGCGATCAATGACGACCCAAACTCCTGTTCTGAACCTTCTTGGTTCTTTCCAAGCTGAAGGACGTGGAGGCACTGCCCTCGATTTTTCTGTGACGGCAAGAATACCTTTCTTTCGGAGCTTATCTTTGAAGGCGGTTGCATCACTTCTACTATCGTAGTCTCGAATATACTTCATATTAGGTATAACAATTAGTCATTGCACTCCATGTGCCATATGTAAGTACAGTAGCAAAATTACTACCATAGTGAAATAGAGTGATCACATTCGGCCAAAAGGAGACCTAAGATATTTTGTCTTGTGTGGCTGTTTCGTGCCATTTTCAGCCAGTCAGGCAGTTGCATTTTGAGTAGTAAATTTTCTCGTTAGCAGTCATTCAACGCCAGCAATAACCGGCATTCCGTAGCGGTGAGTAAATTGTGCTACCGTAGCGAAGCGTAGAAGCACAATTTGAACACTGCGGAGGAATGTCCGAGTTAATTGCTTTTGTTATGAGTCGTAATCAAGTGATTCCATCTACAATTTCAACTACATCATCAATAAAACCGACTAACTTCACAACGTTACCAGCAACATTTACATTGTTATTTATATCTTTAATAGAGCGTTGCACATTTTTGTTTATCAACTTTACATCACTTATAAGTTTGTCGGCATTCCCCAACCAATTACTCATTGTTTCTGCTATTAAGTTATCAATGCGCTTGGAAAGCTCTTTACCATGATTCTTTACTTCGGCGGCCTCGCTTGGCTTTTGCTTTAACAATAATTTAACTTCCGCTTGATACGCCTTTGTTTTTGAAGCTAATAACTGCTGTATTATTTCTTGTTTCTTGTTCATGGAAATAGGCATCTTTTATCTCCCTAATTATTAATAATACTGTTTTTTACTTCGTTAGCGCTTTCTTGTACGGCTGTTGCAGCAGCTCTTAGCGCCTCGGAATATTCTTTTAGACCATCAGCCTCTAACTTAAGCTCTTCAGATATTTTCTTTTTATCTTCAGCATCTTTAATCTTAATTTCGTTATCGGGATCTGCATCTAAAGCATTTTGCGCCAAGGTATATTCAAACTGAGCTTGCGTGTATTTAAGTTTGGCTTGCTGATATGTAATTTCAGCTGTTGTTGCCTCACTACTCGCAGCATCCGCTTTTGCTTGCACCAACTCTGCTTTATTAACTTTTGCCTTTGCTTCATAAGAAGAATGAAGCTGAATTCCTTTTTCTAAAAGGTCATTAATAGCCGCTATAGACGAATCTGATTTACCCAATCGCGTTGCCAATGCTTCATGAGCACTTGGTATTTTCCCATATACTATGTGCAAAGCCTGGAGAGATCCCATTTGATCGGTGTGTGTAGTTTTTATATCAATCATATCTCCGATGATCTTTTGTATTTTTGAATCGTTCTTACCATTTTCATTACTACCCACTAAACCAACAAGATCTCTCGTCAAATTCTGCTGCTTTTCTGAGTGCTCTTGAGTACTGCTTTGTGCCATTGTCACTATGGCACTTTGCATATGAACAACATAGGCACTAATACTGTCTTGATTGTTAGTGAGAGACTCCATAAGCTTTTCCTTCTGCTTTGTTCTTATGTACTCTTTTGCCATTGCAATAGCGAGCTCTGAGAAAAGTGCTGTATTCTTAGCTGATGTATCGCTGGGATCATCTTTTAGAGACTGAACGGCGTCAAATGCATTTTTGTTTAGTTCTTCTGAGAGTTTCGAAAACTTTTCGTCATCGACAAGCTCCTTCGACGAAAGTTGCAGCAAAAGTTTAGAGTAATCTAGCCAAACTAGGTTGGTTTTCGAGATTCCTAATTTAAATTTTTTCGCCTTTAGAAATACTGGCGGCTTAGATATGAAAAATGGATTCTCACCCTCGGCCAGTATATAAAGCTCCTGTAATAGTTCATCACTACCTTGCTTTAATTCATTTTCGACTTCTTTCCTGTAACGTCCTTCCGCTAAAGGAATGGTCACATCGAGCGATGATGTTGCCCCTTTATTTAACTCTGTTAACGAGGAGTTAAACTGTTCGAAAGGTTTCGTATCAATAGTGGTACAGCCTGCCACTAGAGAAAATGCGACCACTAAAACAATATTCCTAATTCCCGTATTTAAATACATATTTTTAGACCCTCCTTAGATAAAATTTAATTACTTCATGTAAAAACTGGCATCGTGCTCTAGACTCATAACTTTAAAGTATTTATGTTGATTTTCAATCAATATAAATCTCTGTTGAGCAGTGCCGCGTTATTTAATACTATTAATGGTTTTTGTTTTCTAAGAGCTCAAATGTTTTTAATAGCACGGCTCTT